>OGHK01001762.1_pt1 | contig 16991 bp, 17 predicted proteins | sample 1571411 | NCBI WGS metagenome assembly OGHK01 (sample SAMEA2582043, study PRJEB24529) | metagenome | biome: Human gut stool | place: China | collected 2011 | reverse complement strand
ACAATACCCACCAAAATTCACTCGCAAGATCCATTGCGGAATATAACGAAAGTTCATCAAGAAAAACATAAACTCAAACGATAAGATTGAAAAGAAAAAGTCTTTGTTCTTTTTATTTTTAATAAAACGAATAAATAAAGTAACTCCGTTCGCAAATAAAAACAGAATGGAAACAACTAAGATCCATGTGAAAACGCGATTTGGAATACACAGCATGATAGCTCCAGCCACCATTAAAATGGTTCCAATCACAAAGTTCATAGCTACATCATAAAACATAGACTACCTCCAATTGGATTGTACACAAAGAAAGCGCCCCTCTTCTATACGAACAATGCCTTTATCTTCAACCAAAGAATTACTTGTTGTATATATTTCCTCAATATGAATACGTCTAGATTGTAGTGGATATAAAAATCCAGATAAAGAAAGCACACCTTCTAAAATTGGATAGAATGAAATATGCCGATACGTATTATCAATTTCATACTCCCCTACATTCATAACAGATATCTTTTGATGTTCATCCATCAAAACCAAATTATTAAAACGATACATTGCCAAACGAATATTGGCAATTGTATGATCGATTCTGCCCTGTATTCCACCATACAAATAGATCGTATCATAATCTTTACATAATCGAATCGCAAGTTCTGAATCCGTTTCATCTTTCATGATTGGATGTCTTTCAATCGGGCACGTAATTCGTTTTAAATCTTCTTCGTTTAAAGAATCAAAGTCTCCAACAGCCATTTTAATAGGAAGACCTTGATCTATAATTTTTAATGCCCCCGCATCTACGCCAATATAATCACAACCTTCAATAATAGGTACAACATCAACGAGTGGGGTAATCAAAACAGCACAAGTCATATTTATGCAAGCATACCTTCAATGGTTTTAGTAATATCATTTTTAAATACGTAGCTTCCCGCAACCAATGTATCACAACCTGCATCCAATGCAGATTTATATGTATCTTGATTAATACCACCATCAATTTCAATGCGATAGGACAGATTCAATTCTTCACGTTTCTCTTTTAACCACTCTACCTTTTTAAGCATGTCTGCCATGAATTTTTGACCACCAAAGCCAGGCTCTACACTCATAACTAAAACTAAATCACAAGATTTTAATACACTTTCAAAAGGTTCGATCGCTGTATTTGGCTTAACCACAATACCGCCTTTTGCCCCCAAATTATGAATTTCATCCAATAAGCCTTGAATACGACTTAAATCATTATCTAAAGCTTCTGTATGGAATGTGACTAAATCCGCTCCATTTTGAATGAAAATTGGTGCATACGTTTTGGGATCTTCAACCATCAAATGCACATCCATAAATAATGGACAAGCCTTTTTAAAGCCTTTTAAAATATCAGGTCCAAAAGTTAAGTTTGGTACAAAATGACCATCCATCACATCAAAGTGTAACCATTTCGCCTTGGATGCCTTTAACTCTTCAAGTTGCGCACTCACATTGGAATAATCCAAAGATAAAATTGAAGGTGCAATTACAATTTCATTCATAGTTTCTTACCTCTTTCTTCCATTATATTTTTATAATCCTCATAGATTGACGCGTTGATTTCGCCTTTATTGACCGCTTCTTTAATGCTACAATCCGGTTCATTTAAATGCTTGCAGTCTTTAAATCGACACGTATGAATATAAGGTTTAAAATCAAGAATACACGCATCTAAATGGGATGTATCTAATCTAGTAAAATCTAAACTTGAAAAACCTGGCGTATCCGCCACTAATCCATCACATACTGGATGTAATTGGCAATAGCGTGTTGTATGTTTACCACGTCCTAAAGCTTTTGAGATAGCTTGTGTCTGCAATTCAAAATCCGGATTTAAGCGATTCAATAAACTACTCTTACCCGCTCCAGATTGGCCACATAATACGGATACCTTACCATTTAAAATTCCCTGCAATTCTCTATCATCACTACCTGGATTTGAGAATACCACATCATATCCAGCCTTTTTGTATTTTTCTAAATCCGCCAAGATTTCTTCAGGATCCTCTAACAAATCCAGTTTTGTCACACAAATCACCGGTTTTACTCCAGCCAGACCTACCAAGAAAATCAAACGATTTAAAAGATGACATGAATAATCTGGATCTTTTAAACTTGTGACAATCAATGCCTGATCGACATTGGCAATGGCCGGTCTTAAAAGACGATTTGTTCGTGGCAACACTTTATGAATGCGATACGAATCTTCAATCTTTTCATATTCTACAAAATCCCCTACAACAGGCGTTTGTTGCTGGCGCATTTTACCTCTTGGTTTGGCAATAATTTCTTCTTTTTCATTTTGAATCGTATATTGATTCGAAATAATTTTTATAATTCTTCCCTGCTGCATATTAATCATAATACAGTGTAACAACACTGTTTGTTCCTTCCTGTACATATTCTGTCCCTACATCTGGTGAGACACTAATTACTTTATTGCTTCCTGAACCATCTGAAATTTTACTTAAAACAGCCGCAATGCCTAGATCATTCAATTCATCTTTGGCATCTAATACATCTTTTCCAATCAAATCCGACGGAATCACAATAGAAGGATATGTACTTACGACGAATGTTATTGTTTTTTTACTGTCCGGATCCATTCGAGTTCCTGGAGTTAAGCCCTTTTGTTTCAACACAATACCCGGATCCAAATCTTTCTTACCCTTGTATTCCACGACAATATTTACATTGGGACAATTCTTTTCCAATTCATATTCAGCATCCACATACGTTCCATCTGTAAAATCAGGTACTAAATAGGTCGCACCTTTAGATACAGTTAAAACAATCTTTGTATCATTTAAAATAACTTCACCCTTTTTATGGGAAGACTTAATGATTTTTCCCTTTTCATATTTATCATTTGCCCTATAGACATATGTGACTTTAGAAGTATTAAAATGCGCATCCTGCAATGTATCGATCGCATCTTCTTGAGTTTGTCCAATCACATCTGGCATTGTTTGATAGCCTAAAAATCCACTAATTCGAATAATTCCTGTAATACTTGCGACAAGTACTAATACAACGATTCCAATAATTACAGCGGCTGAAATCATTAAAGCAGGAATCCAATTTCTTTGTTTCTTTTCCACCTTTGCAGGCTCTTCATCCTCAAAATCAAGATGACCATTATCAAATTTCAACAATTCACTTGTTTGATCTTGATCCACTTTAATACGTTTCATATTCCGATATTCATCATCCATACAATGAATCAAATCATAAAGCATTTCTTTACAAGAAACATAACGATCAGATAGATTTTTAGCCGTCGCCTTTAAAATAATATTCTCTACCGATTGCGGAATATTCGGGTTAAAGTCACGAACATATGGTATTGGCTTACGCAAATGCTTAATTGCGATTTCCGTTGGTGTTTTTCCTGTAAAAGGAACTTTGCCTGTTAATAATTCATAGAATACAATTCCCAAAGAATATATATCGACTTGTTCGTTGGGCTCTTTTCCCTGTGTTGTTTCAGGAGCTAAGTAGTGTGCTGAACCCATGACTGTATTGTTAAAAGTTAATTGTACAGATCCATTGGCTACCGCAATCCCAAAATCCGTAATTTTTATGGTTCCATCATCTTTGACCAAAACATTTTGTGGTTTTATGTCACGATGAATAATTTTATGTTCATGCGCATGATTTATAGCACTCACCAATTGTTTCATAATGCCTATGGCCTCATCGACATCTAAGGCACCACGCTGTGCAATCAATTCTTTCAATGTTCTTCCACGAATAAATTCCATAACAATATAGTGCATACCTTCGTATTCACCAACATCATATATATCCACTACATTGGGGTGGGATAGTCGACTTGCTGCACTTGCCTCACGTTGAAAACGAACAAGTGCCATCGCATCTTGACTTAATTTATCACGTAGAACTTTGATTGCGACAATACGATTTAAAATTGTATCTTTTGCCTTATAGACATCCGCCATACCACCTTGTCCAATCAAAGACAAGATTTCATAACGATTCGCTATCTGTTCCATCATCATATTATTGTTCTCCATCATTCTCCATTAAGATAATTGAACAATTGTCATAACCACCCGATTGGTTGGCTCTTGCGATCAATGTATCCACTTTTTCCTGTAAAGAAAGACTTTCATCATGCACAATATCTGAAATTACTTTCTTTTCCACATATCCATGAAGCCCATCACTTGAGATCAATAAATAGTTATATGTATTTTCAATCTTATTGATATCAATACGGAACACATGCCATACACCAAGTGCATTTGTCAATGTATTTTTTTTAGGATGTGTTTTTGCCTCTTCACTTGTGATTTTGCCTTCCTTTAAAAGTTGGGCAATTACACTATGATCCTCACTCATTTGAATCAATTCCCCATTATAATCGGCATAGATTCTTGAATCTCCTACATTGAAAATAAAGGTTCCAATGCTAGCTACAATAACACCCACAGCGGTTGTTCCCATACCTCTTTCGTTTGGGTTTTTTAAACTTTTTGAATAAATAAAATCATTCGCCTGATTTAAATTTTCACGAATCCAATTATCCACCTGTCGATCTTTATTAAATTTAGGAGCCTTCATAAATGCCTCATACATTGTCATGACCGCTGTATGACTTGCCACTTCTCCGGCTTTTGCCCCGCCAATACCATCACAGACGATGGCCATCCATTCATCATTGTCATTGTGGGCAATACAATAATCATCTTCATTTAATTTTCTTACAAGACCTACATTCGTATTCGCAAAAACTTTCATCGACTTAAATTCCTTCCTTTTTTATTTCCTTAATTCTTAACTGACCACAAGCTGCATCAATATCATTACCATGCTCTTTTCGAATTGTGCAACGCACATGATTTTTCATCAACAAATCATAGAATACCATCGCCTCATCATGTGTAACCGATTTGAAGCCTTTTTCATCCACCGCATTATATGGAATCAAATTTACATAGGCATTCATTCCATGTAAAAGCTTCGATAATTGTTTGGCATGTTCAGGATGATCATTGACACCCTTTAATAAAATATATTCAAATGTCAAACGACGATTATTTTCCTTACCATAATACTGAATTGCTTCCATCAATTCCTTTAATGGATATGCATGGTTGACTGGCATCAATTGATCACGCAATTCATCATTTGGTGCATGTAAACTGATGGCCAAATTGTATTGGGTATGCTCATTGGCAAAATCCAAGATTCTAGGCACAATTCCACAAGTCGAAATTGTGATATGTCTTGAGCCAATACCCAAGCCACGATCATGATTTACCGTAGCTAAAAAATTCATAACATTGTCATAGTTATCAAATGGCTCGCCTGTTCCCATGACAACAATGTGCGATAGGCGTAAGTTATCTTTATCCAATTCTTTTTGAACATACATAACTTGGGCAACCATTTCTCCACTTGTCAAATCTCTTTTTTTCTTTGTAAGCCCACTTGCACAAAATGCACAACCCATATTACATCCAACTTGACTCGAAACACATACACTTCTTCCATAGTCAAAGACCATCATAACACTTTCTAATAGGGCTCCATCACTTGTCTTAAACAAGAATTTTGTCGTTCCATCATGTGAAACTTGTTTTTTTATTAATTCTAAAGGATTCACAATAAAATCTTTCTTCAAGATTTCTCTTGTTTCCTTTGATACATTTGTCATTTCATCAATATCAAATACGCGGTTACGATATAACCATTGAAAAATTTGATGTCCACGATAAGATTTCCATCCATGATCCAATGCATATTCGCACATTTGATCATAATTTAAATTGTATAAACTTTCCAAAATAGCACCTCAATTTCTACCGTTCATTATATCATTTACGCACTAGTTTTGCCATATAGAAGCCATCTTGTGTAGCGTTACTAAAGATTGTTTTTTCTTCTACTAAACTAAACTCTTTATGTGCCTTCAAAAACTTCTCAATCTGTTTTTCATTCTCTTTTTTATTCATTGTACAAGTTGAATAAACTAAAGTTCCTTCAACCTTTACATATTGACATACATTATTCAGAATAGAATATTGTAAAGGAATCAATGTATCCATATCTTCAGGTACCATATGTAATTTAATATCTGGTTTTCTAGATAGTACACCATAACCTGAACAAGGAACATCACATAAGATACGATCATACATATTAGAGCTTTTAAATTCAGTCGCATCTTGAACACCGGCATGTATAATATCAATTCCTAATCGTTTGGCATCATTTTCAATCAAATCTTTACGATGTGCATGTAAATCGTACGCATCAATATGCCCTTTATTATGCATCATTTCAGCCATGGCCATACTTTTTGTCCCTGGAGCCGCACAACAATCTAGAATCCTTTCATTTTCTTGCGGATCTACAAACTTCGCAATTTCAAAACTCCCCTCATCTTGTGCGCTCATATGGCCTTTTTGATAGTAGTCATGATGAAAATAATCATTTCCTTTATAGATGTACAATGCATCTTGAACACGAACAAACATATCCAAATCAAAATCCGATTCGTTTGTATTCAACACATTTCGGCGAACATACATTGGCAAAATATTCACACTAGCACTAGCCATAACAAGCGCTTTTTCTTGACCATATTGACTCGTCCACATCTTGTATAGCCAATCTGGCAAAGAATATTTTAAAGCCATATTATCGGTTTCGATAGGTTTTACCTTGTGCAATACCGCATTGGTAAGTCCGGCATATTTCATATTGATTTTTTTTGCAATATTGACCGCATCATTAACAATCGCATAGCTTGGTACTTTATCCAAAAACAACAATTGATATGTACTCATTGTAAGTAATACATCCATTTTTGGATTTAATTTATTCTTCACATACTTTGACCAACACGCTTTACAATATCGATAATTTTGAATCGTACCATAAAAGATTCTTGTTGCTAAAGCACGATCTTTTTCATCCACTTCATGCAAGTGATTTCTTAAATATAAATTGGAATATACTTCTTTATTTACCACTTCATCCAAAGCTTTCCATATCCACTTTCGCATTCTATTCCTCCATCATAATCGGATGCATATTCACATCCACAATCTGTTTTGTTTCATCTAAATAATTCTGAACAAGTTCATGTAGTAACTTGTCATCCTTTGATTTTAAAATCAAACGAACACGATGTTTTTTTTGTTGCATACGAATTTCAATGGGCCCTAAAACACGCAAAGAAGAAAAATATTCTTTCGCAGCACTTGCCTGTTTATAAGCTTCATTAAAATCGAAATGTGTAAAGATTAAAGTACATAAATATACATAAGGTGGATACATACCTAGGTGGCGATATTGCATTTCTTGATTAAAGAACCTCTTATAATCATGCATCTTTACACATTGCATCACAAAATGATCGGGATCAAAAGTCTGAATCATGACCTCACCTTTTAATTTTCCTCGACCACTTCTTCCACTTGCCTGTTCTAACATTTCATAAGCCGTTTCACTTGCTCTATAGTCATTACGACAAAGCGTAGCATCTGCATTTAAAATCCCAACTAAAGTCACTCTTTCAAAATCAAGTCCTTTTGCGACCATTTGCGTACCAATTAATAAATCGCCAGACTCTTCAAATTCTTGTAACAACTTTTCATGCGCATTCTTTTTTCGCGTACTATCCGCATCCATACGAACGACATGATAATCTTTAAATATTTCAACAATCTGTTCTTCCAATCGCTCTGTACCCATACCGGCCTTAAAATAGTTCTTAGAATGACAACTTGGACATTCTTCCATAAATTTAAATTGTCTTCCACAACAATGACAAACTAAGGCGTTTTGATTTTTATGATATGTTAAGGCTACCCCACAATCTGGACATATACGAACGTGTCCACAATCGCTACAACGAACAACAGGAAGATACCCTCTTCGATTTAAAAGTAAGATCACTTGTTCTTTTTTAGAAAGCCGCTTGTGGATGGCTTGAAGTAAAGTTTCAGATAGGCCATTTGTGATTCTTTCCTTTTTCATATCCACCAAACAAATTTCCGGCATTTCATGAATACGATTTTTCAGTTCAATCAATTCATATACATTCTTATAAGCTCTTGCGTACGATTCTAAAGAAGGCGTCGCACTTGCCAAGATGACTTTACACTTATGATAAGCCGCACGAAATAAAACAATATCCCGCGTATGATAGCGTGGTGTATTGTCTTGTTTGTAGCTTGAATCATGTTCTTCATCCATTAAAATCAAACCTAAAGAAGAAAACGGCATAAAACAAGCACTGCGTGTTCCAACCACAATATCGACTTTATGATCTTTTACTAAATTATATTGTTCTAATTTTTCCTGTGCATTCAACCCTGAATGATAGATCGCAATTTTTTGTTTAAAACGTGCCTGCACTCTTTGTATCATCATTGGCGTCAAACCAATTTCAGGAACAAGAAATAGAACTTGTTTTCCACAAGACAATACATTTTCAGCTAAACGCAAAAAGACTTCGGTTTTACCAGATCCCGTTACACCATGAAGCAGTGATACCATCTTTTCTGTACTTGTGATCTTAGAAATCGCATTTTTTTGTTCGATAGTTAAAGAATGCATCACATCCGCAATTTCACTTACATGCGTATTTGAATCTTTAATTCTTTTTTCAATCCCTATATAGCCCTTTTCTAGTAAAACTTTTGTGATGGATGGACTTACTTTTCTAAGTTCACTCATCTTACATGGATAATTAAACATTTCAAGCACTTCTTTTTGTCGAGAAGTCAATGCTTCATTCGACTCTTTTAAAACCGCATAATCTTCATAGATGATTTTTGAATGCTTACTAGAAGGACGCAAAGCTGGTGGAAGCATTGTTTTATAACAAGTCACTTTCGAACTCGCATAAAAATCAGCCATATAATTTGCCAATAACTTTAATTCGTTATTCAATAAAGGCTTTTCATCTATGACTTCAATAACAGGTTTAATATTTTTAAAATCGCTTTCTACCTCAATTTCTTCGACAAATCCTACAAGCGTTCGATTGTTGAATTCAACACGGACTCTACATCCAACTTCAACATCTTGCTCACAAGAGTAAGTAAAGGTATTGCGTAGGCGATTATATTCTACATATACATTAATCAGCATGCATCTATTATAACATCATTCTCGATTTGACATTTATATTTATTTTAGTATATTTGGACATAAGGAGATAGGTATGTATATTTTTATTGGAATTTTAAACATTCTTTGTGGTATTATCATTGGATTGATTGCAAAACCTTTCAATAATCAAGTTGTGGATATTTGTATATCCTTATTATTCTTTGTGAATGGTATCTTAGACATTCGAAAGGCCATTAAAAACTAGTAAAAGCACCAAAACGGTGCTTTTATACTTTTATCCTATTATAAACCATACTTCTTTCTCATTTCTTGAACGGCTAGTTTTGCATCTTTTGTCTCTCCAATATCAATTTGGTATTCAGAAATCGCAATATCTTGGTACATTTCAAGTTTTTTCAAAGTTGATTCATTTGTTTTGCGGTATAAGTCTGATATTTCAGAAGTATTTTTTAATTCTTTAATCGGTATTATTTGTGGTATATTATCTCCCTTTTATACCTTTATCATACCACAATTATCCTATCGTTTAGGAATCGAAACACAGGATAAATAGCTTTTGTATATAAAATATTCAATACTGCTTGTTCTTTCTTATTCACAATTATTTAGATTACAAAAGATTTATGAATGAATATACAAACTGAAATTCAATCTTTGCAAAATATGTTACACTATTCTTAAGCATACACACATACTTAAAGGAAAATAATATTATGAAAACCATTCAAAGAACACTTGGGATTTTTATAGTCCTCTTTTCTATACTTGTCATGCCAGTTCAGGCAAAGGAAAATTCATCATCAAGCTGGATGGAAAGTATTGCAAGAGATACAAAACTGAGTGAATTATCGATTCCAGGTACCCATGATTCAGCTACACAATATGTAAGTTTAAGTCCAATCTTTCAATGTCAAGATACAGACATTCAAACACAATTAGAAAATGTCTATTGCTATTTAGACATACGATTGGTTTTAAAGAATGATAATCTTATCTTAAAACACAACTTTGCCAAATGCAGAAAAGACAAATCTTTATTTTCAAGACCACTTACTTTAGATGATGTATTAGAAGATGTCTACTTTTTTCTTGGATCAAAATCCATCTGAAGCAGTGATCTTTTGTGCGAAGAAAAAAAATAGCAAGGATGATTTAAATAAGGTAAAGTCCATATTAAATTCTAAAATCCCTACAGATTCTTTTCTTCCATCCATACGAATTCCAACACAAAATGAAGTTCGTGGTATGATTGGTTTTCCAAAGAAATACGCAAATAAGATTAATACACATCTAAAAGAATATGATTGGAATAAGAAAGATTATGGCATCCTCATTGTTGATTTTGCAGATCAAGAATTAGCACACAAAATTTATTCTATAAATTAAAAGAGTCAAAGCATTTTATTTCGCTTTGACTTTCTTTTGTCTTAATATTTCAAAACTAAATACAGCAGCAGCACTAGCTGAATCTAAGGCATTTCTAAAATCTCTTCCATATTCTACGACAATATTTTGCTTGGAAGCTGCCGTAATGGTTGAGCTAAGTCCTCTTAAAGCTCCGCCTAGGCATAAACAAAAATCGGATTCAAAAGTATAGTCATAGAGTCCTACGGCATCTTTTCTGTGGGCACAAAGAATTGGAAGGTTATTCTTTTTACAATAGTTTACTAATTCTTCATCCGAATCCACAAAATAAATAGGTAACTTTTCATAAGCACCGGCACTTGCCTTTAGAATGGTTTGTTCGGCAAAGCTCCAGTCTCTTTTTGGAAGAATCATCGCATCACAACCAGATGCATATAAAGTTCTTGAAATACTTCCTAAATTATATGGATCTTCTACACCGTCGATGTAACAAAGAAATCCATGGACATGTGTTTCAATAAGTTGAGGAATCTGTTTTTCTTCAGCTATAAGTAACACGCCACCATGTGTTTTACCTGTTGCCAATTCATTGATTTCATCACGCGAGCAAAATACAACTTCGCACCCACGACTTTTCGCAATTTTAGCCAAATATCTTGTATCTTTCGTATTCTTTTTCTTATCAATATATAGTTTTTTACAATTACGAGAACCTGCTTCTAATAGGGCTTTGCAGGAAATGGCCCCTTCAAATATTTTTTCCATAGGACTATTATAATGGCTTTTATAATTTTTTTCTAGATGGTATTATATAAGGTATGGAAGGAGTCTTACTTAATGCATTTTAAAATAACCCAGGAAATGAAACAAAGAATCATCGTTTATTCTGCTTCATTGATTATTGCGATTCTTTTCTTCACAATATTAAATCGATTTAAGGATATAACACGATCCATTCAGTTCATAATAACAATTCTATTCCCTTTCCTTCTTGGAATTGGTTTAGCGTTTATATTGAACAATCCGCAAAAATGGGTTGAAAACAAATTATTAGCTAATGCACCTATGCAAAATAAACATAAAAGAATTTTATCGACAGGTATTGTGTTTATTCTAACTATTGGATTTCTAATCTTGTTTTTCTCTATTATCATCCCGAATACGATTGATTCTGTACGACAATTTTCTAAAAATATTGCGATCTATTCTGACACTTTAATTGGATACACAAAAGATTTTGCGTATAAATTAAACATTTCAGAAAAACAAGTTGAACAATTGTTGATCAATTTTGACATCACAAAGAAAATCACAAGCGTTTTAACGGAATCCATTCCTAAAATTGCTTCTTACTCATATAGCTTTGTGAAAGGATTTATCAATATTATTTTAGCATTAGTTTCTGCATTCTACATTTTATTAGACCGCGAAACATTAGTAAAAGGAATCAAAAAATTAAATTATTCTTTATTTGACAAAAACTTTGCGAACTATTTAACACTATGGACAAATGATGCGAAAACTGTATTTGAACAATATATTGTTGGAAACATCATTGACTCATTTATTGTCGGTGTCATCTGTTACTTTGGAGCCCTAGTATTAAAGCTTCCATATACAAGTATGATTGCCCTTATTATTGGTGTCACAAATGTAATTCCAGTATTTGGACCATTCTTAGGAGCTATTCCCGTCATCATTATCTTATGTTTGATTGACCCATTCTCAGCCTTGATTTTTACAATCTTTATCTTCATTCTTCAACAGTGCGATGGAAACATCATAAAACCGATTGTTCTTGGAGATAAACTTGGAATGTCAGGCTTCTGGATTTTATTCTCCGTTACTGTTGGTGGTGCATTATTTGGCGTTGTTGGAATGTTCTTAGGTGTTCCTATATTTGCACTCATCTATGCAGGTGTACATGATTATATTCAAGTTCGATTAAGAAACAAAAAAATTACAATCAACGATAAAGCAGGAACAATTGATTAGTTTCCTGCTTTTTACGTGCAATTTTTAAAAAAATGTGTATACTTATGTAAGTTAGGAGGAACTACCTTTGAATTTTATAGACATTATTTTAGATACAATACACGATACATGGGCTATGCTACCATTATTGTATATTACTTATTGTATATTAGAAGTTTTCGAAAGAAAGAATACGCAAGACGATAAACTCTTCTTTGGACTACAAAGACTTGGACCCATTCTAGGCGCAATAGTCGGATTGATTCCACAATGTGGATTTAGTATTCTAGCCGCTATGTTGTTTGTTCAAAATAACATTACCCTAGGAACTTTAGTCAGTGTTATGATTGCGACAAGCGATGAAGCCATTCCAATCCTTATTAGTAATCCTAAGATGTATTCATCTTTGCTTGGTATTTTAGGATTAAAATTAATTATCGCAATTCTAGTTGGATTATTTACCGATCACGTATTATTTCGCAAACAAAAAATCCTCCGCTTCGAAGATATGGAAGAAGAGGATTATGATGAAGACGAATATGAGGAAGAAGAAAATTCAGGATCAAGCTGTCCATGTTGTTATCCTGAATATCCATTATGGATCAGTGCCTTATTAAGATCTTTAAAAATCTATGTATTCATCTTTATTACTAGTTTTGTATTAACACTATTAATGAAATGTATTGGAGAAAAAACATTATCTATGATCTTACTTCAAGATAATTTATTCCAACCAATCATCGCCGCACTATTTGGCTTTATTCCAAATTGCGCAGCTACAGTTGTTCTAACGCAGCTTTATACAGCTGGTGAATTGTCATTTGGATCCTTACTTGCAGGACTTATCACAAATGCAGGTCTAGGTTTAATCGTGATGATTCGCTACGAAGCAAGAAAGAAAGATATTTTAAGAACCATTTCCATCCTATTTATAACAGGTGTTATCGTAGGCATTGGATTTATGCTATTGTAGCCACAAATGTGGCTATTTTTTTTATCTTTGCGGGAAAATCCAAATTTCAAAATGTTCAATGTCATACCAGAACAAAAGAATAAGTATGGCAACCGCAAATAACAAAATATAAAAGATAATAGAATTCAGCTTTTGCGAATAATTCTGTTCATTCAATTCTGGATGTTCCTCTAATTCAGCCAATCGCTTCTTCGCTATTTTATCAAGCCAACTCATAGTTACCTCTACTTAGACTAATATTGGAAAATGAAATGGAAATATATCAATTTCCGGATGATTCCATTGATACCAAAGCGCTAAAACTAATGCAGCTAGTAAGATAACAATTACATAGAATTTAATATCTTTCATCATTTTGTTTCCCTTTTCTTCAAAATCATGCAAATTCAATTCTGGACGGTCATCCAATTCTTTGATTCTTTTTTTCGTTGTTCTTTCAATCCAGCTCATAGAATATACCTCTCTTTAATTATATTTCAATCATTAAATTTATATATAAATATGGTAAACTTGGTCATTGTGCTGGTCAAACAAACACGAAAAAAGCTAGAAACATTTGCTTCTAGCTATTTTTTCCAAAAAATGGTGGGGACGGTGGGACTTGAACCCACACGGGATTTCTCCCAACGGATTTTAAGTCCGTTGCGTCTGCCTATTCCGCCACGACCCCATGTAATTGGAGGTTCCGATCAGATTTGAACTGATGATCACAGAGTTGCAGTCTATTGCCTTACCACTTGGCTACGGAACCGTTTCGTTGACTGCCCATATATAATACCTCAACGCAAAATAAAAAGCAAGAAAAAAATTTATTTTTTTTACATTTTTTTAAAAACCATACATTTTTCATTTTTGGTTGAACTTATTTGACAAATGACCTATTATAATGTGGTCAATAAACAAGAGGTATTTTATATTATGCAACACATTATTCACCAGCTTCAAAAAGAAAAGAAGCTAAGACTATTAACGTCGACCATAATGATTGTATTTAGTGCTTTTATGCAATGTTATATCATGAATGTATTTATGGCGCCGTGCAATTTGATCTCAGGAGGATTTACAGGACTTGCTCTATTAATCAATAAAGTCTGTGCTCTAGTAAACATTAATTTTCCTACTCAAGTTGGAATCATCGCTTTAAATGTTCCAGCAGCCATTCTATGCTACAAACACATCTCACCCAGATTCACATTTTTGAGTTGTGTGCAATTCTTTCTAGTATCCTTCTTTATTTCTATCTTCCATTTTGAACCCTTCTTTGAAGATCAAATCTTAAACGTTCTATTTGGAGGCTTCTTATGGGGCTTCTCCATTTCCCTATCCCTAAGAGCTGGAGGATCTACTGGAGGAACAGATTTCATTGCCCAATACGTTTCTAGTAAGATTCATAGAGGCATATGGGACTATGTATTCTTCTATAACTGCGCTATGATTGTTATCTTTGGATACTTATGTGGATGGATCTATGCAGGATATTCCATTCTATTCCAATTCTTATCTACAAAGACAATCTCATCTTTATATCAACGCTATGCACAAATTACCGTTGAATTTACGACAAACGATCCAGACCCAATTATCGATGCCTTTATGGCCACTTGTCGTCATGGTATGAGCGTATTTGAATGTTATGGAGCATATAGCCATCGTAAGTATTATGTATGTAAAGCCGTTATTTCTACTTATGAATTAAGAGATGTTGTCGATAACGTAAGAAAAGTTGATCCTAAAGTATTGATCAATACTTACAATACAGTAAACTTCTACGGAAACTTCTATCAAAAACCTTTGGAGTAGTATTACACTACTCCATTTTTATTATGTAATCTATGTATTCGATTGATAATAATAGAATGTTTTAACACCAAATTACAACCTCATCTTTAATTCAAATTGTATCTAGTAATGTTTTTCCAATTTTCAGGAAAACCCATTTTACCTAACAACTCAGTTTCACTTATATGTACAAGTTCTTCATTCACTCGATCAATTTCTTTTATGAGCTTTCTTTAAAATTCCAGAAAATCTTTTTTATTTAACAAATATCTAAAATCTATAACTACCACTTTGTATAAATGAAGCGGCAGTCCTGCGACAGCTTTCGACAGAATGCGGACACAGGAATACACGACAGTCATCTGCATAGCGAATCGCTCAGTCACTTTTTTGCCGGAGGTCGTGCCATCCATGAAAAGGCAATGTTGCTGCACGCCATGCAATTTTGAGGCTTGTCCCTAGGATTTGAATAGCCCCGAAAAGATACCCACTTAAATCACTCTCCTTCAAAATAAGCAAAAGAAAAGCACCTGCTCATATGAACAGATGCTTTGAATCTTCAATTGTATCTATTTACAACTATGAAAGTGTTCTATTCAAAGATATTTCAGACATGAACTGCAAAAACTTTTAGATTTCCCTTGGAAATGCAGCGCTTATTCGTCAAGCAACCAGTCGATAAGGTTTTCGGATTTGATACCGTCGTAAGAAGCATCAAGACCAGGCTCAAGGGACAGCACGGTTTTTCGTAGTTATCGCGGATACTTTGAAGCGGTGCAAGCTCCCGCTTGCGCACATCTTCACTCATCATCGATTCTGTTACCTGGATATACTTTTTCTAATCGGCGGACGTTGCAATGAAGTCAACCTCCGCATTGCCGATTTTGCCAATCGCTACATCATAGCCACGGCAAAGCAGTTCAAAATAAAAGACGTTCTCGATGGCATGGCCGCTATCACGATTACAAAAACCCAACAGATAATTGCAAAGTCCGATGTCAACGATATAGTATTTTCCGAGTGTACGAAGGTAGGCTTTGCCCTTGATGTCAGAGCGTTTAATCTCATAGAAGAAGTAGCTTTCCAAAATGTCACGAATCATGACCGTGGAATAGATACCATCGAGAAGCGAAAGCGCCTTTTCCTGTTCCAGCCCAACATCTGCGATGCGGGCATTCCACCGAAGCACATATAGGCGTCGAAATCAAAATGCCGCCGCTTTCTTTCCTTGAGTTCCTCGATTATCAAGGTTTTGAGGTTTGCGAAACGCAAAGCGCCCTTGGTGGACGCCGCAAGCAGCTATTTGATAAAATCGGTGAAAAAATCATATAAATGCACTATAGTGCAAAAACTTTTTATAATTGACTGATTTTGCAGTGTTCTTAAGAAGGGATCTTAGACCTATATAAAATTGTATAGAAAAAGCGCACGTACAGAAAAAGAATATTACGCACGCCTTTCCAATGGGCCAATGGAATCCTTCAATCGAAAGCCAAAAGATTTAAAAAGAGATTCCAGAGGTTTTTCCGATTTCAATTATACACGCTATCGCATCCTATGGCTACAAGGAAAAATCCTAGTATAAAAGAAGTTCCTAAATCTAAGGATCAGATTCTTTGTAAGCGCCAAGTAATATGCTGGATTGAAAATCATTTCAAAAAAATCGACTATTATATAGAAAATTAGAGTTTTTAGAGTACAGTCTAAAAACTCTATAAAATGATTGGAGATGATTAGATGAAATTAGAGG
>OGHK01001756.1_pt1 | contig 17074 bp, 14 predicted proteins | sample 1571411 | NCBI WGS metagenome assembly OGHK01 (sample SAMEA2582043, study PRJEB24529) | metagenome | biome: Human gut stool | place: China | collected 2011 | reverse complement strand
TGTCTGTATTTTACAGACAACAGGCTCTTTAAGTTTTTTTGTGTGTTTTGATAACAATTGAATCGAAAATTTGTGCAAGACCATAAAAAGTTTGAAACACACCAACGTAAATGTCTTGCGGGGGGATACAGATGTGGTAATATATCATAAGAGATACAAAATAATTAAAAAATATTAAATAAAACGGCTGTTTTGTATCCGGAAATTCAAGACCTATGTCAGAAATTTTTATTTGATCTTAAATAATCAAGAAAAGGGGATGGTGCTGAATTTTAGGGTGTATGGACAGATATTGAATCATTTTGCCTGTGTTGAAATTTATTGAAGAAGGTGTAGAAAATGTTGGGTAAAACTAAGAAAAATTTGGCACTAAAAATAACACTGGGATTAGTATTAGCTTTGCCGGTAGGAACAGCTTTAGCGGCTGATTCAATTGTTGATTACGATACTCTTACTGTGAAGCCAAATGCGGAATTTATATACCACGGCGAGGGCGATAAGAAAGCAGATTTTACTGCTACAAACCGTCAGGGTATGCGTCGTGGTGACTTCCAGCTGCGTGAAGAGATCGCAGACCAGGTTCGTGCACTGCAGGAAATGAAAGAAATGGCACAGTCCTATGGATATGATATTTCCGAGCCGGCTAAGAATGCAAAAGAAGCAGTTCAGTGGCTGTACTTTGGATATCTGGCTGCCATCAAGACACAGAACGGTGCAGCTATGAGTGTCGGACGTATTTCTACTTTCCTTGATATTTATATTGAGAAAGATATTGCAGCAGGCATCCTGACTGAAAAAGAAGCTCAGGAACTGATCGATCATATGGTTATGAAATTCCGTATGGTAAAATTCGCAAGAATCGCTTCTTACAACCAGCTGTTCTCCGGTGACCCGGTATGGGCAACTCTGGAAGTAGCAGGTATGGGTATGGACGGACGTTCTATGGTAACAAAGAATGATTACCGTTTCCTGCATACACTGGAAAACATGGGACCTTCACCGGAACCGAACCTGACCGTTCTGTATTCCGAACGTCTGCCTGAGACATTCAAAAAATATGCAGCACATATCTCTGTTACAACAAGCTCTATCCAGTATGAGAACGATGATGTTATGCGTCCGGTATGGGGCGATGACTATTCTATCTGCTGCTGTGTATCTGCTACTGAGACAGGTAAAGAGATCCAGTTCTTCGGAGCAAGAGCAAACCTGGCAAAATGTCTGCTGTATGCGATCAACGGCGGTGTAGATGAGAAGACAAGAGATCAGGTAGCACCGAAATATCAGGCAATCACATCCGAATATCTGGATTACGATGAAGTTATGGATAAATATGACACCATGCTTGACTGGCTGGCACATCTGTATGTAGGAACTCTGAACATGATCCATTACATGCATGATAAATACTACTATGAAGCAGCAGAGATGGCTCTGATCGATACAAACGTAAGACGTACATTTGCTACTGGTATCGCAGGATTCTCACATGTAGTAGACTCTCTGTCCGCAATCAAGTATGCAAAAGTAAAAACGGTTCGTGATGAAAGCGGAATCGTTACCGATTATGAGATCGAAGGAGACTTCCCAAGATACGGTAATGACGATGACAGAGCTGACGAGATCGCTGTATGGCTGCTGCGTACATTCATGGATAAACTGAAATACTGCCATACCTACCGTGATTCTGAGCCGACAACTTCTATCCTGACAATCACATCAAACGTAGTATACGGTAAAGCAACCGGTTCTCTGCCGGATGGAAGAAAAGCAGGCGAGCCTCTGGCACCTGGAGCAAACCCATCTTACGGAGCAGAACAGAACGGTCTGCTGGCATCTTTGAACTCCGTTGCAAAACTTCCGTACGAAGATGCACTGGATGGTATCTCCAATACACAGACCATCAACCCGGGTGCTCTGGGACACGATGATGCAGAGCGTACCGAAAATCTGGTTCATGTACTGGATGGTTACTTCAAACAGGGTGCACATCACCTGAACGTAAACGTATTCGGAAAAGAAAAACTGATCGATGCTATGGAGCATCCGGAAAAAGAAGAATACGCAAACTTCACAATCCGTGTATCAGGATATGCTGTTAAATTTATCGACCTGACAAGAGAACAGCAGCTTGACGTTATCGCAAGAACCTGCCACGACAGAATGTAATATGGAAAACGGGGCAAAAACAGGATATGTCCATTCGCTGGAAAGCTTTGGATCGGTTGACGGTCCAGGTGTGCGTTATGTGATCTTCTTAAGCGGCTGTGCGATGCGATGCCAGTTCTGCCATAATCCGGATACTTGGAATATGACAGCCGGCAAAAGCTACACAGCTGATGCCCTTCTGAAACAGGCAGTAAAATACCGCACTTATTGGGGAAATAAGGGCGGTATTACTGTCAGTGGAGGAGAACCACTGCTTCAGATTGATTTTCTGATCGAACTGTTTCGCAAGGCAAAAGAGATGGGGATCCACACAACGCTGGATACGAGCGGCAATCCTTACACGGAAAAAGAGCCATTCTATTCAAAATGGCTGGAACTGATGAAATATACCGATCTGATTCTTCTGGATATCAAGCATATTGATGAACAGGAGCATATCAAACTGACCGGTCAGACCAACAAAAATATTCTGGCTATGGCAGAAAAGTTATCGGATATGGGAAAACCAGTATGGATCCGTCATGTACTGGTTCCGGAGCGGAGTGACCGTGATGATTACTTGCATCGGCTGGCAGATTTTATTCACACGCTGAAAAATGTGGAGCGTGTGGAAGTACTGCCATACCATACGCTGGGTGTATTTAAATGGGAAAATTTAGGGATTCCATATCAGCTTGAAGGGATCAATCCGCCAAGTGCAGAACGGATCAAGAATGCAGAAGAGATTCTGGCGTTCAGGAAATAGAAATAACAGGAAAATTTTAAATGTGCAAAGGAACAATGCCCTGAAGGACACATAAAAGTGTCTTCCTGGGCATTGTTCCTTTTGCACATTTGGAAAGCGGACATTCACAATCCGCTTCTCTGCGTTCAAATTTCAATATTTCACGAGTTTTTTAAAGCAGAGAAAATTTACTACACAACCGGTGGCACAAAATGTTCGATTGCATTTCGCAGTTTCGGATGATTAGCGGATGGTAACGCTGCGTTTTCGGCTGTTATACGTATAGACTTTTTCACCCAGATCTTTTAAAACTTTTATATTTCTTTTTACAGTATCTCGTTTTCTAAGAAAAGAGGGAGCATCGATAAAAGTGACCTTTGCATGGATATATTTGAAAAAGGATTCTCTCTTGTCGTTGTTTCCATGATGCGGAGCCTGAAGATACGTTGCCTTCAGACGTTTGTGATAAGTTTTGATAAGTCTTTTGCCAATGCTGCTCACAATATCTCCGGTGAAAAGCATACTTGTTTTTTTACCGGAAATTTTAAAAACCAGAGAAGAACCATTGCAGATATCTTTGGTCGTATCTTTCAGATTACGGCTGTAACCATTAAAAAATTCAAAATCCAGACCGGCGAAGGAAAAAGTATCATCTGCTTTTGCCCACCGGATTTTTGGATTTTTTCTTACAAGACGTGAAAACTTCTGAAATACCTGATATTCATCCCATGGATATTGATAGTGTCTGTAACGGGAAGCGTTGATCTTTGGTGCAATGACCTGATCAATCTGTATGCCGTCCGGATTGGCAAAAATCTGATTAAAAGCTCCGACATGATCCGGATGCGGATGTGTGATAATCCAGAGATTTACCCTTCCGCCCAGTTTCTTTATGGTATCGCGTACTCTTTTCGCATCATAATCCCATCCACCGTCAATTACGATCAGTTTGCCGTTGCTTCCTTTGATCGTATAAAACATGGACTGCTGAAAATCAGAATCAGATCCATATTGTGTGACTTTCCAGGAAGATGCATAAACTTTTTTTTCGCAGAACGGATGCAGGCTGAAGAATAAAAAAAGCCCGACAGACAAGAAAAACCGAAAAGTATATAAATGAAAAAGCTGTGTTTTATTTTTCATTGGGATCTCTCCTTTAGTGATATATTTATCATATTATCTTTTATACTGTTTTGCAGGAATTATCATTAACATTTCATTTTTCAGCTTCCACAACCGGTGGTATGAAATATTCGATCGCATTTCGCAATTTCGGATGATGGATCACAAAATGAATCGCCGGGGCATTCCCTTTGGAGATCATCGCCCATTTTCCTTCGTGCAGGATGATCTGCAGATTTTGAAAAGGATTAGAGGAAGATGTGGTCAAATGATAATTCGGATGTAAACAGGCAAAAGTTTCCGCCTGTTTTTTCTGTTCCAGATATTCTTCATAGCTCACTGGTATGTTATCTGGAAAAAACATACCGGACAGTGGAAGAGAAAGTGCATGAAGATAAAAATCTTTTTCGGTGAGGAGTGGAATTTCGTCTTCAATCACATCATGTTCCAGAATTTTTTCGGTGATATCACGCTGATTTTGTGCAAAGTCAAGAATGGAAGCCTGATCCTTTGCAGAAAGTCTGTGTTTCTGTAAAAAATCTTTCAGATAATCAGAATCCAGCGTGTAAAGTGGCAGGGAAGAAAGAATGCTGCGGCGTTTTCCTGGTGTGGAAGTGTCGGCAAGCAGAAAAGCATTCAGTTTTCCGGCGTGATCTTCTCGATAAATATCCATCAGAGGAGAAGCATTTAGCAGCAATGCTTCTGCACGCTTTGTATAATAAGCAATATCTTCTTTTGTCTTGGAAAGATAATAACGCCCTTCGCTGTGATGACCCGAAATTGCTTCACCGGAAAGTACGGCAGCTCCGGATACTTTCAGGAAATGATGAAAAACATTGCCGGGATCGGATTTCAGATAATAAGGAGAAATCTGTCCGGTCATGTACATGGGAATCCAGCTTTCCAGTCCGAGCATCATTTCTTCAAAAGAACGGTCAAGATGATGAATCTGATCCAGATGCAGACCTTTTTTCAGGAGCAGAGCCATACCAAACATCCATTTCTTTGGAAAATCGGGGTCTTTTGCCATTTCTGTTATGGGCATATCACTGTACATGATAACTGGTCTTTTTGATCTGGAAAGGACGGTTGCCTTTAAAAAATGAAGTTCACTTGCCATCATTTCTTCCAGTCCATAATAATATTTTGCCGTCGGAAATTGAAACGGAACACCCGGAACTTTCATTTCATCGAAATGGATGACTTTTATATATTCATTCAGATCAAATTCATCCAGTTTGGATAAAAATTTGGAAAGACTGTCTTCGCCCTTTTTCTTGTTCTGACTGTTTAAAAGCCACAGGCGGATTTTTTCGCAGACGGCAGAAGTATCGTTTAGTTCTTCTTCCGAACATTCCAGAAGCTGTGCCAGCACATAAAGATCATCGCCCTGGCAGTATTTACGTGCCACATAAGCGGAAACAGCCAGGACAAAGCCTTCCGGATCTGCAGGAGAGCGGCTGCCGTTTCGAAAGCGGAAAATCGTTGAGGTATCATAACTGATGTGCTGGCACAGTTTTGTGATATTTAGATTCAGTACAGAAATCAGCGTGTTAAAATTCTGACGCAGTTGCTCTTTGTCCGTGGACTTCATGTTTGAACAGGCGAGAAATTGCTGACGGATCTCTGTTTTTGTGAGATTTGTGCCTTCTCTTTTTAATGCGAGCGTTTCAAGGGCAGAGCAAAGCTGTTCAAAAGTTTCCGAATGAACATCCGGCACACGTTCACCGGAACGATAACGACTGAGTGCAGCGGCAGAAATTCCGGAAACAGTGCAGAGTTCTTTGGCAGTACAGTTCACAGCTTTCATATATTGATTCAACTGTTCATAAAAACGCATAGAAGCACCTCTTTTCATCAAATTTGCCAAAACATCAATGAAGCGTATTTCGCGTTCGGTTGCTATGTGTTTATTGTATCGGAGATTTGCAAAAAAGGAAAGATAAAAATATCAAAATTCCCGATTTGGCAATTGACGTTTCGGGAATCTTACTTGTCAAATAAGCAGAATCTTTTATACTGAGAGTAAAAGAGAACAGGTTGATTTTATACAAGATGTTTATATCTGGACAGAGCGAAAAGAAGGGGGGAGAAAGAGGTTCTGACAGATCAGGAAAGGAGAAATTTTATGAGGAAAATAAAGGAGAGACACATGGATATAACTTGGAAACGAAAATGGATATTCTGGCTACTACTGGCAGTGATGCTGCTGTTTTTACCGGGAAAGACATTTGCAGCAGAAAAAGAAAGCAGAGAAGCAGAGGATTCATACATTTATCATACGGCTTTTGATGCAAAGGCGAGCCTTAAGATCCGTCATATGAAAGATTACGGAGTACTGGATTATGAAGAAACGGTGACAGTGGAAGATTCCTGTGATTATCTGGACGGAGATGAAAATCTGGATGAAATCCAGGCGAAAATTACAGCCTATGATGAGAAAGTTCAAAAAGTGTGTGAAGGAATGCAGATTGTTTCCGGTACGGACACACGAGGTATTGACGGCGATACGATTAACATTGAATATGAAGATACGGAAGAAAACGGACAGACCGTTACCACCAGACATTTTTATCAGACTTACAAGATCCAGACAGACTGGGTACTGGAAAAGATGGAGATTTCGGATGTGAATATTGTGAACAGCACACTTTCCTGTTATGCCGGTGATGCTCCAAAAGCAACTGCCCAAAAAGGTGACAGTGATGCTTCAAAATATGAAATAGCCTATGAACGCTGGGAAAAGCTGGAAACAAATGCACAGGGATACCTGGAACCAGTAGCGTTCTGGTATTCTGATGAGAGCCAGTATATTGCTGCAACTCCAAAATTTACCACTTTCGAATCCGGTGCAATGTATATGTATTCTGTCTTTTTAAAAACGGTAGATGGGAATGAATTTTCAAAAGACCTGTCGCTGACATTAAATGGAAAACAGATTGACAGTCGGACCATTATTGTGGGAAATAACGGGACAACCTGTTTTGCAGATGCCCTGTACAGTGCCCGGTCCGAAGAAAAAGTAACGCCGAAGCCAATTGAAGTGATTGAAGTAAATGGAGTGGATTTTTCTTTCAAAGCGGGTGATGCTCCGAGATTCACCGGAAGTGTGTCGGAAGATGCTCTGTACTGTATCGATCACGAACGATGGAACAATTTAAAAGAAGGATGGACTTCCTCGGACTACTGGAATGGCAAGTATGGTGATTTTGACGGAAGCTGGGGTATGCCGCTCACGAAATTCAAAGCACTGGAAACCTATTATTATGGAATTTGCCTGAGCCTGTCAGCCAGAGGATATCGGGAAGGATATTATTTTGATAAAAACATAACGAAGTTGAAGATCAATGGTCAGCTGATTCCGATACCGGATCCGGAAAACAGTTTTGATGAAACAGGGGAAACGGTATGGTTTAGCGGCATCAAAAGTATTGTGATCCCGCCGCAGGGCAGCACAGCAAATGGAAGTACAACAAATCCTTCGGATACATCACAGACATTTCCGAAAATCGGAACATGGGTCAAAACAAAGAATGCACTTTATAAAGTGACAAAAGCCGATGCAACCGGATGTACCGTAACACTGGTAAAACCGTACAGGAAAACAAACAGTACGTTTACTGTATCGGCAACCATCAAAAGTGAGGATGGGAAAATCACATTCCGTGTAACGGAGATCAGTAAAAATGCATTTAAAAATCATGTGAAACTGAAAAAAGTCACCATCAGAAAAAATGTCAGCAAGATCGGTGCCGGTGCATTTTCCGGCTGCAAAAAGCTGAAGAATATTAAGATCACATCAACACAGCTCACAAAAAAATCTATAGGAAAGAATGTGTTTAAGGGCATTGATAAAAAGGCAGTTATCAAAGTGCCGAAAAAGAAACTCAAAGTCTATAAGAGTATTTTCAAAGGAAAAGGACAGGCAAAGAGCGTGAAGATTAAGAAATAAAAAGAAAGCAAAAAGCATGGAATTACCGTGAAAATTCAGGGATTTCATGCTTTTTTGCTGCTTATGGGCAGTACATCTGTTTCAAAAAGTCTGCTTTCCGGAACAAAATGGAAAAAGACCTGTGTTAAGGTATAAGAAACAAAAGTTGATCCAAAGGGAGATGCATTGCTGCATCAGATTATGGAAAAGTGCTGGGAACTGTATTATTACGGTGACGAGTCAAAAGAAGAAGAAAACTTAAAAAAGCAATTGCAGGAAATCGCTGATCAGAATAAACTGGTGTGGAAAACAGAATAGAATGTGTCAGATCCTTGTGACAGGTGAAAATTGATAAAACTTTCTCAATCCAATGAAGAAGTCCTCCTTGATTTCATATGGCAGTTATGCTATTCTAATGATAGTTAGAAATACCTAACTAACGTGAATAAATCATGGCAGGACTTCTTCTGTCTTTATGCGATCAGAGGCAGAAGACGAAGTGCCGATTATTTTAGGACGAGAAAGGGACTGGCAATCATGAAGAATTTAACAATTGAAAAAGTAATTGGAAGGGAAATCATCGACTCCAGAGGCAATCCAACCGTAGAAGCAGAAGTTTATCTGGCTGACGGTACGATCGGAAGAGGGACTGCACCAAGCGGAGCTTCCACAGGAGAGTTCGAGGCTCTGGAACTTCGTGATAATGATAAAGAACGTTTTGGCGGCAAAGGTGTGACAAAAGCAGTTGCAAACATCAACACCGTGATCAACGAAGCACTGAAAGGCAAAGATGCATCTGATATTTATGCAGTGGATGCAGCGATGAAAGCAGCAGACGGAACAAAAGATAAATCCAACTTAGGAGCAAATGCAATTCTGGCAGTATCGATTGCAAGCTGCCGTGCGGCTGCGACTGCACTTGAGATCCCTCTGTACCGTTTCCTTGGCGGCGTGAATGCAAACCGTCTCCCGGTACCGATGATGAACATCGTAAACGGCGGATGTCATGCATTATCTTCCGGACTGGATGTACAGGAATTTATGATCATGCCGGTTGGGGCACCTTCCTTTAAAGAATGTTTAAGATGGTGTGCAGAAGTATTCCATGCACTGGCTTCTATCTTAAAAGAAAGAGGACTGGCTACCTCTGTTGGTGATGAGGGTGGTTTTGCACCGGCACTGAAATCCGACGAAGAAGCGATCGAGACGATTCTGGAAGCAGTGAAAAAAGCCGGTTATGAGCCGGGAAGTGACTTTATGATCGCTATGGATGCAGCTTCTTCTGAGTGGAAGACAGGAACAGTCGGAGAGTACAAACTGCCAAAGGCAGGAACGGTTTATACATCCGGGCAACTGATTAATCACTGGAAAGCTCTGGTTGAAAAATACCCGATCATCTCCATCGAAGATGCACTGGATGAGGAAGACTGGGAAGGCTGGAAGAAACTGACCGCAGAATTAGGTGACAAGGTTCAGCTGGTAGGCGATGACCTGTTTGTTACCAATACCGAGCGTCTTTCAAAAGGTATCGAGCTTGGATGCGGAAACTCGATCCTGATCAAATTAAACCAGATTGGTTCGGTATCTGAGACACTGGAAGCGATCAAGATGGCTCACAATGCAGGATACACAGCGGTTACTTCTCATCGTTCCGGCGAGACAGAAGATACCACTATTGCGGATCTGGCGGTTGCACTGAATACCTGCCAGATCAAGACAGGAGCACCGAGCCGAAGCGAGCGTGTTGCAAAATACAACCAGCTGCTTCGCATCGAAGAAGAACTCGGAGCATCTGCAGTTTATCCACAGAAAAAAGCATTTCATGTTTCAAAGTAACAAAAGATAAAACAAATCACACATATATATACTTCCTGTAATCTACATGTTTGCCGTCTGCAAAGCATCCATAAGCTTGCGGACGGCAATGCTTTTTGGCCGGTTTTTGTCCCAGATCAGGCAAATTTCGCGTTCCGGCATTCTTGAGGTGAGGTGGAGCTGTACCACTTCGCCCTTTTTAATGGCTTCTTCTGCCAGTGTCTCCGGATAAAATCCGATTCCGAGATTGTGCCTGATCATCGGCAGGATTTGATCTGCGGTAGCGGCTTCGATATCCGGATAGAAGGGCAGATCATGCTGCAGAAAGTAATTGATATGCATTTCTCTTGTTCCAGTATTTTGTCCGAGAGAAATAAACGGAATGTCCGTAAGCTCTGAGAGATGATGGATTTTAGAGGAAAAATCAGCGTATTTTGGCCCGGCGAGCAGAATCTCGCGGAAGGAAGCAAGCGTATAATGACGCATGGATTTTTTCAGCTTGAGCGGTGTTGTGACAACAGAAATATCGGCCAGTCCGTTTTCCAGTGCCTGAATGGACTGAGGGGTGGAGAAATTGGAAATTTTCAGGCGGACTCCCGGATACTGTGCGTGAAAGGTCTCCAGTCGGTCAAGCAGCAGCAGTCGCAGAGCTGTCTCGCTTGCACCGATCGTGATCAGACCGCTCTCCAGACTTTTGTCTTTTTTCAGCTCGGATTCTGCAGTAGAGAGCTGCTCGTAAGCGATAGCGACATGCTGGAACAGTTTTTCTCCCTCAGGTGTCAGTGTTACTCCTCGGTTGGAGCGTACAAACAGTTTACATTCCAGTTCATTCTCCAGAATGTTCATGCAGCGGGTGATATTCGGCTGATTGTTATTTAAAATCTCGGCAGCTTTTGTAAAACTTTTATATTGGGCTACAAAATAAAAAAAACGATAATATTCAAAACTGACCATGCAAACCTCCTGTTTATTTTGACGTTTAAAAATGCCTCTGCAATCCGCCGGATCTGTTCTGTTTTGGGATAATCTGAAATCTGAAAAAGGAAGCACTTTTGCAGTGCTCCCTTATATTCAGGTTACTTGTGAAGTCACAGAACATCGCCGGACTTCGGATGAAAAATATTTACAGAATTATTCACCAAGGTTTTTCTTTTCTACTTCAGCGAGCATCATAGCACGTACTTTCAGAGGCAGACCAAACAGGGTGATAAATCCGCTTGCATCATTGTGATCGTACATATCACCGGTTGTGAAGGATGCTAAAGATTCATTGTACAGGCTGTATGGAGAAGTTGTGCCGGCTTTGATGATGTTTCCTTTGTAAAGTTTGAATTTAACTTCGCCGGTTACATATTTCTGTGTTACTTCAACGAAAGCCTGGATTGCTTCACGCAGCGGTGTGAACCATTTTCCTTCGTATACGACCTGAGCGAACTGGCTGCCAAGTTTTTTCTTTGTTTCCATGGTTTCACGGTCCAGAGTCAATTCTTCGAGCTGTTCATGGGCTGCCATCAGGATGGTTCCGCCCGGTGTCTCATATACACCACGGGATTTCATACCAACAACACGATTTTCTACGATATCTACGATACCGATACCATGTTTGCCTCCAAGAGCGTTCAGCTCTGTGATGATCTCAGAAACTTTCATGGCTTTTCCGTTCAGTGTTTTCGGAACCCCCTGTTCAAAAGTCATGGTAACATATTCCCCTTTTTCCGGAGCCTGTTCCGGAGTCACGCCAAGAACCAGCATGTTTGCGAAGTTCGGCTCGTTTGCCGGATCTTCCAGCTCCAGACCTTCGTGGCTGATGTGCCATAAGTTACGGTCACGGCTGTAGCTGTGGCTGTGGTCGAACGGCAGGTCGATACCGTGTTTTTTACAGTATTCGATCTCGTCTTCACGGGACTGGATGGTCCATACATCGGTCATACGCCATGGAGCGATGATCTTCAGATCCGGAGCCAGTGCCTTGATTGCCAGTTCGAAACGAATCTGGTCATTACCTTTACCGGTAGCACCGTGGCAGATGGTAGTAGCACCTTCTTTACGTGCAATCTCAACCAGTTTCTTTGCGATAACCGGACGTGCCATGGAAGTACCAAGCAGGTATTTGTGCTCATAAACTGCACCGGCTTTTACGCAAGGCATGATGAAATCGTCACAGAATTCATCAATGATATTTTCAATATATAATTTAGAAGCACCGGACAGTTTTGCTCTCTCTTCCAGACCATCCAGCTCGTTACCCTGTCCGCAGTCGATGCAGCAGCAGATAACTTCATAGTCAAAGGTTTCCTTTAACCAAGGGATCAGTGTGGTGGTATCGAGACCGCCTGAATATGCCAGAACTACTTTTTCTTTCATGATATGTATTCCTCCTGAAATTTATGATCATTTTGTAAGTCAAAGACAAAAGAGCCATAAAACCACTCTTGTGCAAGTACATCGTGGTTTTTGGCTTTCGACCCTGGTATCATACACTATACAACAGTTATCATAATTATGCAAGTGAAAAAACGAAAAAGTTGTAAAAACAGCTGTAAAATGAATAATATACATTGCGTATGAATAAAAATACAATAAAAATACAAAGAAAACTCTTTACTTATAAAGAAAACTGGTATATGATAAGAAAGATTTCATTCGCACAGCGAATTTTTATGAATCTGCCGGAGACTGCATCAGATGGGCGGCACCTCACATTTGACAGAAAAGGAAAAGAAGAATGATCCGGACAGAAAAGATATATTAGGTTGAAAGGAGAATGTTGATATGATAAAAGCCGGAATAATAGGAGCAACCGGATATGCAGGAGGCGAGCTTGTCCGTCTTCTCCTTAACCATAAAGAAGCAGAGATTGCGTGGTATGGTTCCAGAAGTTATGTGGATCAGAGATACAGCAGTGTTTACCAGAATATGTTCCAGATCGTGGATGCAAAATGTCTGGATGACAATATGGAGCAGCTGGCAAAAGAGGTAGATGTGATTTTCACAGCAACACCGCAGGGGTTGTGTGCATCTCTTATAAATGAAGGGATTTTAAGTCAGGCAAAAGTGATCGATCTAAGTGCGGACTTCCGTATCAAAGACCGGAAGACTTATGAGCAGTGGTATAATCTGGAACACAAAGCACCGCAGTTTATTGAGGAAGCTGTTTACGGACTGTGTGAGATCAACCGGGAGGATATCAAAAAGGCAAGACTGATCGCAAATCCGGGATGTTATCCGACATGCAGCACCCTGTCCATTTATCCATTATTAAAGGAAGGCATTATTGATGGAAATACCGTTATCATTGATGCTAAATCCGGTACTTCCGGAGCAGGACGCAGTGCCAAGGTTGCAAACCTTTACTGTGAAGTCAATGAGAACATCAAAGCATACGGTGTTGCAACACACAGACACACACCGGAGATCGAAGAGCAGTTAGGTTATGCCGCCGGTTATCCGATCCATATTAATTTTACACCGCATCTGGTTCCGATGAACCGCGGTATTCTGGTTACTGCTTATGCATCTCTGAAAAAAGAGGTGACTTACGAAGAAGTTAAGGCGATCTATGATGCTTATTACGGAAAAGAACAGTTTGTACGTGTTCTGGATAAGGATGTCTGCCCGGAGACGAAGTGGGTAGAAGGAAGCAATTATGTGGATGTAAACTTCAAACTGGATCCGAGAACAAATCGTGTGATCATGATGGGGGCAATGGACAATCTGGTGAAAGGTGCAGCCGGTCAGGCCGTGCAGAATATGAACCTGATGTTTGGATTTGCCGAGAACGAAGGCCTTCAGGGCGTACCAATGTTCCCATAAAACAGAGAAAGGTCGTGAGCATAGATGAAGATAATAGATGGAGGTGTAACCGCTGCAAAAGGATTTAAAGCAGCCGGTATGCATGCAGGTATCAAAAAAGGTACAAAAAAAGATATGGCAATGATCGTAAGCAGTGCACCATGTATGGCAGCCGGAACGTTTACGACAAACCTTGTAAAAGCCGCACCGGTAAAATGGGATCAGCATGTAGTATACGAACATGGAGAGGCGAGAGCTGTTGTGGTAAACAGCGGTATCGCAAACGCCTGCACCGGAGCAGAAGGATATGGCTACTGTGAAGAGACTGCAAAAGCGGCAGCAGAAGCACTCGGTATCGACAAGGATGAGGTTCTGGTAGCATCTACCGGTGTGATCGGAAAACAGCTGCCAATCGATACGATCAAAAAAGGCGTGAAGGATCTTTCCGGACTGCTTCTGGATACCAGAGAAGCAGCAACACTGGCAGCAGAATCGATCATGACAACGGATACGGTAAAAAAAGAGGTTGCCGTTGAAGTTGAGATTGGCGGTAAGACGGTAACGATCGGCGGTATGTGCAAAGGTTCCGGTATGATCCATCCGAATATGTGCACGATGCTGAGCTTCCTCATGACAGATGCAGCTATTTCAAAAGAAATGCTTCAGAAGGCATTGAGTGCAGATGTCGATGATACCTACAATATGATTTCTGTTGACGGAGATACTTCCACAAATGATACCGTTCTGCTGCTGGCAAACGGACTGGCAGAGAATCCGGAAATTACAGAGGAAGGCGAAGATTATCAGACATTTGCCAGGGCACTGCACTATATCAACGAGACGCTCGCAAAGAAAATGGCAGGGGACGGCGAAGGTGCCACTGCATTGTTTGAGACAAAAGTGATCGGAGCACAGTCAAAAGAACAGGCGAAGATTCTGGCAAAATCCGTTATTTGTTCAAACCTTACCAAAGCGGCTATTTTCGGACATGATGCAAACTGGGGACGTATCCTCTGTGCCATGGGTTATTCCGGAGCTAAGTTTGATCCGGAAAAAGTAGATCTGTATTTTGAAAGTGCAGCAGGTAAGCTGAAGATCATCGAAAACGGTGTGGCACTTGATTACAGCGAAGAAGAAGCGACAAAGGTGCTCTCAGAAAAAGCAGTGACGGCTGTTGCTGACATCAAAATGGGAGAGGCATCCGCATCTGCCTGGGGTTGTGATCTGACTTACGATTATGTAAAGATCAATGCCGATTACCGCTCTTAAGCGGTAAGAACTGCTTTGTGGCAGAGCAATTTACAGGCATCTGTCCGGATGCCGGAAGTATGGATAGAAACTGGAGGAAAAAACAATGGATACAATGCAGGATCTGCTTCAGAAAGCCAGTGTGCTCAATGAAGCGTTACCTTATATACGGAAATTCAGCGGCAAGACCATCGTTGTAAAATACGGCGGAAGTGCCATGGTAGAACATGAACTGAAGAAAAACGTCATCCGTGACGTAGCACTTCTGAAACTGGTCGGATTTCGCCCGATCATCGTGCACGGTGGCGGAAAAGAAATCACAAAATGGACAGGCAAAGTCGGCATTGAGACCAAATTTATCAACGGACTGCGTGTGACGGATAAAGACACCATGGAAGTGGCTGAGATGGTCTTAAATAAGATCAACAAAGGATTGGTGTCCATGATGGAGAAAGTCGGAGTCAAAGCGGTTGGTATCAGCGGAAAAGACGGCTCCGTTCTGCGTGTTAAGAAGAAACTCTCCAAAGGCGAAGATATCGGTTTTGTAGGCGAAGTGACAAAAGTCAATACCGAGCTTTTAAATACACTGCTGGACAATGATTTTGTCCCGGTGATCTGCCCGATCGGTTCCGATGATGAGTATCATTCTTATAATATCAATGCAGACGATGCAGCATGTGCGATTGCAACGGCAGTCGGAGCATCCAAACTGGTATTTTTAACGGATATCGAGGGTGTATACCGTGATCCGCAGGACAAATCCACACTGATCTCCGAACTGAGTATTCCGGAAGCAGAAGAACTGCTCGGCAGCGGAAATATCGGTGGCGGCATGCTCCCGAAGATCCAGAACTGTGTCGATGCGATCAAGTCCGGTGTTTCCAGAGTACATATCCTGGACGGAAGGATCCCGCACTGCCTGCTGTTGGAGTTCTATACCAACAAAGGTATCGGTACTGCGATTATCGGGGATGAGGAGGAACGTTTTTACAATGAAAATGAATGAATATATGGAGAGAACGGAACAGGTGGTTCTGCACACCTATAACCGTTTCCCGGTTGTTTTTGAAAAAGGAGAAGGCGTACATCTTTATGATACCGAAGGAAAGGAATATCTGGACTTCGGTGCCGGAATTGCTGTATTTGCACTGGGTTACCACTATGCAGACTATGATCAGGCATTGAAAGACCAGATCGACAAAGTGATCCATACTTCCAATCTTTTCTACAATGTTCCGATGATGGAAGCAGCAGAAAAGCTGGTAAAGGCAAGTGGCATGAGCAAAGTATTCTTTACCAACAGCGGTACGGAGGCGATCGAAGGTGCGATCAAAGCCGCACGTAAATATGCATGGAACAAAGACCATGCAACGGATCACGAGATCATTGCCATGAACCATTCCTTCCACGGAAGAAGCGTCGGAGCACTTTCCGTTACCGGAAACCCGCATTATCAGGAAGCGTTCAAACCGCTGATGGGCGGCGTGAAATTTGCAGATTACAATGATCTGGACAGTGTAAAAGCTCAGATCACAGACAAAACCTGTGCGATTATCATGGAAACCCTTCAGGGCGAAGGCGGCATTTATCCGATGGAAGAGAGCTTCTTAAAAGGTGTTAAAGAAATCTGTGAAGAAAAAGATATTCTTCTGATCCTCGATGAAATCCAGTGTGGTATGGGACGTACCGGAAGCATGTTTGCATGGCAACAGTACGGCGTGATGCCGGATATCATGACCTGTGCAAAGGCACTGGGATGCGGCGTGCCGGTCGGAGCGTTTGTCTTAAACGAAAAGACTGCAAAAGCCTCTTTAGTTCCGGGAGATCACGGTACAACTTACGGCGGAAATCCCTTCGCCTGTGCAGCGGTTTCCAAAGTGTTTGATCTGTTTGAAGAACATGACATCGTCGGTCATGTAAGAAAGACAGCTCCGTATCTGGAAAAGAAACTGGATGAACTGGTAGAAAAACATGACTGCTTTACTGCACGCCGCGGAAAAGGATTCATGCAGGGACTGGTTGTGAGCGGCAGACCGGTCGGCGAACTTGTCAAAGCAGCTCTGGCAAATGGTCTGATTGTGCTTTCCGCAGGAAGTGATGTACTGCGTCTGGTGCCTCCGCTTGTGATCACCGAGAAAGACATCGACGAGATGGTTGAAAAACTGGAAGCGGTTTTATCTTAGTCGGAGAAGACTCAAACTTCTATAAGTGGCAAGCGACAAATTTGTCTTAGTGGGAGTGCAATCTCCGACTAAGATAAACGCTCCGCGAGG
>OGHK01001753.1_pt1 | contig 17125 bp, 16 predicted proteins | sample 1571411 | NCBI WGS metagenome assembly OGHK01 (sample SAMEA2582043, study PRJEB24529) | metagenome | biome: Human gut stool | place: China | collected 2011 | reverse complement strand
CACGAAGCCAGGACTGGTGGACCGGGACAACTCCGGCTCCCACAAGGACATGGATTTTTACACGTTCCAGAGCAGCGCTGTTTCTTTAAACCAGTTTTTTGAGGAATTTACCCTTTGCGGCATCAAAAATCATGAACGTTCCTGCGAAGACATCTTCTCCCTGATCCGTCCGATCGGCATCCAGGCAGAGGCTGTCATGAAACAGGCTACCAATGGTGTCAACACCCATAAAGGCATGATCTTCTCCCTGGGCATTTTCTGCTGTGCCCTTGGCTATCTTTATGGAAATGATATTCCCTACACAGAAGCCTCTTTCCGTGACACTTGCCGTCAGATGACCGCCCACATTTTAGACGATTTCCATGGCATTACCCTGGAAACTGCCAAAACCCACGGGGAACGCCTTTACGCCCGCTATGGCATCACAGGAATCCGCGGAGAAGCTGCTGATGGCTATCCAACCGTATTCGAAACCGCTCTTCCGGTATTCCGACAGTACCGGAATGAAGGCTTATCTGCCAATGATGCAGGTGTATTAACCCTGCTGCATATTATTGCGGGATCTGTAGATACGAATATCATTGCAAGATCTGATTATGAAACTTTCAGAAAAGTACAGGCTCAGATTCAAAGCATGTTAAATTCAGGAATTGATACACGGGATTTTATTGCGGAAATAAGAACGTTGGATCAAGAATTTATCAAAATGAATATCTCGCCAGGAGGAAGTGCAGATATGCTGGCGTTGACTTATTTTGCAGCATCGTTATAAAATAGAATCCTGCTGACTAAGGCCAGAGCCAGTACCACCTGACTCCGGCCCTTTGCCAGCACACCTACTCCTGCACTTCTTCCTGCGGCTGCGGCGCATCCCCCATCAGACTCTCGATCAGCGTCCAGATCTCATCTTTCCCCTGCTTCGTCTCCGCCGAAAATGGAATCAGAATCCCATCTTTTTCCATCCCCAGTCCCTGACGGACCAGCTTCACCTGTTTTGCCACCTGGCTTCTCTTGATCTTATCTAACTTGGTAGCGATAATGATCGGTGAGAATCCATTATGCAGAACCCAGTCATACATCTGCTTATCGTTTGCGGACGGATCATGGCGGATATCGATCAGCAGAAAGACTGCTTTTAACTGTGAGGATTTATGCAGATAATCTTCGATCATCTTGCCCCATTTCTGCTTTTCGTTCTGCGAAACTTTGGCATAACCATAGCCCGGAAGGTCCACGAGATAAACCTTCTCATCCGCAGACACCATGCCCTGTGCTTCTTTTTTTGTCTCTCTGCGTCCGGTCACGGCATAGAAATTGATGGTCTGCGTCTTTCCCGGTGCCGAGCTGGTACGTGCAAGAGACTTTCGGTTCATCAGTCCATTGATCAGAGAAGATTTCCCTACATTTGACTTTCCTGCAAATGCCACTTCTATTTGCACGTTTTCCGGCAATTTGCTGGTAATGCCACAGACAGTTTCCAGTTCTGCATTCTTTACGATCATCTCGTTTCCTCCTGTTTTCCTTTTGTTCTATTTCTGACTGCAAAGTGCCAGTTCCAGCACTTCATCCATATTTTCCATAAAACGGATATCCAGTCCTTTTTTGATTTCGCCGGATATCTCCTGCACATCCACACGGTTTTTCTCCGGCACAAGCACCCTGTGCATACCTGCATTTTTCGCTGCCAGCAGCTTTTCTTTGAGTCCGCCGATTGGCAGCACTCTGCCCCGCAATGTGATCTCACCTGTCATGGCAACATCTGCACGGACCGGGATCTCCGTGATCGCCGACAGGATCGCTGTTGCCATCGTAATACCTGCGGAAGGTCCGTCTTTTGGAACCGCCCCCTCCGGAATGTGGATATGTATATCGTGTTCCCGGAAGAACCCCCGGTCGATGTTCCACTTATCCCCGACAGATCGGATGTAGCTGATTGCTGTCTGTGCGGACTCTTTCATCACATCCCCGATCTGACCAGTTAGCTTGAAATCACCTTTGCCCGGCATGCAGTTTACTTCCACCTGCAAGGTTACACCGCCGACACTGGTCCATGCCAGACCGCGTACGATGCCAACCTCATCTTTTTCATTGGCTTTTTCTACGTGGTAACGTTCTTTTCCGAGATAACGACTCAGGTTGCTCTCTGTGATGCGGACTGCCGTTTTTTTCTCTTCGAGGATCTCTTTTGCCGCTTTCCTGCAGATCTCGCCGATGCGACGCTCCAGTCCCCGCACTCCAGCCTCTCTTGTATAAGATGTGATCATCTTTTTCAGAGCACCGTCCGAAACGGTAAAGGTATAATTTTCCAATCCATGTTTTCGAATCTGCTTTTTCAAAAGATGTTCCTTTGCGATATGCAGTTTCTCATTCTCCGTATAGCTGGAGATCTCGATCAGTTCCATACGGTCAAGAAGCGGACGCGGGATCCCCTGCACATCGTTTGCCGTTGCGATAAACAAAACTTCTGAAAGATCCACCGGGATCTCAATATAATGATCGCGGAATCTGACATTCTGCTCCGGATCAAGGACTTCCAGCAGAGCAGATGAAGTATCGCCTTTGTAATCGCTGCTCACCTTGTCTACTTCATCCAGCAGCATCAGCGGATTTTTGACGCCTGCCATTTTCAGTCCGTTCGCAATACGCCCAGGCATCGCTCCGACGTATGTTCTTCTGTGGCCGCGGATCTCAGCTTCATCCCGCACACCGCCAAGACAGATGCGGACATATTGTTTGTTCAGTGCTTCCGCAATGGATTTTGCAATGGAAGTCTTACCGGTTCCCGGCGGGCCAACCAGACAGAGGATCGGACTGTCCCCTTTCCTGGTCAGCGTCCGGACTGCCAGAAATTCTAACACACGCTCTTTTACTTTCTCAAGTCCGTAGTGATCCTGATCCAGCTGCTTTCTCGCTGCGGAAATATCTTCGTTATCCTCAGATATTTTATCCCACGGCATTTCCAGCAGTGTCTCGATATAGCCACGGATCACTCCTGCTTCAGAAGTATTGCCTGCCGAATTAGAAAAGCGTTTGATCTCTTTTCGTATCTTCTCTTTGACTTCTTCGCCTGCCGTCAGCTTTTCCGTTTCTTCCAGAAAATGCTGTGCATCATCCAGCGTTGTGTCATCGCCCAGTTCTTCTCTTATTAATTTCAGCTGTTCTCTTAAAATATATTCTTTCTGATTTTTGTCGATACGTGCCTTTACCTTTTCCTGAAGCTGCACTTTGATCCGCATGATATTCTCTTCGTTTGCAAGAATCACACAGAGCTCTTCATAGCGGTCATACAGAAAAACAGCTTCCAGAATCCTCTGTTTTTCTTCATAGTACAGTGGAATATGGATCGCGATCTGATCTGTCAGATGCTCCAGATCTTCGATCTCCATGATCTGACGCACCAGCTCCTGGCTGATCTTGCCGTTTGCCTGTGCGTACTTCTGAAACAGTTCTTTCAGATTGCGGATCATCGCCTGCTGTCCGACTTCATCGCCTTTTCCCGGATAATCCTGATCTTTGACATCCGGGAACGTTGCAACTTTGGCGTCCAGATATCCGGCAGATACTTCCATTTCCAGCAATTCCGCACGCTCCAGGCCTTCTACCAGTACGCGTATAATATTTTTCGGTAATTTCACAAGCTGTTTGATCTCCACAACGGTACCGATGTGATACAGATCATCGATCCCCGGATCTGAAGCTTCCGGATCTCTCTGTGTCACCACAAACAGTTTCTGGTCCGCTGTCATCGCCTGTTCGATCGCCTTTATCGATTTATCCCGGCTTACATCAAAATGCACGATCATCGATGGCAGGATCGTCATCCCTCGCAGTGCAACTGCCGGCATACGTGTTATTTCTTCACTCATTATGCTGTTTCTTCAACTCCATTTTTAAAGCGTCTGCCGCGTGGTTTTGCGGCTGTTTTTTCTTTATGTGTGAGGATTGGTTCTCCTGTGCCTTCGATCACTTCTTTTGTCACACCGCAGGAAGCGATCGTATCATCGGACGGTATGCGGTACATCAGATCCATCATAGCCTGTTCCATGATCGCACGCAGACCTCTGGCACCTGTCTTTCTCTCCAGTGTCTTGTCTGCAATGGCCTCGATTGCACCATCATCAAACTCCAGATCCACGCCATCCAGCTCAAACAGTTTTTTGTACTGTTTTACGATGGAATTCTTCGGCTCCTGCAAAATACGGATCAGGGTGTCACGATCCAGCGGATTCAGAGAAACGATGACCGGCACACGACCCATCAACTCCGGAATCATACCGAATTTAATGAAATCCTGCGGAAGTACTTGTTTGAGTACAGCTCCGACATCCTCTGTCTTTTTCTCCTGAAGTGCCGAATTAAAGCCGATCGCCTTAGTGTCGGTACGGTTCTCGATGATCTTTTCCAGTCCTTCAAATGCTCCGCCGCAGATAAAGAGGATGTTTGTGGTATCGATCTGAAGCAGTTCCTGATGCGGATGCTTTCTTCCTCCCTGAGGCGGAACAGAAGCAACCGTACCCTCCAGGATTTTCAGCAGTGCCTGTTGCACACCTTCACCGGACACATCTCGGGTAATCGATGCATTCTCCGATTTTCTTGTGATCTTGTCGATCTCATCAATATAAATGATACCATGCTCTGCTTTCTTGATATCATAATCTGCTGCCTGAATAATCTTCAGCAGAATATTCTCCACGTCCTCGCCGACATATCCCGCTTCCGTCAGTGCTGTCGCATCTGCGATCGCAAACGGTACATTCAAAAGCTTCGCCAGTGTCTGTGCGAGCAGTGTTTTACCGGAACCGGTCGGACCAAGCATCAGGATATTACTTTTCTGCAGTTCTACATCCAGATCTTTTCCTGCAAGGATTCTCTTGTAATGATTGTAAACAGCAACAGAAAGTGCTTTTTTGGCCTCATCCTGTCCGATCACATAATCATCCAGGAATGCCTTAATCTCCTCCGGTTTCAGAAGATTGATCTCCTCATCCACCGTCATGTTAAATTCATCTTCTAATTCTTCTTCCAAGATTTCGTCACAGATTTCGATACATTCATCACAAATATAAACCCCATCCGGTCCTGCGATCAGCTTGCGCACCTGATCTTCTGATTTATTGCAAAAGGAACATCTTACTTTCTGTTCTCCTATTTTTCCTGCCATTTCAAACCTCCAAATAACAATATCAACATCATTCTGTTTCAATCGAAAAAGGGGCGTTGCATAATGGCAACACCCCTTCCTTTGTATCTAGTGATTGCTGATCACATCGTCGATCAGGCCATATGCCTTTGCCTCTTCGGCACTCATGTAATGATCTCTTTCTGTGTCTACCTCAATCACGCTGAGCGGCTGACCAGTATTTGCTGCCAGATGCTCATTCAGCTTTCTTCTGGTATCAATGATCTTATCTGCTACGATCTTGATATCAGATGCCTGTCCCTGTGCTCCGCCAGATGGCTGATGGATCATAATTTCTGCGTTTGGAAGTGCAAAACGTTTGCCTTTTGCACCGCCTGCCAGTAAGAATGCACCCATACTTGCTGCCATGCCCATGCAGATTGTGGAAACATCACATTTCACATAATGCATGGTATCATAAATTGCCCATCCTGCACTCACGGAACCGCCCGGGCTGTTAATATACAGATGAATATCCTTTCCCGGATCTTCAGATTCCAGGAATAAAAGCTGTGCAACGATCAGATTGGCACTTACATCATTTACTTCTTCTCCAAGAAAGATGATACGGTCTTTCAGAAGTCTTGAATAAATGTCGTAAGTTCTCTCACCGCGGCTGGTCTGTTCCAGGACATAAGGTACTAAACTCATGTCAACACTCCTTCCACTTGCCATCATTGTCTGTCAATCGGCTTATGCTTCTTCGCTTTTCTCTTCTTCTTTTGCTTCTACTTCTTTTGCTGCATCTCTTACCAGATCTACTGCTGCCTGGATTGCCAGGTCATCTTTCATCTGATCAATCGCTGCATCGTCCATCAGAGATTTCACTTTGTCCAGCTCCATCTTGTAAGCGTCTGCCATCTTCTGCAGTTCTTCTTCTACTCTTTCATCAGAAATTTCGATATTCTCTGCTTTTGCTACTGCTTCAAGAACCAGGCTGTTCTGGATTCTCTTCAGTGCATCCGGTCTCATCTGCTCGAACAGTTTTTCTGCTGTCATGCCTGTGAACTGGAAGTACTGGTCAACGGTCAGTCCCTGTGACTGGATTCTTCTTGCGAAATCGTCTGCCATGTTGCGAACCTGTGTATCTACCATTGCATCCGGAATTTCCATGGTTGCATTTTCAACAACTTTAGCAACAACAGCTGCCTCTTTTGCAGCTTTTGCTTCTTTTTCTTTCTGCTCCATCAGATTTTTCTTGATGTCTTCTTTGTACTCAGCCAGTGTATCAAATTCAGAAATATCCTGTGCGAAATCATCATCTGCTTCCGGAACTTCTTTTACGTGGATTTCATTTACTTTGCATTTGAAAACTGCATCTTTTCCTGCCAGATCTTTTGCATGGTAATCTTCCGGGAAAGTAACCTTAACGTCTACCTCTTCACCGATCTTGACACCTACCAGCTGATCTTCAAATCCCGGGATAAAGCTTCCGGAACCAACAGTCAGGTCATAGTTTTCTGCTTTGCCACCGTCGAACGGAACGCCGTCAACAGAACCGTCAAAATCTAATTTGATCATATCGCCCTTTTCAACTGCTCTGTCATCGATATCGATGGTTCTTGCATTCTGCTCTCTCTGTTTGTCAACTTCTGCGTCGATCTCAGCATCCGTTACTTCAACCGGTGCTTTTTCAACTTCTACTCCTTTATACTCACCCAGAGTTACTTCAGGTTTCAGAGCTACTTCAGCAGTAAAAATAAATGGTTTGCCGGACTCGATCTGAACCACATCAATCTTCGGCTGAGATACGATCTGCTCCTCACACTCGCTCAGTGCTTTGCTGTATGCATCCGGGATCAGCTCGTTTGCTGCATCTTCATAGAAAACACCTGTACCATACATTTTCTCGATCATTCTTCGCGGTGCTTTGCCCTTGCGGAATCCTGGAAGAGAGATACTTTTCTTTGCTTTCTGATATGCTTTCTCAACAGCAGCCTCAAACTCTTCTGCGGAAGCCTCGATTGTCAGCTTCGCCATGTTCTTCTCTAACTTTTCCACCTGTAAACTCATGATTTCCTATGTCCTCCTTAATTCTATAAGTCAAGCGGATATGTGCAATCCGTTATCATCTTGCCCATAACCCTACGCCGCATCAGCGGTCTGTAGATTTCTTTACATACTTGCAGTCATTCTAGAAGTATAACACAGCACCTTTCAAAATGCCACTGTTTTTTTCAACAAAACCATAACTTTTTTCTAAAAATTTCATAAATCCGGCACTTATACGCCCAGATCCGTCTCAAAACCGGGCAGTTCCGTGCTGTCACAAACCCCGTCCGCAAGGGCATTCTGCCGCAGCACTTCATAAAGCCCGGCCTTTGCAAACTCCCGGTACGGCATGGTGTAAAACACCGAAACCAGACCCAGTGAAAAAATCCCCGCGATCTCCCAGAAAAGAAAGGACAGATCCATTTTCAGCATCGCCATCTTCTGCCCTTCTGACATTTTTGTGCTGAGCTGTGCCGCCCTTTTATACTGCATGGTCGGATTTTCCGCAAGAATATACGGAATCAGGCTGTACTCATAATGCTTTATAATGCCCGGTACGACAAGCAACAAACCATGCCCTATGATACTGACTGTACGGTAAAACATCGCCGCTGTCACATGCATCGTATAGTGATTCCGAAACACATACAGAATCATGCCGATGTTGGCTGTCCTTTTCCGGTTGCACATAAAAAAACGTTTGGAACTGACCTTCACCGGATTACCGATACAGAAGATGACCAGCAGACCAAGCACCACGATCACGATCGATGCTGTGACCGCAAAGACAAAGACCAGCAGATTCAGCTGTTTCTGTACAATGCTGATCTTATATTCTGCGATCGGATTGCGGTCTTTCAGATCATCTTTCAGTTCTCGCATCCGCTGCTCTGACATCTCAAGCCCGGATGCATTTTCTGCCTGGATCCTGCCGATACCGATGCCCGCACTGCCGATCCATCCGGTCAGCATCGTCGTCAGAAGACAGACTGCAACCGCCGGCCAGTAACAGTTTTTCAGAAGTTTCCGTGCTTTTTTCTTAAGATCACGTATCGTCCATATCATACGTTATAAAGGATCGAACGGCCAATCTGCTTCGCCGTCTCTTCATCCTTCAGTCTTTTCGTCAGTTCCAGTGCAAATGCGATCGCCGTTCCCATGCCGCGGCTCGTGGTAATGTGCCCGTCTGTTATGACCGGAACTGCAAGCACTTCGGCTCCGGTCAGACGGCTTTCAAATCCCGGATAGCAGACGGCTTTTTTCCCTTTCAGAAATCCGAGGTCACCAAGCACGCTCGGTGCCGCACAGATTGCCGCAATCCCGCGTTTTTCCTGGTCTGCCTTTTTCAGTGCCTCCGTCAGCTTTTCACATGCCGCAAGATTCGTCGTGCCCGGCATACCGCCCGGCAGCACCAGCATATCCAGTTTATCCGGATTGCACTGTACGATATCTTCGTCCGTATCTAAAGCGATCCCATGTGCTCCCGTCACTTTCTTTTTCCCATTGATGCTGATCATGGAAATATCGATCCCGGCTCTTCTTAAGATGTCAACCACCGTCAGCCCTTCGATCTCTTCAAATCCATCTGCAAGAAAAATCCCAACTCTACTCATTTTATCCTCCGTTCCGGTATCTGCATACCCTGTTATTTCCTGTTGATCTATCTGACATTCTACCAAAAACAGACGCTTCTTTCCAGTCCCAATCTACTTGTACTTGCACTTTTTTGTTTTCTGCGATATTCTTTTTTCAGGAGGTACTGATTTATGGAAATTGAACGAAAATATCTGATCGATGAAAAAAATCTTCCTGCGGATCTTGAATCCTGCCGCAGTGTTCTGATCGAGCAGGGCTATCTCTGCCGCAAACCGGTCGTCCGCATCCGCCGTCAGGACGACGACTATATCCTCACCTACAAATCCGGCGGCCTGATGGCACGGGAAGAATACAACCTGCCGCTCGGTGCAGAAGGTTATGCCCATCTGAAAGAAAAAATCGACGGCAAACTGATCTCCAAGAGACGTTATCTGATCCCTATGGAGAATGGTCTTACCATCGAACTGGATGTATTTTATGAACCCTGCAAAGGCCTGCTTCTTGCCGAAGTCGAATTCCCGGACAAAGCAAGTGCCAATTCTTTCTGTCCGCCCGCCTGGTTCGGGGAAGATGTCACATTTGACGGGCGTTACCACAACAGCTATTTAAGCCGCTGAATCTGTTTACTTTCCTGCTTTTTGCAGAATATCTTTTGCCGTGTATTTTGGCGGTGCGACGCAAATATACCTTTTTGCCAGATACCGCCGTTCTCTGCGGCATCCTCGCCTTAAGAACATCGTGTACCATCTTACAATCATCCGTTTCCACGGATTTTTACTGTTTTTGTTTTTCATTACATAACGCAAATATTTCCATTTCATTCTGTCAATTCCCACTTCTCTTCCTCAAACTCTGTTATTTTCCCCAAACCCAAGGCTTTTATGTTATACTCAACTGTGAAGATGTCAGTGGCAAACGTCCAAAACCACGATATGTCTGCACAGGAGCCGTTTTATGGCTTAATGGCATTTTTCACTGCATCACCAACAACAAATATACTATATGGGAGGTTCTTCATGAACACAAACGATCTTGCAAACCGTCTGAAATTTCTCCGTGCAAAAGCAAACTACACACAGTCCTATGTCTGCTCAAAAATCCATCTCAGCCGTTCTTCCTACAGCAACTACGAAAACGGTCTGCGTGTGCCACCTCTGGATATACTGAAGCTTCTGGCAGAATTTTATGATACCTCACTTGACTATCTGGTCGGCATGACCGACTGTCCGGAGAAATACCCCTTTGCCAGTGCCGAAATGTATCTCCTCTTTGCAACCTGCCAGGATATGGCCTCCCCGGCACTGAACGAAGTCTTATCTTATGCCTGTTACAGAAAACAGATGGAAAAACACTGAGCCATTTCTTTTATAATCTTTTGTTATTATAATATCTTTTCTCTTGTTTTGCAATATGTGGCTTTGCAAAATGAACCTGCTGAGCCTTTTTATTCTCATTTTTCCCATATAAAGTTTTGGCGGAGGTATCAACTCATGTCAAACACAAATTATCCCAGACAACTGCAGCAGCTTGGGCTGAATATCGCCCGTTACCGCAAACTGCGCGGACTCACACAGGAGGAACTTGCCGCCCTGATATCGATGAGCCGGACACATCTGAGCAATCTGGAAGCTCCGGGAAAGATCACTTCGATCTCCCTTGAAAAGCTGTTTACGATTGCAGACGTTCTGAACGTTTCTCCCGCTTCTCTTCTGTCTTTCGACTGATTTTCGAAGTTTTGGCATTTTTACCTGTTCTCCCCATATATTTTACAGGTTGTACTTGTTTTTATTATAACAGCTGCCTCTGAGCGATACAAGTATAAATTGTATGATATTGGAGAAGGAGAGGTTACAAATGAAAAATCGCATTCGTGAATTACGTGCCGAAAAGAATATCACACAACTTCGCCTCAGTCTGGAGCTGGAAGTATCTCAGGAAACCGTCAGTGCGTACGAAAACGGAAAGCATCTGCCAAGTCTGAAATCTCTGATCAAAATGGCAGATATTTTCCATGTCAGCACCGATTATCTGATCGGACGCTCTGATGTAAGAAAACCATCCGCAACAAGTCCTCTTCCCAACGAAGACATTGCACTGCTTGATTGTTTTCACGATCTGGATACGGTTGACAAAGCAAGGCTTGTCGCCTATGCTCAGGGATTGTCCGACAAATCTCTGAAAGATTAGGGCAAAAAGAACACGTTCGCTTCGCCGGAAGATCCGGTAAAGTGGGCGTGTTCTTTTCTTATGCATCTAAAAATAATGTCTCATAAAGTTTTAATCCATGGAGATGCTGGAAAAATCCGGTGTTCCCATCAGGTCAAACGGGGTGCTCTGGTATACATAATAATTCAGCCAGTTTGTATACAGATTGTTTGCATGTGCTCTCCACAGAAGCAGCGGTTTGTTTTTGCAGTCGTTATTTTCATAATAATTTTTCGGCATCTGGATATCCATTCCTTTTCCAAGATCCCTCTTATATTCTCCATCCAGAGTCACACGGTCGTATTCCGGATGTCCCATGATAAAGATCTTTCTTCCGCCGTCTGCCATACCGAGGAAAAATCCTGCCTCATCGGACTCTGCAAGAATCGTGATCTCCTTTGTCGCACGGATGTCATCGATGGAAACTTCAGTATGTCTGGAATGTGGTGCAAGAAAGACATCATCAAAGCCACGCACCAGCGGGATCTTGCGGTTCAGCACGCGATGCCAGAACAGACCGAACATTTTCTGCGGAAGCTGTCTTTTCTTCAGACCGTAAAAATGATAGAGAGATGCCTGTGCCGCCCAGCACAAAAAGATGGTGGAGGTTACATGCGTCTCACTCCAGTCCATGATCTCCGTGATCTCTTTCCAGTAATCCACCTCTTCAAACTCCATATTCTCGACCGGTGCACCGGTGACAATCATGCCATCGTATTTATTTTCTTTCACATCCTGAAAATGCAGATAGAATTTATTCAGATGGCTGGTAGAGGTATTCTTGGATTCGTGACTGTTCATCGTTAAAAAGGTCACATCGATCTGGAGTGGCGTATTGGAAAGGGATCGCAAAAGCTGCAGCTCGGTCTCTTCTTTGAGCGGCATCAGATTCACGATCAGGATCTGGATCGGACGGATATCCTGATGCATCGCCCGATTCTCATCCATCACAAATATATTTTCTCTTTCCAGTATTTCTTTTGCGGGCAGATCGCCCTGAACCTTGATCGGCATGATAATTGTCCTCCTTCAGTGTTTCGTTTTCTGTGGCACCGTCGTCCTATTTCTACATAAGCGGTGCAAATACACGCAGGATACTTCCTGCGATCTTGTCAAAGCTCTTTTGCTTTTTGTAATCTTCCTGTGTGATCTTCTGACATTTTTTCAGTGTTTCCTGGAAATCGTTCTCAACCGCCGGGATTTCACTGTTCTCATATAAAAAAGCTGCACATTCAAAATGAAGATACAGGCTGCGGTAGTCCATGTTGATGGTTCCGACCACGGCCTTGCGGTCATCGCTTGTAAATACTTTTGCATGCACAAAGCCCGGTGTATATTCATAAATCTGCACGCCGGCATCGAGCAGTTCATTGTAGTACGTTTTCGCCAGGACGAAAGCATACCATTTATCCGGCACGTGCGGCATAATAATGATCACTTCCACCCCGCGTTTTGCCGCAAATTTCAAAGCTGTCATCATCTCATTATCCAGTATCAGGTAAGGTGTCATGATATGTACATACCGTTTTGAGGTATTCAGAATATCCATGTACACCATTTTTCCTACGTGTTCTCCGTCAATCGGACTGTCGCCGTAAGGAATCACAAAACCTTCGCCGGAATGTTTTTCTCTTTCGTATATGACATCCAGATACGGATCAAACTCTTCTACTTTTTCGCTTTTGGCCACGTTCCACATCTCTAGGAACATCAGCGTAAAGCTTCGCACTGCGTCTCCTTCCAGCATGATCGCCGTATCTTTCCAGTGCCCAAAACGGATCTTGCGGTTCACATATTCATCCGCCAGGTTGATGCCGCCGGTAAATGCCACTTTGCCGTCGATCACCACGATTTTTCGGTGATCGCGGTTGTTCTGATGTGTGGACAGAGCCGGCCGGATCGGTGAAAACACACGGCAGGCAATCCCTTCCTGTTCGAGTTTTTTCGGGTAATTCGGCGGCAAAAGCGATACCGTACAGGTACCATCATACATGAAACGCACTTCAACGCCTTCGGCTGCCTTTCGTTTGAGCACTTCCAGCACCCGATCCCACACGTAGCCTTTCGCCACAATAAAATACTCCATGAAAATAAATTTCTCTGCTTTTTCCAGCTGACGGATCAGTTCTTCAATCTTATCTTCCCCACAGCTGAAGTATTTGACGCCGGTGTTTTCATATGCCGGAAATCCGCCGTATTCACAAACATAATGTGCCAGCGATGCGACCTCAGAATCTTCTTCTTTGAGCTGCTCCTGCACAGCTTCATCCTGTGTCCAGTGTTTCTTCGTCGTTTCGTGCATGTGCTCCAGTCTTGCATTGAGCCACCGCACTCCGACCTGAAACTCCACAAAAATATAGAGCAGCACACCAAACACCGGTGCCACCAGCATGATCGTCATCCATACCATCTTAAAAGCCGGATTGCTCCGGTTATTTGTCAGATAAATGACAAGGATCACCGCTGCTGCCTTCACAACAGAATCGATGAAATACATCTTGCCCTGCAGATACGTGTATCCTGCGATCAGAAAGCCAAACTGCAACAGGATCAGCAGTATGATAATACCGGTCCTGCCGAAAATCACACTGGCAATACCGCTTTTTCCTTTTTCTACCCTCGTCTTCGTCTGAATCGTCTGTACCGACTGCTTTTTTTCTTTCTCTGCCATGCTATTCTCACCTCTGTTCCAGCATACCAAGGAAATCTTCTTCTGAAATAACAGGTATCTCTAATTCTTTTGCTTTCTTGTTTTTTGAAGTAGATGACTGTGTGTCATTGTTGATCAGATAATCCGTTTTTGAAGTGACAGAACCTGTGACTTTTCCGCCTTTTTCTTCAATTTTTGCTTTCAGCTCATTGCGGTTTGCAAAATGAACCAGTGAGCCTGTGATCACAAAATTCTTGCCTGCAAAGATCTGTTCTGTTTCATTTGGCACATATTTTTCCAGATGGATCTCCTCAAGCAGATCATCCAGCTGCTCTGCCTTTTTCGCATCCCGGAAATAATCGGCAACCGCTGCTCCGATCACCTCTCCAATGCCATCTATCCCCGCCATCGTCTCGGCATCTGCAGTGCGGATCTTTTCCAGATCATAATCAAACGCCTTACAGATCATCTTCGCATTTGCAACGCCGATGTTCGGGATTCCAAGGCTGTAGATCAGCCGCGGCAGTGTCGTATTTCTTGCCTGCCCGATTCCCGCCATCAGTTTTTCGTAGGATTTTTCGCCAAATCCTTCCATCTCAACGATCGCATCTTTATATCGGGAAAGCCGGAAAATATCTGCAAATTCATGGATAAATCCGCTTCCGATAAATTTTTCCAGAGTCGCTTCCGACATTCCTTCCATATTCATCGCATCTCTGCTGACAAACAGTGCAAAAGATTTGATCTTCTTTGCCTGACACTCCGGATTGGTGCAGTATAAGGTCTCCACATCTGCCGTCCTCTGGATCCTGGTTACGCCGCCGCACACCGGACAGTTCTGCGGAATCTCTATGTTTCCGCTTCTGGTCAGGTTTTCGGCGATCTGCGGAATGATCATATTGGCCTTATAAACCTGAATGGTATCACCGATGCCAAGCTGCAGTGCCTTCATAATGCTGAGATTATGTACACTGGCACGGCTCACCGTTGTTCCTTCCAGCTCCACCGGTTCAAAAATCGCAACCGGATTGATCAGCCCGGTTCTTGACGGACTCCATTCGATCGAGAGCAGATGCGTTTCCTTTATCTCATCTGCCCATTTAAATGCAAAGGCATCTCTTGGAAACTTTGCCGTCCGTCCAAGGGAAATGCCATATGCGATGTCATCATAGATGGCTACCAGTCCGTCCGACGGAATCGGATTGTTCTCGATTTCTTCTGCAAACCAGGCAACGGTTTCTTCCACAGTCTCCCTTGTCACCATTTTGTGCTCTACCACATTGAATCCCTGCTCCGAAAGCCATATAAACTGCTTTTCTCTGGAATTTTCAAAATCCACGCCGTCCGCACGCACTAGGGAGAATGCAAAAAACTGTACATGGCGTCTGGCAGTGATCTCATTGTTCAGCTGACGCACAGACCCACTGCACAGATTTCGCGGATTTTTGTATTTTGCATCCACATCTGCAATCTCTTCATTGATCTTCTCAAAATCTTTATAAGAAATAACCGCCTCTCCGCGAAGGACCAGCTCGCCCTTATATGGTATCGTAAGCGGAACATTTTCAAAAACTCTGGCATTGTTTGTGATAACTTCCCCGATCTCACCGTTTCCTCGTGTGACTGCCTTAAAAAGCGTACCGTCACGGTATGTCAGTACGACGGTCAGTCCATCCATTTTCCAGGAGAGCAGCACTTTATGGGCACCGACAAAATCTTTCAGCACTTCGACTTCTTTTGTCTTGTCAAGAGAAAGCATCGGCTGCTCGTGTCGCTCTTTCGGAAGCTCTTCGAGCACTTCATAACCGACCTGTCTGGTCGGACTTCCTGCCAGGACGATCCCGGTCTCTTCTTCCAGTTTCTGGAGCTCGTCATACAGCCGGTCATACTCAAAATTGCTCATGATCTCACGGCTTTCCTGATAATAGGCTTTCCCTGCTTTTGTCAGAAGCTCTGTCAGCTCCTTCATTCTCTCGCGTTTTTTCTCCATGTTCCCCTCCTGCTCTTTCCTGCTTTTTTATTTCCTGCCCGTAACTGCCGGTAAAGTTCTTGCATTTCTGCTTCCGTCACATCCCGGTACTGTCCTTTTGGCAGATTACCAAGCTCAATGTTCATAACCCTCACCCGCACCAGTTTCTTCACACGACAGCCACAATACTCGCACATACGGCGGATCTGTCGGTTCAGTCCCTGCGTCAGAATGATACGGAAGCGGTATTTTCCGATCTTTTCCACCTTGCACGGTCTGGTTCTGGCATCCAGAACCGGGATCCCACCCCGGCTCATCTGCTCGACAAATTCTTCTGTGACCGGTTTATCCACCGTCACCAGATATTCTTTTTCGTGATAATTACCGGCACGCATGATCTGATTGATGATATCTCCGTTGTTTGTCACCAAAAGCAGTCCTTCGGAATCTTTATCCAGCCTTCCAACCGAAAAAACGCGTGTCGGATACTGAAGCACATCCTCCACGGTCACATCGTTCCAGCGTCTGTCCGTCGTGCAGACTACGCCCTTTGGTTTGTGAAACGCCAGCAGAACCATTTTCTGCCCTCTGCTGCATCGTTTTCCGTTGACGGTGATCTCCATCTCGTCCGTTACCTTCCTGCCATTTTCTGCACGCACGCCGTCCACAAATACTTTTCCTTCTTCGATCAGGCGGTCTGCTTCACGCCTTGAGCAGACGCCCGCCTCACTTAAATATTTGTTCAGCCGCACTTCCTGGTGTATATCTTTTTCTTCGAACTCTTTTCTCATGCGATTTTCTTTTTTTGCCGGCATGTTCTTCTCTCCCGCTCTTTTAAAAGTATAGTACAGTATAACACGTTGTACAACTGCCGTCAAACACTCTCTTTTATCCGTTTTTTGCACTCTTTTTTTCTTTTTTCCGACAATAGTTCTGCAAAATCCGAATATTCTTTTCTTCAAGATTTAAAAATTCCCGGGCAATCGTTTCAGACTCTTTTCCGCAAATTTCCAGCTTCTGCGTTGCTTTCTGCATATCACTTCTGCGAAGCCGTTCTTCTTTTGCCAGCATATTCGCCATATATCCGGTATTTACATTTAATGCCGTCTTCGCCTGCAGCATTCCCCACCGCTTCGCCCGCTCCATCACACCAAGCAGCGGCGGAACATTTCCCGTCTCAAACAGACAGTTTGCCGCCTTTTCTTTGATCCCGGAATAGTCTGCCGCCTGTATGTTCAGATCCAGTGCCAGCTCATCGTCATAGACCTTTCCCAACACAGTATAAATATCCTGAAGAGACCTGCTCGTATTTTTCACAATGGTTTCCAATAACTCCTGTTCCGCATAAGAAATCATATCCTGCCTCCTTGCATCATCTCTCTGCCTTTTTGCTGATTTAGGATATGCATTTTCTTTTTTTCTATACTTCAGCTTTTCATACTGCACTCATTGAATCTGAGCATGTTGTATTCTCTCACAGTGAACTACCCATTGTCTAAAGCCAATGGGCTTCCTGCTTCGCAGACCTCGCAAC
>OGHK01001690.1_pt1 | contig 17739 bp, 13 predicted proteins | sample 1571411 | NCBI WGS metagenome assembly OGHK01 (sample SAMEA2582043, study PRJEB24529) | metagenome | biome: Human gut stool | place: China | collected 2011 | reverse complement strand
GACAGCCAGACCGGAACCTTCGGCATCCCGGAAATGGGCACCAACTTCGTGCGCGGTATGCTGGTGGAGGCACGGCCCAAGAACTTCTCCGAGCTGATCCAGATCTCGGGCCTGTCCCACGGCACGGATGTGTGGACCGGCAACGCGGACGAGCTGATCCGCAGCGGCACCTGCACCATTGCGGAGGTCATTGGCTGCCGTGACAGCATCATGCTGTACCTGCTGCGCAAGGGTCTGGAACCCAAGATGGCCTTTGATATCATGGAGGCCGTGCGTAAGGGCAAGGTGGCCAAGGGCGGCTTCAAGGATGGCTGGGAGGAAGCCATGCGGGAGCACGAGGTGCCGGACTGGTACATCGAGAGCTGCCGCAAGATCAAGTATATGTTCCCCAAGGCCCATGCCGTGGCCTACCTGATGTCGGCCATTCGTCTGATGTGGTTCAAGATCTACCGTCCGCCGGAGTTCTATGCGGTATACTTTACCGTACGCGGCGACGACATCGACTACGAAGCCGCTGTGGGCGGTGCGGCAGTGGCCCGCGCCCACATGGAAGAAGTCAAGCGCCGCCTGAAGGAAGAGAAGAACGCCAAGGACGAGGATGTGCTGGTCAGCCTGCAGCTCGTCAACGAGATGCTGGTGCGCGGCTACGAGTTTTTGCCCATTGAGCTGGGCAAGAGCCGCGGCTCCAAGTATGTGGTGGAGGACGGCAAGGTACGCCTGCCCTTCTGCTCCTTGAAGGGTCTGGGCGGTGCCGCCGCCGATGCGCTGGAAAATGTGACCATCCACGGCGAAGAGTATCTCTCCATCGAGGAACTGCAGCAGGCCTCTGGCGTTGGCAGCAGCATCATTGACCGCTTGCGTCAGGTGGGCGCTCTGGGTGAGCTGCCGGAAAGCAGTCAGGTGAGCTTCTTCTAAAATTGCAGCAAAAAACGACCTCTGCAGCCGGATGGACCGGAAGCAGAGGTCGTTTTGTTATACGATTGAGTTTCTGAACAGGGGAGAGGCTTACTCCACGCTGATCATATAGTAGTAGACCGGCTGACCGCCGCGGATGTGGCTGACCTCAACATGGTTGGGGCATTTTGCCTTGACGATCTCGGTCACCTTCTCGGCATCCTCGTCGGAGACGTCGCAGCCGGAGATGATGGTGACGAAGTTGGAATCCTTCTTGCACATACCGCGGGCCAGACGATAGGTGGCCTTGGTGATGTCGTTGGAAGTGGAGACGATCTTGCCGTTCTCCAGGGCCATGATCTCGCCCTTCCGGATCCGCTTGCCGTCGTACTCGCTGTCGCGGGCGGCGTAGGTGATGAGGCCGGTGGAGACCTTATCGGCAGCAGACATCATGTTGATGGTGTTGGCCTCGACGGTAGCAGAGGGGTCGAAGTTCAGCAGAGCGGTGATGCCCATGGGGACGGTACGGGTGGGCAGGACGACCACCTGACGGTCAGCCAGCTTCTGGGCCTGCTCAGCAGCCATGATGATGTTCTTGTTGTTGGGCAGAACGAAGACGGTCTTGGCCGGGACGCTCTGGATGGCGGCAAGAATGTCCTCGGTGGCGGGGTTCATGGTCTGACCGCCGGAGACGACAGCGTCAGCGGCCAGGTCGGTGAAGACAGCCTTCAGGCCCTCACCGGCGGCGACAGCAACGAAGCCATAGTCGCGGCTGGGGTCAACGGCAGCGTAGATGAACTCGCTGGCGGGGTCGGGCTTCTTCTCAGCGGAAGCCTGCTTCTCGAGGCTCTTGCCCTGCTTCTGGCGGGCCAGGAACTGCTCGTGCATATTCTCGATCTTGAAATTGGTGAGGTAGCCGTACTTGATGGCCTCGCTCAGGATCTTGCCGGGGTCGGCGGTGTGGACATGGAGGTTGATGACGTCATCGTCCTCGATGCAGACGACACTGTCGCCGTTGGACTCGGCGAAGGCGCGCATCTTTGCGGCGCTTGCACCCTCGTTCTTATTGATGAGGAACTGGGTGCAGTAGCCGTTCTTGATGTCCTCGACCTTCATCAGGTCGTCGGTAAAGACGCCCTTGCCCGCGTTCGCGGTGGAGAGCTTGGCCTTGTTGGGGACAGCCTCGCCGCCGGCCACGATGTCCTCGCCGTGGAAGACCTTGCCCATGCCCTCAAAGATGATCATGATGCCCTGGCCGCCGGCGTCCACAACGCCAGCCTTCTTCAGGACGGGCAGCAGGTTGGGGGTGTCCTCCAGAGCCTTCTGACCGGCGGTCATCACGACGTCCCACAGCTCGGCCACATCCTCTTTGCCGCAGGCAGCAGCTTCCTCGGAAGCGATGCGGGCGACGGTCAGGATGGTGCCTTCGGTGGGCTTCATGACAGCTTTGTAAGCGCCCTCGACGCCCTTCTTCAGCGCAGCCACGATGTCGGAAGCGTCAGCCTCCTTTTTGCCCTCCAGAGCTTTGGAGAAGCCGCGGAACAGCAGGCTGGTGATGACGCCGGAGTTGCCGCGGGCGCCGCGCAGCATGGCGGAGGCAGCGGTCTTTGCGGCCTCGCCCACGGTGCAGCTGTCGTCCATGGCCTGCAGCTCACGGACGGCTGCGCCGACGGTCATGCCCATGTTGGTGCCGGTGTCGCCGTCGGGGACGGGGAACACGTTCAGCTCGTCCACGCGGGAGCGCTGGTTGTTGATGTTGTTTGCGCCGGAAATAATGGCGTCGCGCAGGATCTTACCAGAAATCATTGCTTTTTACTCCTTATATCTTCCCGGTACCCCCGGGCGGGCTTTGTCTCATCAGGCAACCACGTCATCGACTGATACGACCACGCGGGCGACTTTCAGGCCGGTGGCCTGCTCCACCTCGTCCTTCACGCGGTGCGAGATGGATCGCGCGGCGGTGGAGATGTTCAGCCCGTAGCTGACGGCAATGTGCAGCTCGATCACGAGACGGCCCTCTTCCTGTGTGACACGGACGCCCTTGGCCGAGTCGTCCACGCCGCGCACGGCGCTGCGGACACGGTCGGTCAGATCACGGGGGGCCATTGCGGCCACGCCGTAGCATTGTTTGGTTGCTTCGCCCACGAGCGTGGAAAAATACTCGGCTGAGAAGCTGACATCTCCCAGCGGGAAACGGGAAGTGATCATAGTCGCTCTGCTCCTTTTATTTATTATGATACCCCGGTCCGCACGGCGGCGGGGCGGTGCGCGGGCCTGAGAAGGCGGCGTACCACTTTTATTATACAACTTTATGAGGAAGCTGTACAGCACATAATTGCTGACAGAAAGAAAAAAGTCAGGCACGGCTTACCCGTTTCGGCCTGCTTCGACACCGCAAAGCCGGTATACTGAAAGACAGACAGAGCCGCAAAGGGCCGCGTTCCTGCTGTTAGTATAGCACAAAATCCTTCGCAGTGCATCCATTTCGTGAATATTTATCCGACAAAGCAAAAAGTGATTGTGAATAAAATATAAAAGATGACGCAGACATCTTTATCTTACTATGAAAAAGTGCTAAAATCTAAGGTGGCAAGAGTAAGACTGTATCCGGCGCAGGATGCAGGGGCATTCGGCTGCCAAGGTGCTGAAGACAGGAATTTGCTGCGGCTGCACAGGAGCTGCGGCCCGGCGGCGGAAAAGTTCACAATAGGAGTTGTTTTCATGAATATTCTGTTTTTCCTTTCCCCCAAGCAGGACCTGATGTATGTGTACGATGACTTCACCCTTCGCCAGACGCTGGAAAAATGGGAGAACAACCGCTACGCATCCATCCCGGTGCTCAACCGCAAGGGAGAGTATGTAGGGACCCTGACGGAAGGGGACATCCTCTGGGGGCTGAAAAAGTTCCACGGCCTCGACCTTGAGGCGGCAGAGGACATCCCGATCCGGGACTTTGCCCACAAGCGGGACTACAAGGCCGTCACGGTCACCACGAGCATGGACCAGCTCATCGAGGCGGCCATGAACCAGAACTTCGTCCCCGTCGTGGATGACCGGGGAATGTTCATCGGCATCGTCCGCCGTCAGGCCATCATCCGCTACTGTTACGACCGCTCCCGCGCTGCCGCCGCAGAGCAGCGCAGAAAGCCCGAAAAGCAGGAAAAACGAGTCCCGGTTTCTGCCGGGGTGCAGTAAAACAGGAAAAGGCCCCGCCGCTCTGCATGAAATGTGCAGGGCAGCGGGGCCTTTCTATGCCTGTGGGAAGGGGAGAGTGGAGCTTCAGCCCACGGTGAGGCTGGAATCGGTGGACCGGTGGGTCAGGACAGCCTCGGCGTCCTCGCCGCCCATGGCCAGCAGCTCGTCCACCGAGAGGGTGGTGGAGCAGAGGATGGTCTGGAAGGTGATGGTCTCGATGCCCTCAGCCCGCAGCGGACGCAGCGCGGCCAGCGAGACGCGGAGGGAAGCTGTGAGCCGTCCGACGCAGACGGTGAGGGTATTGCCGCTCTGGGTGCTGGTGTAGGAGATGACCGCGCCGCTCTTGTCGGTGACAGTCAGGCCGGGGAGGGGAGAGGCGGGTGTGGACGGGGTGGCAGAGCCGCCGTCAGAAGAGGAAGAAGACTCCTCGGGGATAACAGGCTCTTCCGGCTCCACAGGACGGGGGATGGAGACCTGATTGACCTTGCCGTCGGCATCGGTGACGGTGACTTTTGCGCCCGGGCCTAGCTTGTCCTTGATGGTGTCGAGGTCGAGCTCATGGCCGGCCTGCAAGAGGGCCTTGCCGTTGGGACTGCCGGCCTTGGCGGTCAGCTCGAGGCTGCCCGACAGATCGATGACGCTGCTGTAGATGCCGCTGCCGCCGCCGGTGCTGCCGTTACCGCCAGCGGCTTCGACCGTACCGCCGGAGATGGCGACACGGTCGAAGCTGCAGATGCCGTAGCCGCCGACTTTGCCGCCGTAGCCGCCAGCGGCGTTGACCGTATTGCCGGAGATGGTGACGACGCCGCCGCTGCGGATGCCGTCGCCGCCGTAGCCGTCTTTGCTGTCGCCGTTACCGCCCTTGGCGGTGACCGTACCGTCGGAGACGGTGAGGCCGCCGCCGCTGCGGATGCCGTCGCCGCCGATGAGGCTGCCGCCGTTACCGCCATTGGCAGTGACCGTACTACCGCCGGAGATGGTGACGCCACCGCTGCTGCAGATGCCGTCGCCGCCGGAGATGGTGCCGTTTCCGCCGTTGGCAGTGACCGTACTACCGCCAGAGATGGTGACGCTGCCGCTGCTGGAGATGCCGCGGCCGCCGTCGTCGCCGTTGGCAGTGACCGTACCGCCGGAGATGGTGAGGCTGCCGCTGCTGGAGATGCCGTTTGCGCCGCTGCCGCCTTGGGCCGTCAGGCTGTCATTTTCGCCGCCGGAGATGGTGAGGCTGCCGCTGCCGTAGATGCCGCTGCGGTAGATGTCGCTCTTCAGCGCGTTGTCGCCATTCAGCTTGATATTGGTGTCGCCCTCGCCGGTCACGCTTACGGCGGCTTTGTTCCGGCTGCTGGTGTCGATGTTCACATCCTTGAGTGTGACCTCGACCTTATCGTTCTTACCGTTGGCGTCGATGGTCACGGTGTTGGAAGAAGCTTTGTCCTCACGATTTGTGATGATGGTGTTGGTGTCATTTTTGGTGGTCACATTGTTCTGGGTGACGTCGTTGCCGGTCTCGCCTGCTTTCACGGTGATGTCACCATCCTCGATGTGCCATGTCTTTGCAAAGGCCGGGGCGGCAAGGGTGGTGAGCATTGCGGCAGTCAGGATAAACGCTGCTGCCCGCTGAGAGGCCGGACGGGGTGAATCGATCCCCCCCGTATGGAGAGGGCGACCCAGAACACGCATCGCAAGCTTACGATAAGACAACATACAAAAACCTCCTTTGAACGGTGAAAAACAGGGGGTGTCTAATTACCCTGAATGTACCATATCTGCGGAGAAAAATCAATAAAACCTGCGCGAATCACCCTCTTTCCTGCGTGAATGGAGAAGTTCGGACAGATCTTGGCTCTCCCCTTGGGGGAGCTTGCGCGGAGCACCTGAGAGGGCAAGGACGCTGACAGAGAGCTTTTTTGCGCCTTTTTGCTCAAAAAACTGCCTGAAAGCACATTTTATTGGACTTTTATTCTGCTATACTCTTGTCAGAACAAAAAGACACAGGAGGGAAGAGGAATGAAAGACATTGAACTTCGGTATGTGGGCGGTCATGTGGAGGTGTATACGGAAGCGGGCGCGTTCCTGTTCTCGGCGGACACCCTGCGGGAGGCGATGGAAGAGCTGGATGCCGCTTGATGCATTCCCGGAAATACCGGGAAGCACCGGGCGAGAGTTAGAAAATACTAATGTAAAATGAATGTAAAATTCAAGAAAAGAACCGTCTAAGAAGGCCCGGAAATCTTAAAATTCCGGTCAAAAAAGTGATTTTCCTGTAAAATAATGCTTGTTGAGCCGGGGGGTTCGATGTTATAATAAAAAGGACGGCATTTTGCGTATGGAGAGCGAAGCACAGCCGTCTTGTGCAATGGAGCAATAGGAAGATTTTAGGAGCATTGTTTTATGGACATTACACACATCACCTCTCTGCTGGGCGGTATTGCGCTGTTCCTGTATGGTATGTCGATCATGGGTGCCGGCCTCGAAAAGCTGGCCGGCGGCAAGATGCAGGGCGTATTGCAGAAACTGACTTCGTCCACCATCAAGGGCGTCATTTTCGGCACCCTCATCACCGGCGTCATCCAGTCGTCGGCCGGCACGGTCGTCATTTGCGTCGGCCTCGTCAACTCCGGCATCATGACCCTTACGCAGTCGGTAGGCGTTATCATGGGTGCAAACATTGGTACTACGGTCACCGGTCAGCTCATCCGCATGGCGGATATTTCAGGCGACAGCCTCATCCTGACCCTCATCCAGCCCAAGACGTTTGCGCCGGTGGTGGCGTTTATCGGCTGCATTTTTTATGTATTTATCCGCAACGCGAAGAAAAAGAACATCGGCCAGATCATGCTGGGCTTCGGCATCCTGTTCACGGGCATGAGCCTGATGGATACCGGTGTGTCTCCCCTGCGTGAGAGCGCAGCGTTCCAGGAGCTGTTCGTCACCATGACCAACCCCATCCTCGGCGTTCTCGTGGGCGTGGTGGTCACGGTCATCATCCAGTCCTCTTCGGCCTCTGTGGGCATCCTGCAGGCGCTGTCCAGCACCGGCCTCGTCACCTTCAGCTCGGCCATCCCCATCGTGCTGGGCGCCCACATCGGCACGGCCTTCACCCCCCTGCTGACCATCGGCGGCTCCTCCAAGGACGGCAAGCGCGCCGCCCTCATCCACCTGTACTTCAACATTATCGGCAGCGTCATCCTGCTGGCGCTGGTCTATGCAGTCCAGTTCACCATCGGCATCCCCATGTGGGGCGATGTGATGAACAAGAGCAGCATTGCAAACATCCACACCATGACCAGCGTCATTGCAATGCTGCTCTTCCTGCCCTGCAGCGGCGTGCTGTCCAGGCTGGCCATGATGACCGTGCCGAACAGCGCGGAGGAGGCGCAGGAGCTGAGTATGCCTGTGCTGGATGAGCGTCTGTTCAAGAGCCCGGCTGTGGCTCTGCAGCAGGCTAAGAACGCGGTGGTCAAGATGTCCCGCCGCGCAGCCCGCAACGTCGGCCTCGCCACCCCGCTGCTGCTCAAGATGGACGAGGACGTCGTGAGTGCCATCGATGTCCGCGAGAACCTCATCGACCGGATGGAGGTGGACATCTCCAACTACCTCATCAAGCTGGCAGACCAGGAGCTGGGCGACGCGGAGAGCCATGAGGTGACTGAGCTGCTCAACTTTGTCACCGAGTGCGAGCGCATCGGCGACTATGCAGTCAATATCAAAGAAAAAGCGCAGGAGCTGACCGACAAGGAAGTCACCTTCAGCGAGAAGGCACAGCAGGAGCTGAAGCTTCTCGACAATGCGCTGGAAAAGATACTGACCCTCACCACGGACGCCTTTGAGTTCGACGACGCCCGGACCGCCAGCCAGGTGGAGCCGCTGGAACAGGTCATCGACATCCTCGTGGAGCGGCTTCGTGCGCAGCACATCAAGCGTCTGAAGGATGGTGCCTGCTCCATTGATACCGGTGTCGTCTATCTCGATGTGCTGAGCAATGTAGAGCGTATCTCGGACCACTGCTCCAACATCGCCGCCCGTCTGGTGGGCATGGAGGCAGGCGAGGACTACGACTCCCATACCCTTAAGAATATGATGCACCACAACCCCACCAAGGAATATATGCTCAACTACGAGCAGTGCCGCAAGGACTACCTCGTCCCGCTGGAACAGCTCGAAGCCTGATTTTGATAAAGTATAAAAACAGTGCAGACCTCCCCGGGGATGTCTGCACTGTTTTTGTTTATTCACCCAGGTCTTCCAGAAGCGCCCGGAGGGCCGTTTCGCCGGTGACGTAGAGGCCCTGCTTGAGCCGGAGGGCATCGGCCTCAGGGAGGAGATTGACATAGATGCCGGTGCGCAGGAGCCGCTTGTCGGGCAGTCCGTTGTCGGAGCAGGTGTAGACGACCACCCGCCCGCCCTCGTCGCAGAGGTAGAAATCGGTGCCGCTCTGCCCGGCGGAACCCTGCGCGGCCAGACCCGGCTCGGAGGCCGGCGTCTCTTCGCCGGAGTCGGCAGGGAAGGGGAGACTGGGCAGGGCCATCCAGAACAGGCTGAACACGATGGTAAAAATGCACAGCGCATAAAAAATGCAGAGCCAGACCTTGCGCATGGCAGTGGACTCCTTTCGGCTGAAATGGTGTTTCAGACGGTAGTATGTGCAAAAGAAAACTGCCTCAGACAGGGATGCAGAATTTTCACACCCGGATGCTGTACTTTGGCGGGGCAGATGTGCTATACTAGCATCGTATCCGGTCGATTCCCCCTTGCGGAAGCGGGCGGTGCGGACTATAATGTATTATTATGGCTGCGGGCAGTCTGGCCGCAGCAGGAACAGCAAACGGCATCGTCAGAGGATGCTTTGAGATGCAGAACAGTGAAAATTGCGATAGGAGGCGATCCTTATCTCAAACAATGAAAGACGGAGACTCCACAGTGATGGTGCGCTCCGGGAGCAGAACCGGCGGGTCCGTGAGCCCCGCGAACCGCAGGAGCAGGGAGAAAAGCACGGCCATCCCGTTCTCGGATTCCTGGGCCGGACCATCGTCACCCTCCTCTGCCTGGGCATTATGGCGGGCAGTCTGGTGGCAGTGGGCGCTGTGTACTATGTGGTGCAGGCTACGGCCAGTGACGGCGACCTGCTGGACCTCGACAACATCGAACTGAGCCAGTCGAGCCTTGTGGTGGCCACCGACCCCGACACCGGCGCACAGGTGGAGTACGCCACCCTGCGCTCTTCCAACAGCCACCGCGTCTGGGCGGACCTTGAGCAGATCCCCACCAACCTACAGTATGCATTCATCTGCACCGAGGACAAAGACTTTTACAGCGAGCCGGGCGTCAACTTCAAGCGCACCATCGGCGCGATGATCAATGAATACCTGCTGCCCATCTACAGCTCCAAGCAGGGCGCCTCCACGCTGGAACAGCAGCTCATCAAGAACCTGACCAGCGACAAGAGCGCCAGCGGCATCGAGGGCGCACTGCGCAAGCTGCGCGAGATCTACCGCGCCCTCATCCTGAGCCGCAGCTACTCCAAGGAGACCATTCTGGAAGCCTACCTGAACACCATCAGCTTTACCGGTACGATCCAGGGCGTCCAGACGGCGGCAAACGAGTACTTCGACAAGGATGTCAGCGAGCTGACCCTCTGGGAGTGCGCGTCCATCGCGTCCATCACCAAGAATCCCACCAACTATAACCCCTACACCAACCCCGAGAACCTCATCAACCGCCGGAACTTCCTGCTCTACAATATGTGGCAGCAGGGTGTCATCTCGGAGGAGGATTACCGCAGCGCCGCTGCCCAGCCGCTGGTGCTGGCAGAGACGGATAACACGAAGAAGAGCAGCTCCACCACCTCTTACTTCACCGATGCCCTCTTCAACGAGGTGGTGAAGGACATCATGGCCAAGGAGGGCGTGGACGAGTCCACCGCCCAGAGTATGCTCTACACCGGCGGCTATACCATCGAGGCAACGGTCAACCCCAAGATCCAGACCGCGATGGAGAACCTGATGCTCAACACCGACGATGCCTACTTCCCGGCCGGCTGGCATGAGGAAGAGGTGACCAGCATCTCCGACGACGATGTGCAGGTCTACAACGAGGACGGCACCCCCAAGACCCGCACTGGCGATGACGGTACGGTCTATTATTACCGCAATGTCCGCACACAGGCGGCGATGGTCACGCTGGACTATGACGGCAACGTCATCGCCATGGTGGGCGGTCTGGGCGAAAAGACCAAGAGCCTTTCCTTGAACCGCGCCTACGGCGTCACCCGTCAGACCGGTTCTACCATCAAGCCCATCGGCGCCTATGCGCTGGGCATCGAGTATGGTCTGGTCAACTGGTCCACCATGCTCAACAACTCGCCCCTCTACCTCAAGCAGGACATGGTCATCCGTGACGAGGACTACTGCCGCCGGAACGGCCTCATGGGTCTGACGGACAAGCAGCTGAAAGCCTACCCCAACGCATGGCGCAGCTGGCCCCGCAACTACGGCGGCAACTACGGCGACGGCTCCGACCTGCCGCTTTGGAACGGCCTCGCACGCTCCCTGAACACCATCGCCATCCGCGTTGGCGACCTCGTGGGCGCGAACAACATCTTCAACTTCGTCTACAATACCTTGCAGCTCAGCACACTGGACCCCGTCAACGATGTGGGCCTTGCACAGATGGTCATGGGCAGCCAGACCCACGGCGTCACTCCGATGGCGCTGGCGGCGGCGTTCCAGATCTTCTACGACGGCGAGTACACCACGCCTCACCTCTACACCCGTGTGCTCGACCGTGACGGCAACATCTATATGGAGAGCAACGACACCAGCTATCAGGCTCTGACGCCCCAGACGGCCTATGTCATGAACCGCCTGCTGAAGAACGTCCTGTTCTCCAGCGTCGGTACGGCCAGCGGCCGCTACCCCAACTCCAACGGTATGGAGGCCTTCGGTAAGACCGGTACGGCCAGCGATGAGAAGGACCTGTGGTTCGTGGGCGGCACGCCCTATTACGTCACCGCTGTGTGGTGGGGCTATGACGCGCCCTTCGATATGACCAAGACCCTCGGCAAGCAGCAGGCCAAGACCCGCACCTGTGTCATGGCCTGGAAGGCCCTGATGGAGCAGATCCAGGCAGAGCTGCCCTATAAGGCATTCCCGGCGGCTGACGGCGTCGTGGAGCGCAGCTACTGCACCCAGAGCGGCCTGCTGGCCAGCGGCTCCTGCCCGAGCACGGCAGTGGGCTACTACCGTGCCGACGACCTGCCCGACGTCTGCAATTATTCCCACGGTCAGGCAGCTGTCGCCAGCGAACCCCTCGCGCCTGAACCGGACACCACTGGCCTCGACACCGACTGAGCGGAAAACTCATACTTTTGCGGCATCGGGTAGCAATTCCGGTGCGCTGAGAGGGCACTTCACGGCACAAAACTGGATAATCTGACAAAATAGCATCCGACCTCTTGCAATGCAGGGAGTCGGATGCTATTATATTTTCTGCAAGAACACTTGTGTTTGAGAGGTGAACAAGTTGGAACGCCGTTTTTATCTGGTGGATGCACAGGTCCTGCCGGAAGTTTTTCTCAAGGTCGTCCGGGCCAAGGAGCTTCTGGCCAGCGGAGAGGCACGCAGCATTTCGGCTGCGACCCGCAGCGTAGACCTGTCGCGCAGTGCATTTTATAAATATAAGGACTGCATTTTCGACTCGGAGAATGGCCGCGAGGTCATCACCGTCATGGCGACCCTGCGGGACGAGACGGGTGCATTACAGAGCCTTCTGGCCGGCATCAGTGCCGCCGGCGCCAGCATCGTGACCATCAATCAGTCTACTCCGGAGAACGGAGCCGCACTGGTGGCTGTCACCATCCGCACCGACACCATGCAGATGACCCCCGAGGAGCTGACGGAAAAGCTTTCGCGCCAGCGTATGGTCGTGGGCGTACACTGCGGATACAATCTGTGACAGTACATTCATAGAAAAAGGAACGAGGGCAGTATCATGGCAAAAATCGCGATTCTGGGCTTTGGCACGGTGGGCAGCGGCGTGTACGAGGTGCTCTGCCGCAACGCCGCAGGCGTCTCCCGCCGTGCAGGCGAACCGGTGGAGGTCAAGTACATCCTTGACCCCAAAGACTTCTCGGATCATCCGGCCGCAAAGCTGTTTATAAAGAATTTTGACGCCATTCTGGAAGACCCCGAAGTAAAGGTCGTCGTCGAGACCATCGGCGGCACCCGCTTCGCTTACCCTTACGTCAAGGCCTGTCTCGAGAGCGGTCGGAGCGTCTGCACCTCCAACAAGGAGATGGTGGCCACCTACGGTGCAGAGCTGCTGGCTCTGGCCAAGGCACACAACTGCGCCTTCCTGTTCGAGGCTTCCGTGGGCGGCGGTACGCCCATCATCACCCCGATGCACCAGTGCCTCGCGGCCAATGTCATCACCGAGGTGGAAGGCATCGTCAACGGCACCACCAACTTCATGCTCACCAAGATGGTGCGGGAGAATCTGGGCTTTGACGAGGCTCTGAAGATCGCTCAGGAGCTGGGCTACGCCGAGACGAAGGACCCCGGCGACGATGTGGACGGCCGCGACGCCTGCCGCAAGATCGCCATCCTGTCCTCGCTGGTCTGCGGCCACCAGATCTACCCCCAGAACATCCCCACCCGCGGCATCCGCGACATCACGGTGGATGATGTGGCTGCGGCAGAGAAGCTGGGCTGCGTCATCAAGCTCATCGCCTGGATGAAGCGGGGCGAGGACGGCAGCGTTGCTGCCGGTGTCGAGCCCTGCCTCGTGCCGAAGGCAAACCAGCTGGCCGGTGTCGATGACGTCTTCAACGCCGTCCTCGTCAAGGGCGATATGCTGGGCGACGTGGTCTTCTACGGCAAGGGCGCGGGCAAGCTGCCCACCGCCAGTGCTGTCGTGGCCGACGTGGTGGACGCCCTCAAGAACGGCGTCAAGGTCCACGACAGCCTGTTCTGGCAGCCCGCCGAGCCGGTGGAAGGAATGCTCACCGACCCTGCTCCCGCCGCATACTATGTGCGTGTGGAAGGCATCGCCCCGGCGGTGGCCGAGGCCATCTACGGCAAGGGCCATGTGGTGGAAGAGCATTTCGACGGCTGCTCCTACTTTGTGGACAGCGCCGACGGCAAGGCTCTGGCCGAAGCAGCCCGCAAGGTAGAGGCCATGGGCGGCAGCGTGAAGCTGGTGCTCCACCGCCTGCCTGAGGACGCCTGAGCGTGAGAGAAGAGGGAACTGCGATGAAGATAAAAGTTTCCGTCCCGGCCACCAGCGCCAACATCGGCTCCGGCTTCGATGCGCTGGGTCTGGCTGTGACCTTGTATAATACCGTGACCTTCGAAGAGAGCGACCATCTGGACATCTCGGCGGCGGACGGCACCCGCATCCCCCGCGGCGAGACCAATCTGGTCTACCGCTCGGCCAAGGGGCTGTTCGATAAGGTCGGCAAGACCATACCGCCCCTCAAGCTCGTCCAGACCAACGCCATCCCGATGGCCCGGGGCCTCGGCTCGTCCTCGGCCTGCATCATCGCGGGCCTGCTGGGTGCGAACCGGATGCTGGGTGATGTGCTCAACACGCAGGAGCTGCTGACGCTGGCTACCTCCATCGAGGGCCACCCGGACAACGTGGCACCGGCCCTTCTGGGCGGTCTGACCAGCAGCGTTTTCGAGGACGGCGTCGTCTACTCCGTCAAGCGGGATGTGGACGAGAGCCTCTGCTTCGCGGCCATCGTACCGGACTACAAGCTGCTGACCGAAGCCGCCCGTGCGGCCCTGCCCAAAGAGGTCACCCACAAGGATGCGGTGTATAACCTGTCCCGTGCGGCCCTCATCCCGGCGGCATTCTGCGAGGGCCGCCACGACCTGCTGGCCATCGCCACCGAGGATAAGCTCCACCAGCCCTACCGGATGCCCCTGATGCCCGGCTCGAAGGAAGTCTTCGATATGGCGCGGCTCTGCGGTGCCAAGGCGGTGTACGTCTCGGGCGCCGGCAGCACCGTGATGGCTGTGGCCGAAAAGGCCAACGCCGAGAAATTCTACTCCAAACTGGAAAAGGGCCTCGAGCTGCTGGAAGGCTTGGACGGATGTGAAGCATTTACACTGCTGCGGCTGGATGCCGACAACACCGGTGCGACAGTGGAATGATAAACAGGACCGGAAGTGCAAGACCGCTTCCGCCCGGTGTACCCCTCACACACTGAGGGAGCAAAAAGAGGAGAGTGACAAGATATGGCGTTGATCGTACAGAAGTTCGGCGGTTCTTCGGTGAAGGACCGGGACCGTATCTTCAACGTGGCCCGCATCGTGGCCAACACCCACAACGCGGGAAATGACGTGGTCGTGGTAGTGTCCGCACAGGGCGACACCACCGACGACCTCATCACAAAGGCAGCAGAGATCACCCACAACCCTTCTGCCCGTGAGATGGATATGCTGCTGGCAGCGGGCGAGGAGATCAGTATCGCCCTGCTGGCTATGGCTCTGAACGAGCTGGGCTGCCATGCCACCAGTCTGACCGGCTGGCAGGCAGGCTTCCGCACCGACCGTGCCTACACCAAGGCCCGCATCACCAAGCTGGAGACCGAGCGCATCTCTTCGGAGCTGGAGCGCAACCGCGTCGTCGTCGTGGCAGGCTTCCAGGGCCTGAACAAGCTGGACGACATCACCACGCTGGGCCGCGGCGGTTCCGACACCAGCGCTGTCGCCATCGCAGCAGCGCTCCACGCCGACCGCTGCCAGATCTTTACCGACGTGGAGGGCGTCTACACCGCCGACCCGCGCAAGGTGCGCAACACCCGCAAGCTGGATGAGATCACCTTCGATGAGATGCTGGAACTGGCATCCCTCGGCGCACAGGTGCTCAACAACCGCAGCGTGGAGCTGGCTAAAAAGTATAATGTGGAGCTGGAGGTCCTCTCCAGCCTGAACCCCGTGCCCGGCACGGTCGTCAAGGAGGTTGTAAAAGACGTGGAAGGTATGCTGATCAAGGGTGTCGCAAAGGACACCGACGTTGCTGTTATTACGATCCTGAATGTTCCCGATGAGCCGGGTACCAGCTTCAAGATCTTCGGCCTGCTGGCCCAGAAGAATATCAACGTGGACATCATCCTGCAGTCCACCGGCCGCGACGGAAAGAAGGACATCAGCTTCACCTGCGCGGAGAGCGAAGCTGAGACTGCTCTGCGCGTCCTGCGCGAGAGCGCAAAGTTCGACCAGGTCACCTGTGACGAGACCTGTGCCAAGGTGTCCATCGTGGGTGCCGGTATGCAGAGCCACAGCGGCGTGGCCTCCAAGATGTTCGAGGCTCTGTCCAACAACAACATCAACATCAAGATGATCTCCACCAGCGAGATCAAGATCTCCTGCATCATCAACCGCGACGATGCCGACAAGGCTGTTTCTGCGATCCACGATATGCTGTTTGACTGATCTGTAAAAAAATGAATTTTGTGCGCTGTACAGTTTCTTTGGAAGCTGTACGGCGCTCTTTTTGTTGACGGCCTCGCCCTCTCAGTCGCTTACGCGACAGCTCTCCCAAAGGGAGAGCCTCTGGCGAAGAGAAAAACTTTCTGGTTCTGCCAAGGCCTCTCACTTTGGGAGAGGTGGACGCGAACAGTGTGAGCGGACGGAGAGGGCAAGGCCGCTGACGAGGACGGTCATACTTATTTTACACTTCCGGCGTTTACACAAAATGCAAAGGGGTGTATAATATACACTGTATCTGTGCGGCGCAGTGCGCTGCAAATTCTGCAAAAGGAGCTGCAACGCACCATGGAACCGACTGATAGAAATGCTGCAAAGCCCCGCCTGACCCGCGCTCAGTGGAAGCGCCGCAAGCGGCTGCGTCTGGCCCGCAACTGGGCCATTCTCATTCTCGTCTGCGCCGCCATTGTGGCGCTTATGACCAAAGGCATCCTCTGGCTGCTGCCAAAGGTGAACGCCATGCTTGCAGGGCCGCAGAGCTTTGATGCGGCCAGCTACGATGGCACCGGCTACAGCTTTGATGCTGACGATGAGCGCTTTGTGCTGGTGAACACCAATCTGCCTTTTACCAAGGAACCCTCTCCGGCCCTTGCCGATGCCGATGAAGCCAGCGGTATCCAACTGGAAGCCGAAGCAGCTGCAGCCTACCAGAAAATGGCTGCGGCTGCGGCCGAGGACGGCGTTGCACTGGTGCTGACGGCAGGCTATCAGGACGCAGATGTCCGCAGCGCGGCCTATGAGACGCAGAAGCAGCAGTATCTGGAAAAGGGCAAAACCGAGGAAGAAGCCGCCAGCCTTGCGGCAGATATCCAGCCGCCTGCGGAATGCAATGATCACGGCACCGGCTATGCGGCGGATATCCTCAGTACGGACTACCCGACCCGTGATACCGGCTTTGATACGACCCGCGCCTACGAGTGGCTCACCGCCTACGCCGCCGAATACGGCTTTATCCTGCGCTATCCGCAGGACAGGCAGGCTGCTACCGGCGTGGTGTTTGAGCCGTGGCACTGGCGGTATGTGGGCGTTGAAAATGCCCTTGCCATCCGTGCCAGCGGCCTGAGTCTGGAAGAATTTCTTGCCTTGCAGAAGGCATCATAAAAATAAAAGCTCCCTGTGAAAGCAGGGCGGAGGAACAAATTGGAACGTACTCTCATTGCGCCGGGTGTGCATCTTTCCTGTGACCCGGCGGAAAAATTCAACCGCTGCCGCATCAGCGTCCACTTTGCCTTTCCGGCAAAGCGGGAAACGGCCACAGCACATGCGCTGCTGCCGCTGGTGCTGGAGCGCGGCTATGCCGACTGCCCGGATATGACCCGCCTGACCAAAAAGCTGGCCAAGCTCTACGGTGCAGACCTCACAGTGGATGCCCGGCCCATGGGCTGCAGCCACAACCTGTGTGTTAGTGTTACCGGCATCAAGGATCAGTTTGCGCTGGAAGGGGAGACCCTTACAAGGGAATATGCATCCATTGCACTGGGTGCGGCCTTTCACCCGTATTTTGTGGGCGGCACTTTTGATCCGGAAGCCGTGGGCATTGAAAAACAGATGCTGAAAAAGGCGCTGGAAGATGAGATCAACGATAAGCGCCTTTACTGCCTGCATCAGGCCAACCGGGAATTCTTTGGCGACAGCCCGGCGGGTGTGCGGCAGGAGGGCTATCTGGAAGAGGTGGAAGGCCTGACACCGGAACAGCTTACCGCAGCCTATTACGAGATGCTGCGCACCGCCAACATTGAACTGATCGTGCTGGGGTGCACGGCAGAGCAGACCGCTGCGGTAAAGGATGCACTGCTGGCAGAGCTTGCGGCAATTGACCGCGCACCGCTGCCGCTGGCGGAAAACATTGCCATGCCCCGCCGGGAGCCGGTGCACAAAACCGAAACCTATGATATGGTGCAGGCGAAGCTCTGTATGCTGTTCACGCTGGGCGAACCCATGCGCACCGAACAGCTGGCTGCTGTGCGCCTTGCCATGGCGCTGTACGGCGGCAGTGTGACCAGCCGCCTGTTCCTGAATGTGCGCGAGCGTGACCACCTGTGCTACTACTGCTCGTCCTCGTTCCAGAGCTTTACCGGAAGCATGGCTGTGAACAGCGGCGTGGAGCACGCCGACGCAGCCCGGGCAGAGCAGGCCATCTTGAAGGAACTGGCCGACC
>OGHK01001629.1_pt1 | contig 18234 bp, 19 predicted proteins | sample 1571411 | NCBI WGS metagenome assembly OGHK01 (sample SAMEA2582043, study PRJEB24529) | metagenome | biome: Human gut stool | place: China | collected 2011 | reverse complement strand
TTGCCGATGAAATATTTCCTGCCATTGATGAAAAGCGTTTTTCTGTCTTATACAGTGATAAGGCATCCAGACCAAATACTCCGGTTAACGTGATTGTTGGTGCACTCATTATTAAAGAGCTTTTTGATTATTCCGATGATGAGATGGTTGAAAATCTTATGTTGGATTTTCGGATTCAGTACGCACTGCACACAACAAGTTTTGAAGAACAGCCTTTGAGTGACAAAACATTGAGCCGTTTCCGTAAACGGTGTTACGATTACGAAACGCTTCACAACAAGGATCTCTACCACGATTGTGTGAAGGAGTTAAGTACTTCTATTGCAAAACTGATGGGGATCAGCGGTAAAGTCAGACGTATGGATTCCATGATGATCGAATCCAACATCCGCAAACTTAGCCGGATGGAGCTGATATACACCTGTATCGCAAAGCTGGCGATGTACGTGAATAAAATCAATGTCTCTGCTCTGCCTGACGATTGAAAACATTATATTGATCCGAATGACTTTAACAAAGTGATCTATCATCAGCGAAGTACTGATACAGATGAGCGCATGAAGCAGTTCTTAACGGATGCAGATAAACTTCTTGCCTTGTGTGAGTCTGATTACAATGATTCAACAGAGTATGATCTGTTTGTCAGATGTCTATCGGAACAGACTATTGTTGAAAATGAAAGCCGAAGACTTCGCATGAAAGAAGACGGCGGCATGAAATCAACCATGCTACAGAATCCTTCTGACCCTGAAGCAACTTTCAGGAATAAAGCAGGAAAAGAGCATCGAGGATATGCTGCCAATCTTGAAGAATCTGTTGGAACTAATGGTTCTGTTGTAACAGAGTACCAGTATGAGCAAAACAACCATAGTGACAGTCAATTTATCCAGGAGCACCTTGAGCAAATGGATAAACAGAAAGAACGGACTGTTATAGCCACGGATGGGGCATATAGTGGGATAGAAAACACACAACTTGCAGCTGATAAAAATGTAGAACTGATTACCACAAGTCTGACAGGGAAGCCGGCTCCGGATATCCTTGCGGATTTTGAATTCAACGAAGAGGGAACAAAAGTCCTCCGGTGTCCTGCAGGTCATGAACCGAAAAGCTGTTCTTATATGAACCAAAGCAATCAGTGTGCCGTTTCCTTTCGGCATGAGCAGTGTGTCAGCTGTCCATATCGGGATCAATGCAAGCCGAAGATCTTTAAGCGGGTTGCAAAAATAGTAACATCCAAAGCAGCACATGAACGCGCGAAAATCCAACGGAACATGAACAGCGAAGAATTCAAAAATTATGCAAGGCTTCGTAATGGGGTGGAAACTGTTCCATCAAATATACGCAGAAATTACCATTTGGAAAAGATACCTCGTGGGAAACAGCGAGGCAAGTTCTTTTTTGGTTCTAAGATAGCAGCATTGAATTTCCGAAAACTCTTGAATGATGTGAAGGGTTTAGGACATTATGCTCAAAATCCGGTAATTGTATAAAATCAAGGAAGGGAATACCCGCATAAATCCACGAGAAACCCGGCATCACACTACAAAATATGAATTTTTCAAGGTGCTATAGAAATAGGAGCAAAGTTCTTTATGGTTTTGACCCCAACATCTATATAATCTATTATAATGATATAGACAGTCACAATATTATTAATTCAAATAGATATTGCTGGAATATTGCCCATGAATTAGGTCATATTTTACTCGAACACCATAAGACAAATGAAAAGACAAGAATATTTAGAAGTTCATTGTCCAATCAAGAATATGACTATTTTGAAGCTGAAGCAGATTATTTCGCGCAACTTATTTTAGTTCCTCATGTAGTTTTATATGCGTTTAAAATCAAAAATTCTTCACAACTAAAATCATTATGTAGAATATCTGCTCCGGCTGCAAATAGACGATTTTATGCTTATCAACAGTGGATTAAAAACATAAATGGAAACGATGAATATGATAAACCATTGTTTCATTTGTACTACAACTTTATTTATAAAAAACAATGCAATACATGCAACGCTAAGATACTTCAAAAAAACGGAAAATATTGTCCTATATGCGGACAGAAAACTTTACAATGGGGAGATGGAAAAATGATTTATGAAAAATTAAACACTTATGATAACGGAAAACTTAAAGAGTGCCCAATATATGAAAATGAAGAAACGAATATTGCAGGAAGCCGTTGCCAAATTTGCGGTACTTACCTTGTAAATAACTGTACTTTAGATGATTGCGAATATAGTACAACTGAACTTCCTTCAAACGCTAGATATTGTCCTATATGCGGAAGTGAATCTACATTTTACAGAAATGGATTTTTAAAAGAATGGAATTTCAAGGAACAAATTTCAAATGGTTTTATGAGCGTTCCAGATGGAATTGATGACGAATTGCCTTTTAGCTAAATTATTTCAAACACAACAGTTGATGGGACAGACCGATAGTTGAAAATCACAAAAGAAAAGGAGTTGTAAGTTATGGACGATTTTGAAAATAAATTAACAGAGATACATGATCGCGTGCTTAATAATGCTCTTACAGAAGAAGAACAAAATAATTATACCGAATCTCTTTTTGAATCTATCAAGCATATTAACGAATACGGGGAAGAACTTTGGTATGCAAGAGAATTGCAGATTGCCCTTGAATATACTCAATGGAGACGATTCAATGAAACTATAGAGAGAGCGAAAACAGCTTGCAAAAATAGCGGAAACTCTATATCTGCACATTTTGCCGACGTTGGCAAATCATCTCCTATGCCAAATGGCGGCGAACGAATTCTTGTTGATTATGAGCTTTCACGCTATGCTTGTTACCTCATTGTTCAAAACGGTGATTCTCGCAAGAAAGTAATCGCTCTTGGTCAAACCTACTTTGCAGTAAAGACAAGGCAACAAGAATTAATTGACAACTTTGATTCTCTTAGTTCCGACCAAAAACGTCTTGCAATCCGTTATGAAATGGCTGAACATAATAAAATGCTTGTCGAGGCAGCTAAAAATGCCGGTGTTGAAAGTTCTTTAGACTATGCTATCTTTCAGAATCACGGATACCAAGGTTTATACGGTGGCATGACTGCTAAAGATATACATCGACATAAAGGGCTTAAGAAAAGTGAAAAAATATTAGATCATATGGGTTATGAAGAATTAGCGGCCAACCTCTTTCGCGCAACCCAGACCGAAGCCAAGTTACGTCGCGAAAATATTCAAGGAAAGGCTGCCGCCAATCAAACGCACTATAATGTTGGAAAAGAAATCCGCAATACTATTTCACGTTTAGGCGGAACCATGCCGGAATACTTGCCTACACCTGAAAAAAGTATCCAACAGATTGAAAAGGAACAAAAATTATTATCAGACAAATAACAAAACCGCCCCTGCGCCAACAGGAACGGTAAATGCGCCCTCTCCGCACAGCAGAGATAGGACGACTTAACTCTAACATCTCCGGAGATGTTACAGCCTTTCCAATAAAGATATTGTATCATCTTCGGAAACACCCGTCAACGGAACATATTTTCGATGGCTGTTATTTTTATACATTAAATTCAAAAAAGGAGATGATGATATGGCACTAATAAAATGTCCGGAATGCGAATTGCAGGTAAGTGACAAGGCGCTCTCTTGCCCTCATTGCGGATATCCGATGAAAAAAGAAAGCGAAAAGAAAAGCAGAGAAAAGTCAAAAACGAAAAGAATGAGGTTACCAAACGGATTTGGAAGTATAACCGAATTAAAGAGAGAAAACCTAAGGAATAAATTTTGGGTAAGAGTTCCAGTTGGCAGAACAGATACTGGTAAAATTATTCAAAAGCCATTAAAACCGGAGGCATTTTTCTCAACTTATCAAGATGCTTATGCCGCATTGGTAGAATACAATAAAAATCCATATGATTTGGAGTCGGATATTACAGTAAAAGAACTTTACGAAAAATGGACCGATGACTATTTCGAAAAAGTACAAGACAGTTATATAAGAATAATTAAATCTGCATGGTCCTACTGCTCTTCCATTTACAATATGCGTGCAAAAGATGTTGCTCCAAGGCACATTAAGGGTGTTATGGAAGATGGCTATATTATACCAGATCGAGGAAAGGATAAAGGTCAAAAGCGATATGCTACCGCAGGTGTGAAAACAAAAATAAAATCATTGTTCAATCTAATGTTTGACTATGCTGTTGAATACGAAATTGTTGAAAGCAATCCGGCAAGAAAATTTGAACTATCCGGAGATATTTTGAAAGAAATAGAAGAAAACAAAGTAGATCATATCATTTTTACGCAAAATGAAATTGAAAAGTTATGGAATAATTTATGGAAAGTTAAGTTTGTCGATTGGGTTTTAATACAATGCTATATGGGTTGGAGACCACAGGAACTCGCTATTTTGCGATTAGACGAAGTGAATCTTGATAATTGGACAATTACAGGCGGAATAAAAACGGATGCTGGGAAACAGCGTACAGTGCCAATACACACAAAGATAAAAACTCTTGTACAGAAGAACTATGATTTTGCAGTAAGCATCGGAAGCGAATACTTATTGAATGACAAAGGCAAAACTCATTCAGGAAGTTGGAAATTGACATATGATAAATATGCGAATCGTTTTAAAAAAGTAATAGCTGCGCTTGAATTAAATCTCGACCACAGACCTCACGACCCAAGAAAGACATTTGTCACAATGGCAAAAAAAGTTGGAATAAACGACAATGCAATAAAAGCAATTGTCGGACATAAATCACAAGATATAACAGAATCTGCATATACAGAAAGAGATATTGAATGGCTTAGAAAAGACATTGAGAAAATCAAATAAGGGGAATGAATATCAAATCCACTCCCCTTTTGATTAACTAATCTCATGTAACTAATAGTCAACTATTAATCAACTAATCGTTCACTTTTTACCGCATTTTGACGCTCTCAACAACTGTTAAGAATCCCGTATTTCCGCGGTTTCTTAGAATTTTCCGCCTTCTGCTGCTTCCTGAATAGAAACTGCAACAGCAACTGTCATACCAACCATTGGGTTGTTACCAGCACCGATTAATCCCATCATCTCTACGTGAGCAGGAACTGATGAAGAACCAGCAAACTGTGCATCAGAGTGCATACGCCCCATAGTATCTGTCATACCATAAGAAGCTGGACCAGCTGCCATATTATCTGGGTGAAGTGTACGTCCTGTACCACCACCTGAAGCTACTGAGAAGTATTTTTTACCTTGTTCGATACATTCTTTTTTGTATGTACCTGCTACTGGATGTTGGAAACGTGTTGGGTTTGTTGAGTTACCTGTGATAGAAACATCAACACCTTCTTTGTGCATGATTGCAACACCTTCTGTTACATCGTTAGCGCCGTAGCAGTTAACTTTTGAACGAAGTCCGTCAGAGTATGCTTTTCTGAATACTTCTTTTACTTCTCCTGTGTAGTAATCCATCTCTGTCTCAACATATGTAAATCCATTGATTCTTGAGATGATCTGCGCAGCGTCTTTTCCAAGACCGTTTAAGATAACACGTAAAGGTTTTTTACGTACTTTGTTAGCTTTTTCAGCGATACCGATAGCACCTTCAGCTGCTGCGAATGATTCGTGACCTGCTAAGAATGCGAAACAGTCTGTCTCTTCTTCTAATAACATTTTTCCTAAGTTACCATGTCCAAGACCTACTTTACGCTGGTCAGCAACAGAACCTGGGATACAGAAAGCCTGAAGACCTTCACCGATTGCTGCAGCAGCATCAGCAGCTCTTCTGCAGTCTTTTTTGATTGCGATTGCAGCACCTACGATGTAAGCCCAGCAAGCGTTTTCAAAACAAATTGGCTGGATTCCTTTGATCTGATCGTAAACGTTCAGTCCAGCGTCTTTTGTGATTTTTTCAGCTTCTTCGATAGAAGCGATTCCATAGCTATTTAACACGCTATTGATTTTATCAATACGTCTTTCATATGATTCAAATAAAGCCATTTTTTACGTCCTCCTTCTCTTACTCTGCTCTTGGGTCAATAATCTTAACAGCGTCATCTACGCGGCCATATTGTCCTTTAGCTTTTTCCCAAGCTGTGTTAGGGTCATCACCTTTTTTGATGAAGTCTGTTAATTTTCCAAGACTTACAAATTGGTATCCGATGATCTCGTTGTCTGCATCTAAAGCGATACCTGTTACATATCCTTCAGCCATCTCAAGGTAACGAGGACCTTTTGCTAATGTTCCGTACATTGTACCAACCTGTGAACGAAGTCCTTTTCCTAAATCTTCAAGACCTGCTCCTACTGGAAGTCCGTCTTCTGAGAACGCACTCTGTGTTCTACCATATACGATCTGTAAGAATAATTCTCTCATAGCTGTATTGATAGCGTCACATACTAAATCTGTATTTAAAGCTTCCAAAATTGTTTTTCCTGGAAGAATCTCAGATGCCATAGCTGCTGAGTGTGTCATTCCTGAACATCCGATTGTCTCAACCAATGCTTCTTGAATGATACCATCTTTTACATTTAATGTTAATTTACAGGCTCCCTGCTGTGGTGCACACCAGCCCACACCGTGTGTTAAGCCTGAGATATCTTTTACTTCTTTTGCTTTTACCCATTTTGCTTCTTCTGGGATTGGAGCTGGTCCGTGATTAACGCCTTGAGCTACTGGACACATAGTTTGTACTTCATGTGAATAAATCATGATAAAACTCCTTTCAAATATGTATGATTTTTTCTCTATGGTGTTTGTTAGAACTTTAACGCCATATATATTCTTATTTTCTCACAAACTTCTCTTTTCGTCTATATTTTTTTTCATATTTTTTATAATTCGACATTATAAAACATTGTTTTTCTGTAAAAACATTTTCCTTGTTGAATATGACTATAAATTTTCCGCCAACAATTTCAGCGCCGCTTCCACAGCCGCATTTCTGTTTTCTTCTCTTGTTCCATGAAAACGACATTCTTTGACATAGGTCTCTGTGCCAATACAACATCCCACATAGATAAGACCAACCGGCTTTTCTTTTGTCCCGCCTCCCGGGCCCGCAATTCCGGTCGTGCTAAGTCCTATCTCTGCCTTCGCCGTCTTCGCCGCTCCACGTGCCATCTCCTCGGCTGTCTGCCTGCTGACCGCTCCGTATCTTACGAGTGTCTCATGCGAAACCCCCAGCAGGCGCTCTTTTGCCTCATTGGAATAGGTAATGTGTCCTTCGTTATACACAGACGATGCTCCCGGAACATTCAAAATTCTTCCTGCCAGAAGACCGCCCGTACAAGATTCTGCCGTTGTCACTGTATACTGCTTTTCCAATAATTTTTTTACAATTTCTTCTTCCAACATGATCTTCATCCTTCTTTTACATTCCACCCTGTGTCAATACCTGTTTGTTCTTCACAATGTAATCCAAAAGAGAAACCACTGTCAAAATCAGTCCAATCCATACAACAACAGTTGTAATTGTCTGCATAATCGGATTTTGAATATCCAATATCAAGAGAATGATCATCGCCATATGAGATACTGTTTTAAATTTTCCCCAATAGCTTGCGGCAATGACAATCCCATTATCAGATGCTACAAGTCGGAAACCACTGATGATAAACTCACGTGCAATGATGATCAAAACAATCCATGCCTGCAACTTTCCTGTCTCGATCAGGCAGATCATCGCAGAACATACCAGTAATTTATCCGCAAGCGGATCCATAAATTTTCCAAAATTCGTCACAAGATTATGCTTTCTGGCAATCTTTCCATCCAGCATATCTGTCAGGCTTGCAATACAGAACAGTGCAAGTGCAATATACTTTCCATTCCCTTCTGCCAAAGGTGTGATCATAAATACAACAAAAAATGGAATCATTAAAACTCTCAGTACCGTCAGCTTATTTGGTAAATTCATTATATAATCTCTCCCATCAAATCATATTCTAATGCGCCAGTGATTCTGACACGTGCGAAATCTCCCGACATTAATTCCTCTTCTGATTCTACAAAGATAAGCCCATCTACATTTGGAGCATCCTTGTAAGTTCTTCCTACATATGCATTTTCATCTGCCACTTTTCCTTCGATCATGACAAGCACTTCCCGCCCGATCATCTCTTCCGCAAGATCAAACGCGATCTCCTGCTGCAATTCCATCAGTTCTGCCTGACGATCTTCCTTGACGTCCTCTGGAATCTGATCCGGCATCTCAGCAGCCGGCGTATCTTCTTCCGGTGAATATGTAAACACACCGAGGCGGTCAAATTCCATCTCATCTACAAACTCCATCAATTCTTCGTGTTGTTCCTGTGTCTCTCCTGGGAAACCGGTAATCAATGTAGTACGGATTGCGATATCCGGTATTTCTTTTCGCAGTTTTCCAATAATTTCAACCAGCTGTTCTTTTGAAGTCCTTCTTCCCATTCGTTTTAAGATTCCATCACTTGCATGCTGAATCGGAAGATCCAGGTAGTTACAGATCTTATCCTCTTCTTTGATTACCTGAATCAATTCATCTGTAATCTCTTCCGGATAGCAGTATAAAATGCGGATCCAGCGTAATCCACTGATTTTACAGAGCTCCCTCAGCAACTTGTGCAATGATTTTTCACCATAGAGATCTTTTCCATAAAGCGTTGTCTCCTGTGCCACTAGAATAATCTCTTTTACTCCCTGTGCCACCAGATCTTCCGCCTCTTTCAGAAGCCGTTCGATCGGAACACTTCTAAAGTTTCCGCGGATTTTTGGAATGATACAATATGTACAGTGTTTATCACACCCTTCTGCAATCTTCAGATAAGCAAAATGTCCTCCTGTCGTCACAAGGCGCTTGCTCTCCACAAGCGGAAGCGCATCAATGTCAGTCATCTCCACACTCGTGTACCCTGCAAGTGCCTCGTCAATCGCTTCCACAATCTTATCGTAAGAAGTCGTTCCAAGCACTGCATCCACTTCCTCGATCTCATCGATGATCTCCTGCTTATATCGCTGTGCAAGACAACCTGTGACAATCATCGCCTTGCATGAACCGGCTTTCTTATATTCTGCCATCTCAAGAATCGTCTGGATGCTCTCCTCTTTTGCATCATGGATAAAGCAGCAGGTATTAATGACAATGACATCTGCGATCTCTTCGCTGTCCACCATCTGGTGTCCTCTAGACGCCAACAGTCCAAGCATCACCTCCGTATCGACAAGGTTCTTATCACATCCTAGTGATACAAATAATATATTCATAGTCTCATTTCTCCTATATAGTTATTGAGGCAGATACTCCACTACGCATCCGCCTCATCATATCTTTTATCTATTCTTCTGTATCTTCTGCAATGATCTTAATCTTTCCATTATTCAATTCATCAATTGCAATCGAAAGTGGTTTCTCACCATGCTTTGTTGGTACTAAAGGTAATTCTCCGCCGATAATCTGTCTTGCTCTTTTTGAAGTTGCCAAAACAATCGAATAACGGCTGTTTACAATCTTAGTTGCCCCTTCCTCTACGTCTTGATTGACTACTTTCATCAAATCTGTGTAAGATGGATGTAACATGTATTATTCTCCTTTCAAATTCCCATTTAATTCTTCTTTTATCTGACACATAAAATCCCCATTGCGGAAACTTCTGTTGTGTTCACCCTCGATAATATTATGCATCTCCTGCACGCAGGTATCCAAATCATCGTTAATGATCAGATAGTCATACTCCTGCATTCCCTCAGCCTCTTCTGCTGCTCTTTGCATTCTGGATTCAATAACATCCATCGTCTCCGTTCCTCTTCCAATCAAACGCTCTCTCAAAATCGAAGCATTCGGTGGAGTTATAAACAACAACAGTGTCTGTGGAAATTTTTCTTTCACTTTCAAAGCACCCTGAATCTCAATCTCCAGAATCACGTCTTTTCCGGCTGCAAGCTGTTCTTCCACATAGGCTTTTGGTGTGCCATAATAATTATTCACGTATCTAGCATACTCTATTAACTCATCTTGTGCAATCATTTTTTCAAATTCTTCTGTCGTTTTGAAAAAATATTCCCTTCCATCTACTTCTCCTTCTCGCGGATTTCTTGTAGTTGCTGAGATAGATAATGCGTAATTATCATATTTTTCAAGCAGCGCTCTCATCACAGTCCCTTTCCCTGCTCCTGAAAATCCTGAGACTACGATCAAAATTCCTCTCTTTTTCATCCTTCTTACCCTTTCCCTTTATTCGATATTCTGAATCTGCTCTCTGATCTTTTCAATTCCTGTCTTCAGATCAATCGCATGATTCGATACTTCAATATCATTCGCCTTTGACAAGATCGTGTTCGCTTCACGGTTCATCTCCTGTGCAATAAAATCCAGTTTTCGACCGATTCCCTCTCCCGCTTCTAATGTGGTTCTCATATGTTCAATGTGACTTCTCAGTCTGACCGTCTCCTCATCTGTGCAGATCTTATCCGCAAACAGAATCACCTCGGCAGCCAGTCTGCTCTCATCCATCTGTACGTCTTCCAGAAGTTCCTTCACTTTCAATTCCAGCTTCGCACGATATTCAGAAATGATCTCCGGTGAGCGCTCTTCGATTGCTCCAACTAATGCAAGCAATTCATCCAATTTCACATTAATGTCTTTTTTCAGATTCTCGCCTTCCACAATTCTTGTCTCCACAAATTGTGTAAACGCTCCTTCCAAGGCTTTCTTCAATCCGTTCCAAAGTTCTTCCTCATTCTCCGGTTGTTCTTCCATCGTAAGTACTTCCGGACAACGCGACAAGGCAGAAACACGAATATCATTCTCCAATGAAAATGTCTCTTCCATCTGCTTAAAATACTGCAGATACTCCTCAGCCAATGCAGCGTTATATTTTAATGCCACCTGATTCTCTGACATGTCTTCATATGTAATAAAAATATCTACTTTCCCTCGCTGTGCATACTGCTTCAGCAAGCTGCGGATGGATGCATCAAAAAAATTCAATTTCTTCGGCATACGGATATTGACATCTAAGTATCTGTGGTTCACGCCTTTTAGCTCCACCGTAAATTTACATTGTCCTTCAGACACCTCACATCTTCCAAAGCCTGTCATACTTTTCATCATATTGTTAACCTCTTTGCTTGTCTTTTTATGTTACATTTCATTATAAGTCATTTAAAAACAAACGTCAATTGAAACTCCCCTTCATTTCGTGTATACTAACATCTATATGGTTACTGTTCACTCCGCAGCTAAAACAGAGATTTGCATTGTCATGCCTGCATGTAAAAGGCGAATTTCTGTTTTTGCTACGAAGTGTAACTCGTAACCGCCACCCAATAAGCAGTCTTAGCACAAAGTGCGGGACTGGAGTGCGAAAGCACGACGAGTGCGCATATGGTGGTGGTTAGGAGTGAACAGTACCTCTAAAATATGAAAGGACGATTTACATTATGGCTTTTGACGGAATTACAATTGCAAATATCGTACATGAATTAAGAGAGAACCTATTAGACGGCAGAATCAATAAGATTGCACAGCCTGAGACCGATGAGCTTCTTCTGACAATCAAGACACCCAAAGGGCAAAAGAGGCTTTCCATATCCGCAAGTGCTTCACTTCCGCTTATTTATCTAACTGAGACCAACAAGCCAAGTCCAATGACCGCACCGAATTTCTGTATGCTTTTAAGAAAACACATTAATAACGGGCGAATTACGGCAATTACACAACCTAAATTAGAACGTATCATTCGGTTTGAAGTAGAACATCTGGATGAACTTGGTGATTTGTGCAAAAAATATCTGATCATTGAGATTATGGGAAAACATAGCAACATCATTTTCTGTACGGAAGACAACAAGATCATCGACAGTATCAAACACGTCTCCGCACAGATGAGTTCTGTTCGCGAAGTACTTCCGGGGCGCGAATATTTCATTCCGGATACGATGGAAAGATCAGATCCACTGGATATTTCTTTTGCCGACTTTGTATCAACTTTGATTGCAAAGCCTACCCCTCTTGGAAAAGCGATCTACACAAGCTTTACCGGCATCAGCCCTGTTGTAGCAGAAGAAATCTGCTATATTGCCGGAATTGATTCTGAAGTCACACCAAAAGAGCTGTCAGAAGATGTATTGATTCATTTATATAAACAATTTACTTTATTTTTTGATCCGGTAATCAAAGGTGATTTTCATCCGGTAATCTACTATGACGGTGCGGAACCAAAAGAATTCTGTGCACTGCCATTATCGCATTTTCCGATGTATGAGGCAAAAATATTCGACTCCATGTCAAATGTACTGGAGACTTATTATGCTTCCAAAAACACATTGACACGGATTCGCCAAAAATCGGTAGACCTCCGAAAAATCGTGCAGACCGCATTAGAACGAAACCGGAAAAAATATGATTTGCAGTCCAAACAACTCAAAGACACTCTGAACCGTGATAAATACCGCATATACGGAGAATTGATCAACACCTACGGCTACAATTTAGAGCCCGGCGCAAAACAACTGGATGCTTTGAACTACTATACAAATGAGATGGTGAAAATCCCGCTTGATCCTACAAAGACACCTGGCGAAAATGCACAAAAATATTTTGACAAGTATAATAAACAGAAACGAACTTTCGCGGCGCTTTCCTCTCTAATTCAGGAAACGCAGGAAGATATCACTTATCTTGAATCTGTCAGCAACGCACTTGACATTGCATTGAGTGAAGACGATCTGACTCAGATTAAAGAAGAATTAATCGGCGCCGGATATGTAAGGCGAAAATTCACAAAGAAAAAAGTAAAGATTACAAGTAAACCATTCCACTATATTTCCAGCGATGGTTATCATATGTATGTTGGAAAAAATAATCTGCAAAACGACGAACTGACTTTCCATTTCGCTGTTGGAAACGACTGGTGGTTCCACGCAAAAGGCTGTCCGGGATCTCATGTCATCGTGAAAACCAATGGCGAGGAGCTGCCAGACCGGACTTTTGAGGAAGCCGGAAAACTTGCTGCCTACTACTCTAAGAACCGCGGAAATGAAAAAGTAGAGATTGACTACACTGAGAAAAAACATGTCAAAAAACCGTCCGGCGGAAAACCTGGATTTGTCGTATATTACACCAACTATTCTCTGATGATCGATTCCGATATTTCCGGAATTCAACAGATTGATTAAAGCATTTAAAAGGGTGAAAGCCATTCGAAACTTTCACCCCTTTCTTTATTTTCCAAGAAGATAATCTATGAACTGCTGCGCGGTTCTGCCTGACAACCCGCCGTGACTTAACTCCCATTTATTTGCTTCTAGAAGAAGCTCTTCCTCCGGCATATTAATTTGATTTTTCTCAGCTAATGTCTTCACAATCTGCTGAAATTCTTTCTTACTCGGACCTCCAAAATAGATTGTCACTCCAAATCTTGCCACCAGTGATAATTTTTCCTGAACAGTATCGTTCGTATGCAATTCCTCATCTCGGTCAGACTTATCGCGAAATGTTTCCCGCACAAGATGTCGCCTGTTTGAAGTCGCATAGATTAAAATATTATCCGGTTTCTTTTCCAATCCGCCCTCAATCACTGCTTTGAGATATTTATATTCAATTTCAAACTCCTCAAAAGACAGATCGTCCATATAGATAATGAACTTATAGTTTCTGTTTTTTATCTGAGCAATCACATCGTTTAAATCCTGAAACTGATGTTTATACACCTCAATCATTCGAAGTCCCTGATCATAATACTGATTCAATATTGCCTTGATTGAAGTAGACTTTCCTGTTCCTGCATCTCCGAACAGCAGGCAGTTATTCGCCTTTTTCCCTTTCACAAATGCCTCTGTATTCTCAATCAGTTTCTTTTTCGCAATCTCATATTCCACAAGGTCATCCAGATGTACATGGGCAATCTTCGTAATTGGGACAATATCTGCCCCAGCTTCTGTATGCTCAATACGAAATGCCTTGTGCAGCCCAAACTTACCCACTCCGAATTCTTTATAAAACTGTGTCATCGTACATTTGAATTCCTCTGCATTCTCACATGTTCCAAGCTTTTCGCTCAGCTCACAGATACGGTCTCGGATTCTTTTATTGAATGCCTTCCCATGTCCTTTGACATTCTCATAATGCATCAGTACAGAAAGGCAGTTCACCCCCAGCGCCTTCTCTAAAATAGTAAAGTCATATGCAAACAACTCTCGAAAAATCTCAAAATCATGCAATGTGATTGTGTTGATGCTTCCCTCAATCTCGCCTACAATCTCACACTCTGTACTGTATGCATTTTCGTCATTTACCAAAAGAAATGTCAGGTAATTATGCCAAAGGTTTCCTTCAAGCCCATATCCCGCTGCCAACTCCAGCAGTTCATTCACACATTCAAATAAAAGTCCTGCCATATCTTCTTTATTGTAGTAGTCGCTGTCACAATTTTCCATTAAAAATGTCATATCACGCAAAAGCTCTTCATGTTCCATATGTTTGTATAGCATCAGTTCCTTTGTTCTCATTTTATACGCCTTCTTTCGATGAATAGTTTCCTAAAATTTTCAAGCTTTTAGACTCCTCGCGCAACCCCCGGATCGCATTTTTCACAGCCCCATCTGCCATATTTCCTTCAAAATCCACAAAGAACCGATATTCCCAGGTACGTCCTTCCACCGGTCTTGACTCAATCTTTGTCATGCTCAGATTATTATAAATAAAATGAGATAACAGATGATACAGCGTTCCGCTTTCATGTGACACTTCAAAGCAAATACTGATCTTCGATGCATCCTTCAAAAAAATCTTTTGGTTCGTCACGATAATAAAACGCGTGGAATTATTATCATTATGATTGATCTTCTCCTCCAAAATTTCCAATCCATACAGACGCGCTGCATATTCGCTGCAAATTGCAGCCTTTCTCTGATCTTGATCTTCCAGTACTTTTTTTGCGGCAACAGCAGTATTTGCCACACTGATCTGCTGCCAGTCTCTGTGTGCGTCCAAAAATTTTGCGCTCTGCATCAATGCCTGTGGATGAGAATATACACGCTCAATCTGATCTAATGTCGTTCCCTTCACTCCTGATAATGTATGATTGATTGGGAGAACCACTTCTCCTACGATATAATTTTCAAATTCCACAAGCAGATCATACACCTCATTGACTGCACCCGCAGAAGAGTTCTCAATCGGAAGTACCGCAAAGTCGGCCGATCCCTCTTCGATTGCCTCCATCGCATCTCGAAAAGTCTGCACATGAAAACTATTGGTATCTTTTCCAAAATACATCTCCATCGCCGCCTGGCTATATGCTCCTTCTGTTCCCTGAAAGACAATTCTCGAATTCTCCCAATCTAATTTGTCCACGCCGATAAACGGCAATCTTCCTAGCGCCCCCCGTTTTGTCAAAAGCTGATACTGCAGCTTGCGACTTAAAGACATCAATTGTTCAAACAGTTCCTGCACTCCTTTTTTGTGAAACTCCTCCGTCACCTTTGCGGCAACTGCTACCAGTTTTTCCCGCTCCCTTTGCTTGTCAAACACTTTATTGCCCGCGCTGATTTTGATGTCTCCAATCTCCATACAGACATCCATTCTCTTTTTATATAATTCGATGATCTCATTATCAATTCCATCTAACTGTGCTCTTAACTCTTCTAAAGTCGCCATCCTTCTCTCCTCCTGCCCAAATTAAAAATTATTATAATACATTTTTCAGACAAAATCTATATTTGATAAATATAAGAGTTGAAAAAAAAATCTGTTTATTATATGATAGTAAAAATAGATTTTCAAATAGGAGGATATTTTATATGAACGCAACAGAATGTATGAAAGGGCGAAGAAGTATTCGTAAGTACAAGAAGGGCTGTATTGACCATTCATTATTGGAATCTATTATCTCTACAGCATCTTATTCTCCTTCCTGGAAAAACACTCAGATTACTCGTTACATCGCAATTGAAGACACTTCTATTCTCAATAAAATTGCCGATGAATTCACCCCAGACTATAATTCGAATATTATCAGACAAGTTTCAACATTAATTGCTGTAACTTTTATCAAAGGGCGCTGCGGTTATGAGCGAGATGGTTCTTTTTCAACCAAAAAGGAAGACCGTTGGCAGATGTTCGATGTCGGTGCTGCCTGCCAGACATTTTGTCTTGCTGCACATGAAGCCGGTCTTGGCACTGTAATCATGGGAATCTGGGACGAAGATGCAATCACAGAATTGTTGGACATCCCGGAAGGGCAGGAACTGGCTGCCTTGATTGCCATCGGTTATCCTGATGTTGCTCCCGAAGCTCCAAAGCGAAAATCTGTACAAGATTTATTAACTTATCGATAAACTAGGAGGTTACCATGAGACACTTAATGAGTCCATTAGACTTTACAGTCGAAGAATTAGATGAAATTTTGGATTTGGCAGACGATATTGAAGCCAATCCTGAAAAATACGCACACGCCTGCGACGGCAAAAAGCTTGCAACTTTATTCTACGAACCGAGCACTCGAACAAGACTTAGTCACGAAGCCGCAATGTTAAATTTGGGGGGAAGTATTTTAGGATTTTCTTCCGCGGATTCCAGTTCCGCCGCCAAGGGGGAGAGCGTATCTGACACAATCCGCATGATTTCCTGCTATGCAGACATCTGTGCGATGAGACATCCAAAGGAAGGTGCGCCTATGGTTGCCTGCAGACATTCTTCTATCCCTGTCATCAATGCCGGTGACGGCGGACATCAACATCCGACACAGACTTTAACCGATCTTTTGACAATCCGTTCTTTAAAAGGAATACTTGACAATCTCACAATCGGTCTTTGCGGTGATTTGAAATTCGGACGTACAGTTCACTCTCTCATTCACGCACTGGTACGTTACCCGAACATCAAATTTGTTCTGATTTCACCGGAAGAGCTGCGTCTGCCAAGTTATATCCGCAGAGATGTATTAGACAAACAAAACGTGCCTTACAAAGAGGTAGTTCGTATGGAAGAAGCGCTTCCGGAACTGGACCTGCTCTACATGACAAGGGTGCAAAAAGAACGTTTCTTTAACGAAGATGATTACGTTCGTATGAAAGATTTTTATATATTGGATGCGAAAAAGATGGAACTTGCGCCAAAGGATATGCTTGTACTTCATCCACTTCCACGTGTCAACGAGATTTCTGTCGAAGTAGACAAAGACCCACGTGCCGCTTATTTTAAACAGGTACAATACGGTGTCTATGTACGTATGGCACTTATACTCACTTTGCTGGAGATCAAAGTTTCATAACAATAATAAAAATTAACCATAGAGAGAAAGGATATATATCATGGTAAAAAATACATTGAATGTCAGTGGTATTTCCGAAGGATTTGTACTTGACCATATTCAGGCCGGAAAAAGCATGGACATCTATCACTATTTGAGACTGGATAAATTAGATTGCTGCGTTGCAATCATCAAAAATGCAAAAAGCAATAAGATGGGGAAAAAAGACATTATGAAAATTGAATGCCCAATCGACGTAATCGATTTGGATATCCTCGGCTTTATTGATCACAATATCACAATCAACATCATTCAGGATGAAAAAATTGTTGAAAAAAAACGTTTGAAACTTCCAAAAGAAATCACAAACGTAATCAAATGCAAAAATCCTCGCTGCATCACTTCTATTGAACAGGAACTGGATCACGTTTTCGTGTTGACCGATCCTGAAAACGAAGTATACCGTTGCAAATATTGTGAAGAAAAGTATAACAGATAATAAAGACAAGCATTATTTAAGGACTGGATGGCTAATTTGCCACCAGTCCTTTGCTAAAGAATATTTCACATATTCACTAAATTTTCTTTTTCCCCACAATCCCCTCCTCTGTATAAACTACACACATTTTCAATCTCTGTTTCCGGCAATTGTTTTCCATGTTCTAACACTTTTCTGAAAAAATAATTCTTGAAAATCAATCAGTTGAAAACACCCTCTCTAATCATGTTGCGGTAGAAAGCAGGCATTTTCGGTACTTTTCCAACTTTAATCAATCCTGCTGCAACAACAAAAACTGTGACAATTGTTAAAAAAATCATGAAATACGTTGTCATAAAAAACGCCCCTTTCTGTTTACTTCTATTGTTATCTTTATACTACTCCTTTCAAATTTATCAGTCAATAGTTTGTTTGAATTTAATATTTCTAACTATAGTATATTTAGAAACTTTTAATAGTAAAAAATAGGCTTCGCCTATTCAGCTCCCCTTCCCCTCAATCTTGAGGGGTTAG
>OGHK01001626.1_pt1 | contig 18281 bp, 16 predicted proteins | sample 1571411 | NCBI WGS metagenome assembly OGHK01 (sample SAMEA2582043, study PRJEB24529) | metagenome | biome: Human gut stool | place: China | collected 2011 | reverse complement strand
TCTTGCATGCCATGCAAGCGCTCTCCCAGCTGAGCTAATCCCCCATAGCTGGCGTATCATTCCTGACGACGTGTATCATTATACCAGCCAAAAGGAGAGTTGTCAATAACTTTTTTATTTTTTGTGAGCGACGCTGCGGCGGGTGCTGCGCTTGTAGTAGAACAGGTACTGCTGTACGATGCCAGCCTGCTGACCATAGGAAGGAAAAGGGTCACGGCCGCCGAATTCCTCATCAATGAGTCGCTGTATCCAAACATCAATGGGAGCCATCGCGGTACGGCCATAGCCAAAGAGGCAGACGCAGTTTGCTACCTTTTTGCCGACGCCGTCCAGCTCGAGGAGGCGGGAAAAGAGAGCGTCGTCGGGCAGCGCCGCCAGAGCACTGAGGTCGAGTGTGCCGCTGGAAGCCTGTGCGGCAGCGTTCTGGATGTAACGGGTGCGGTAGCCTAGACCACAGCCCATCAGCTGCGCCCCAGAGAGGCCGCAGAGCTGCTGCGGGGTGGGGAAGAGGAAAACTTCATCGTCTTCGGCATTGAGCGGTTCGCCGCAGCACCGGGCAAGGCGTTCTACGGCGGTGCGGATGGCCGGAATGCTCTTGCGCTGGGAGATAAGAAAGGTGATGAGCATTTCCCATGGGTCCTGATGCAGGATTCGGATGCCCTGCCCGAAATCGAGAGATTTGTCCAGATAGCTGCTCTGTCCCGCCAAGCTGCACCGCAGCGCGGCATAGTTCCGGCCCAAATCAAAGTAGTTGGCCCAGTACTCCCGATTTGAGCCATGCCACGCGGCGTCGTATTGCCCATCGCCTAGCGGGGTCAGATAAAGGAGTGCACCGCCGGAAAGAAAACGGTATCGCCCGTCGGCCAGTTTCTGTGGCCGGAAGCACTGGCCGCTCTCGATGATCTTGTCGAGGTCAAAGTCGTCCTGGATGGTGACGAGCTGATGGGTAAGGGGAACGGTATGCATGGAAAACTCCTTTTTGGAAAAATTGTGGCGATGCCCGATTCGAGGTGAAAACTGGTTTCTATCCGTACCCTCTGTGGGGAGGGCAACCTTGATGCTGAAAAGACCGGCGTGGTTGTGACGATTTCTATCTACGCCCTCGGTGAAGAGGACGACTTGGTTACGCCTTTGAGAACCGCGATATGATTATTATGTTATTCTATCCACACCCCTCAAATAGGAGCGACTTCAAGTCGAAGAATGCACCGGGGAACACAAACTGATTTCAACCAACGTCTTTAAGAGACGGAATTGTAGGTCAAAATACTCGGTTCCTTAGAGAGCGCATGGCAACAACTTATAGCAATTCAACTTTTTAATGCAATAGCAACAGCGTTGAATTGCATATCGCAAATATGCTGTTTTCATGTTGCACTAATTTCTTGCCTTGCGATAATAAGAGTTTACCATATTTTTGTGTCGATTTCTACCTGCGCCCTCCGTGAGGAGGGCGACAGTCAACCATTTCTCCGATTTTCTCCGCCAAATGATTTCTATCCACGCCCTCCGCGAGGAGGGCGACCTCTCTCCAGCGACTGGATTAAAGAGGGTAGACAATTTCTATCCACGCCCTCCGCGAGGAGGGCGACGGTCAATGGCATCGAGATCTTTCGGCAGCACCTTATTTCTATCCACGCCCTCCGCGAGGAGGGCGACGGCTGAACAGCTTCGTCAGCCAATGGGCGGCATGATTTCTATCCACGCCCTCCGCGAGGAGGGCGACACTCGGACAAGGGAATCAGCCGGATCGACGAAAAATTTCTATCCACGCCCTCCGCGAGGAGGGCGACGCATCTACATCGAACTGGATGGCAGCCCGAAGTTTATTTCTATCCACGCCCTCCGCGAGGAGGGCGACATCTCCGACACTGAAAACCCTATACCACCAAGATATTTCTATCCACGCCCTCCGCGAGGAGGGCGACGTATGACTACTACTGGCCGGTACTGGCAAACATCGGTATTTCTATCCACGCCCTCCGCGAGGAGGGCGACGTCTTCCTCGCTCAGCGGGTGGATGTGGAAGCTATTTCTATCCACGCCCTCCGCGAGGAGGGCGACTTTTTGCCAGCTGCTTTTCGGTGCACTGCATCCAATTTCTATCCACGCCCTCCGCGAGGAGGGCGACCTCAAAGGCGCAGGCTGATGTTGACGAGCTCAAGATTTCTATCCACGCCCTCCGCGAGGAGGGCGACCAAGACGGCGGGGACTACCTGCTGACCGGGAAGCTATTTCTATCCACGCCCTCCGCGAGGAGGGCGACAGGTGATCGCTTTCTCCTACGCCATATTGCAGGAATTTCTATCCACGCCCTCCGCGAGGAGGGCGACAACTTTTCGTACTATGAGAGATATGTTCGGTAGGATTTCTATCCACGCCCTCCGCGAGGAGGGCGACTATCGTAGGTGGTAGAAATCCTTTCTATTCAGAATTTCTATCCACGCCCTCCGCGAGGAGGGCGACACTCGCCCACTCGCCTCTCTGTCATGAGGTACATAATTTCTATCCACGCCCTCCGCGAGGAGGGCGACCGGTATTTGTACCGTTTTATCGCTGATTTTGGTGTATTTCTATCCACGCCCTCCGCGAGGAGGGCGACGTTGCGGCGGACGCGGAGCTGTACGTTGCCGAAAAATTTCTATCCACGCCCTCCGCGAGGAGGGCGACTACGCCCTTCATGGTGCAGCCGCACTTTGCGCAATTTCTATCCACGCCCTCCGCGAGGAGGGCGACGTCGTGATTTCCTCCGGCGTGATTTCGGAGACGTAATTTCTATCCACGCCCTCCGCGAGGAGGGCGACCTCGAACTGTGCGGCCGCTTCGGAGCAGTCAAAATTTCTATCCACGCCCTCCGCGAGGAGGGCGACTTGCAGCGCGGTCGTCTCGCTTCCGCCAAAGAGGATTTCTATCCACGCCCTCCGCGAGGAGGGCGACAACCGAGCCTTCACTTCATCGACAACCTCTTTAGAATTTCTATCCACGCCCTCCGCGAGGAGGGCGACAGCAAAAACAGAGACAAAATCTCTATTTTCAAACAAATTATACAACATTCTGCACGAATTTAGAAGAGCCTTGATTTACAACGGGTCAAAGAACTATCCAAATCATGCAAAATAACACAAAAATCCGGTGCGAAGGTGCCGGAAAAATGCTGAGAACTCGCCCTTCGCACCGGGGCGGGAAACTCAGAACAACAGCAGGCCGTCCTGCTCGAAGGGCGGATGAACGCCGACATGCTTCACCTTGCTCTTATAGTTGTTGCCCAGCTGGTAGAAGCGCAGACTGTCCAGCGCAGGGTCGATTAGAGACGTCAGCTCCGCCTTGAGAACGGCATACTGCGCGGCATCCAGCAGACACTCGAACACGGAGTTCTGCACCCGCTGGCCGTGGTCTACACAGCGCTTGGCGACTTTGCGCAGACGTTTGCGCCCGGCAGGAGCTTCGGTATTGACGTCGTAGGTGATAAGGACCAGCATACACATCCCTCACTTCCAGAAAAATGGCGGGTAAAGCTCCATATCGCCCCGCAGGGTGCGGGCCAGAAGCAGAGCCTGCACATAAGGCACGAGGCCCCACGGAAGCTTTTCGTTCAGGAACGGGTGGGTGATAGTCTCCTGCTTGCGGGTCTGCCACCCGCCCAGAAAGGCGCGGCGGCCCTCATCGGTGAGAAGGACGGCCCCGTTCTCCTGCTTCTGGAAATGCTTCGGCGTCATGATTTTCTGGTTGATGCAGGAGAGCACGAAGCGGTCGGCATAAACTGCACGCAGCTCTTCCATGAGGTCGAGGGCGAGGCTTCTGCGCCCGGGCCGGGCGCGGTGGAGAAAGCCGACGTAGGGGTCGAGGCCCACACTCTGAAGAGCCGCCGTGCAGTCGGAGGCCAGAAGCGAATAAGCGAAAGAGAGCAGGGCATTGGTGCTGTCCAGCGGCGGGCGGCGGCTCCGGCCTGCGAAAGAAAAATCATCGTGCTGCTGCAGGATGAGTGAATCAAAGCAGTCGAAATACCGCTGCGCCGCCTCGCCCTCCAGACCGCGAAGCTGGTCGAGGTCGTCACACTGCTCGATGAGGGGCAGCGCCGCCGCCAGCTGGGCGCTGGTGCGCTTGAGCTGTTCCACCGGCACCCGCTGGGGGTGGTCGCGGGTGGCCCGTTCCAGCACCCAGCGGGCGTTATAGACTTTGCCCAGGATGAAATTGCGCGCATAGAGACAGCTCTCTGCCTCGCTGTCTGCGATGCGGTACTGGGTCTGCCGCAGCAGGACGTTGCCCCGCTCTTCGCCTACGGCCCGGGCCAGAAAGCGGCCCTGTGGGCTGAAAAAGCTCAAATCGACCCCGAGGCTGGTGCATTTACCCATCAGGGCAGGGCTTGCGCCGGGATAGCTGAAGCAGACGATGCCTTCCAGCGTGTGGAGCGGGACCCGGCCAATTTCAGCCTTGTTGCAGAGCAGGACGATGTTCTCCCCCTCGAGGGAAAGGTAGGCGTCCTTGTTGAGGACGTAGAGCGTGTTCAAAAACTTTCTCATGGCGCGGCCTCCTGCATCTCGTCCAGATGGGCGCGGAGATAGGCTTTCGGGTCGGCACGCTGATACAGCACGGGGAGGCAGAGCTCTTTGAGGGAGCAGGCGCTGCAGTGGGTGCCGGGCTTCGACTTGGGGGTATAGCCCCGGGCAAAATAGGCGTGCATCTCGTCGGCCATCTTCTGGGTGGTCTGGCGCAGTTCTTTGGTCAGCGGCACGACCTCCCGCCGCCGCATTTCCTCGTAGAAGAGCGCACCCTCCGGGATGCTGCACACCAGCATCTCTTCCAGCGCCATGGCCTGTGCGCAGAGCTGCAGCCGGTCAGCGTCGCTGGCCTTGGCGCGGCCATGCTTGTACTCGACAGGCATGGGCTTCCAGAGCCCTTCCGTGCTTTGCAGGGAGATGCCCTCCGGGTCGGCCCGGAACTCGACGACATCGCAGTTTCCGCTCAGGCCCAGCCGACGGCTGACCACCTGCATCCCTCGGGTGATGAGCAGGCCGCCGCGCCGTTCGGTCTGGTTTGCGTCATGGCAGCGGGCGTGGTCGAGCTGGCCTTCGACGGTGCGGCGGTTCTCCGCCCACTGCTGTTCCAGATGGATGAGCGCCCACTGGCGGCGGCAGAAGCAGAAGTGCTGGATGCCCGACAGGGGCAGCCAGTCGTCTGCGCCGCCCATCAGGACAGCCTCTCGCAGGTGACTCCTTCCGGCAGAGTGTCTGCCACCGTGACGGTGTAGTCGCGGTAGCTGCGGGCGGCGTCCACATCGGGCTTGCGCTGGACGGCGACGGAGTCGAAGAGCTTATAGGCCGGGGCATTGCCCAGCTCAGAATCGTGCTTGAACACGATGAGCTCCCGCACGGCCATCTTGCCCCGGGCAGCGCTGTGGTCGTTCTCGAACATATTCAGAATGGCAGTCCACAGAAGTTTCAGATCATCCTCGGAGAAGCCGGTGGTCTTCCGGGCGAGGTTGGCTGAGACATAGCCCTCGGCGCGGTAGAGGGCGTAAGGCACGATGTGCTTGCGGCCCATCTCAGTACCCTTCTTCTCGGCGTCGGCCTCAGTGGTGATGGCCACGCGGGTGATGGTGACTTCCTGCGGGACGATGGGATCCACCGAGCGGGCAAAGCTCAGCTGGACGGGGCCGCGTACCTGACCGCAGTTCAGCGCACCCTTGACGAAGGTGGTCATGACGGCACCGAAGGTGCGGATGTCGAAGTAGTTCTCGCACATATAGTCCCGCAGCTTGGCATCGATGTCGGGGTCGGCCTTTTTGGCGGCTTTCAGGTCGGGGTCGATGCCCAGCGTGCTGATGGCCTCGGCATCGCTGCGGTTGAGGGGAACGCCGTCCTTGATGTAGATGCGGTAGCCTTTTTCGTCCTCTTTCAGGGTCTCGACATAGTTGCGGATCTTCCGCTTGAGGCAGACGTCGGTCACCAGACCGTAGCCCGTCTCGGGGTCGATGCGGGGCATATTGCCTGCATCGGGGTCGCCGTTGGGGTTGCCGTTCTCGACGTCGAACAGGATGACGAAATCATAGCGGTTCTTGATGGGCTCAGACATGGTTTATTCCTCCTCATTCTTTTTGGCGTAGCGTTTCTGGGTCTGGTGGTAGTAGCCTATCTCAAAGGCACCCTGCTCCGGCAGGCTGAGCCGCGCCGGGAAGCCTGTCTCGGGCAGCTGGGCCATCAGCTCGGTGAGCTGTTTGCTGAAATGCACCTCGTTGGGGGTGCTCATCTTCTGCAGATGCTTCTGAGCCAGCTTGACCAGCGTAGGAAAGGCCGTTGCCGGGGTGGCACAGGCCGAGTTGAAGTACCGGTCTTTGATGGTGGCGTTGATGCCGGGATTGGCGACGCTCTGGATCGTCTCCAGCACAGAGAAGAGACGCCCCAGAACATAGGGGACATTGCTGCTTTCGTTCAGGCTCACGGTAAATACCTCCTTGTTGAGCTCGGTGGGGTAGTTGCGGAGATAGTAGGCTTTCAGGATAGCGGCGCGGCCTCGGGTGACTTCCCGTTCGGCCCGGATGCGGAGGGTCACGCCGTTGAGCAGAGTGGCGGGGTACGGCCCGCCGGTGAGGATGGCCCGGAGCAGATCGCCCACCAGCTGAGGCGATGGATTTTTGTCTCGGGATCTCTGGTTGACCGTCTCCTGCGCCAGCGCCCAGACCGACAGGCTTTCCCGCTTGTCGAAGGCGGGGCGGGTGATGCTGAGCCGGTCGGCGTGGTCCTGCAGATTTTTGGCAAACTGTCCGAAGCTGTTGCGCAGGAAGAAACGGACGGAGAGCCGGGCCGCGTTGGGTGAGATGCCCAGCACATAGAAGTTCTGGTTCGGGTCCAGCTTGTCATCGAGGAAGGAGACAGGGCGTCCTTGAGAAAGGGCTTTCAGTGCGGCGGCAAGGTCGCTTTCCGAGACGCCGCGCGCCTCGGCACCGCCGCAGAAAAACATCAGCATGGCGTTTGAGTAGGCGGGAGCGGCGTTTTCGGCCCAGCAGACGATGGTGGTGTCGCCGATGCGCTGACAGCAGTTCCGGTCTGCCAGCAGCAGATTGAGGGCCGTGGTGTAGGCGAAGGCCGCGTACTCGCTGACGGGGGCGTTGGCACCCTGTTCATGGCCATAGGAGCAGAAAGCGGGTGCGTTGAAGGAGACCAGCGCCGCACCGGCGGCCTGTGCGCCCATCACACCCTTGATGGCGGGGTGGATGCGGGCGATGCCGGCCTCTTTGCCGGTGATGAGGCAGCGGGCCGTCTCGGCGTCGGCATCGGAGGTGTCAAAGGCGGACTGCCAGGCGTCCCGGATGGCGTCATCTGTGGTGGCCAGCCAGTGGGCGCCGTCGGGGGATTCGTAGCCGAACACAAGGTTTGCGTTGTTGTTCAGGTCGGCCCACTGCTCTGCCAGCAGCGGGTGGGTGGGGGCTGTATCCGGCTCCCAGCTGTCAAAAAAGGCGAGGATGGCTTTGGCGGCAGGGGAGTCCACACCGTCGAGTACCTTGTGGTGGAGGGCGGCGCAGGCTTCGAAGCACTGGCGGGAGCGCTCAGGCTTGCCCTTTTCGTCTGCGCCCAGCAGATAGGACGTATTGTCGCACAAAAAGTTTGCGGCGACGCCGGAGGCGCGCTTGACCCGGTGGGGGACAGGAAGCTCACGGGGGGCGATGACGGTCTTTTTGCCCTTGGGGACTTCCTGCCGCAGGTCGTTGAGGGCGAGGAGCTGGCCGTCGGGGCCGAGGCGCAGTTCATAGCTGACTTTGAACTTACTGTCCCAGCCGGGGGCCTCCACTCTGCCCTGGGCCAGAAGCTGCTCATAATAGGCGGTGAGTGCCTGGAGTATCATGTAAACACCTCCACGTCCCGGCATTCCATCACGCCGTCCACCAGTTTTGCGCGGAAGAACTGGCTGCGGATGTTGGCCGAATCAGAGTAATCGAGGCTGTGGAGCATGAAGCCGAGGTCCTGCGTGACCTTCAGTGCCGGAATATCGCCGCCCGGCCACTCCCGGAAGTTGGCCGGGAACTCCCGGCACCCGAAACAGGGCTGATGATAGCACTGACCTTTGCGCAGGCGTCGGCGCAGGATGTCCTGGAACTTGCCGGGGTTGTCGCTGGGGGCGGCCTTGTCCGTCAAATCGAAATGACACTCGATGACGTAGTGGACGTCCTGCAGGACCATCGCAGCCCGCTGCTGGATGTCCTCCGAGGTGTAGAGCACCGGCGGTGTGCCGCCTTTGGCCGCGCTGAGGGCGGCGGAGGACAGAAGGGTGGACTTGACCTCGTTGCGCCGGATGTTGGTGAACCGGATGGGCCGCTGGGTGTACTCCTCGGTGGACGCTTCGTCCTCGGGGGCAAGGCCGAAGGGCTTGAGCAGATAAATACGGTCGACCGTATAACGCAGCCCGGGGTGCCAGTAGATGGCCTCCACAAGGCCCCGCGCAGCGGACGGAGTGATTATGTCGTAGCTCACACGCTCGGTCTTCATTTCCGGGCGAGTGAAACAGGCATAGTCGCCCCACACCTCAATGAGCATGGACATCAGCATCGCCTCCTTTCCGGGTGAAGTTGAATTTTCAGACTAAGATGAATATCGGTCATTGAAACCACCTCTTTCTTTTAGAAGTAAAGGCCGATGCCCGTCTCCACATCCATGGCAAGGCCGGTCTTTTCACTGTAGCAGCCGGTGTCGGTGAGGATGGCCGAGCCATCGGGCCGCAGTTCCAGCGCCCCGGCGGCGTCAAGCTTGTCGAACTGGTCCTTATAGCAGGAGACGCTGTAAACGCCCAGCTTCCGCAGCAGCGTCCGGGTAACATGACCGCTGCGCAGCTGTTCACAGAGGGCTGCGCCCTCGCCGACGGGCAGATAGACCGTGCGGGCAGCGTTCTCGATGAGGCGGAATTCCTCCGCCACCTGTGCAAAGGGGAGCTGGCAGCCCCGGATGCCCCGGAGAAAGGCATCCAGAATGCCGTGCTTGTCCACGGCGTCGGGGCCGCGCAGGTCGGAAAGCTCGTTGAAGTAGAGCTGAATGGCCCGGGGCGTGTCCAGTGTGTCCTGATGCCGGGCGGTGTAGTCCAGCGCGCTGACATTCTGCCTGAGCATCTGGGGCGTGGAGCACTCGTCCAGCCGGAACCGGTAGACGATGCTTTCCTCTGCGCCCCGCCGCCCCTCGCGGTTGCAGCGCCCGGCAGTCTGTAAGAGCGAGTCAAGACCACACTGCTCGCGGTAAGCGACGGGAAAATCCACGTCCACGCCCGCCTCGATGAGAGAGGTGGACACCACCCGGCAGGGCAGACCCTCTTTCAGTCGCTGGCGGATGGCGTCCAGCTGACGGCGGCGGTCGGCGGCGCAGAGCAGGGTGGTCAGGCAGTAGCTGCCCTCGGCGGGCAGAGCAGCGTAGAGCTGCTGGGCCGTCTTGCGGCGGTTGACCACGCAGAGCACCTGCGGGTGCCGGGCCAGCCGGGCGGCGAACTCCTCCTGCGGCAGGGTGCCGAGGTCTTGCAGTGTGGTGCGCCGGAGCACTTCGTAGAGGCGGGCCACGTCGGGCGTGATCTCCTGCGGGTGGAGTTTAGGCGCAAAGCGCCGGAACAGCGGCTCAAGGGCAGGCTGGGTGGCCGTGCAGAGGACGGCCGTGGAGTGGTAATGCTGGATGAGCTGGGCGATGACGCTGACGCAGGGGGCAAGATAGTCGCCCGGGAGGGTCTGCGCCTCGTCGAAGATGATGACGCTGTCGGCGATGTTGTGGAGCTTGCGGCAGCGGCTGCTGCGGTTGGCGTAGAGCGACTCGAAGAACTGCACCGCCGTCGTCACCACGACGGGGGAGTCCCAGTTTTCGCTGGCCAGCATCTGGCGGTACTGGGCAGGGGTCAGGTCGTCCTGCTCAACAGTCTTGTACTCGGCGTTGGAGAAGTCGGCCAGAACATTTTCTGCGCCCAGCAGGCCCGAGAAGACGGCGGCGGTCTGGTCGATGATGGACATATAAGGGATGACGTAGATGACCCGCTTCATCTTCTGGGCGGCGGCGTGCTCCAGCGCAAAGGCGAGGGAGGCAAAGGTCTTGCCGCCGCCGGTGGGTACGGTGAGGGTGTAGAGCCCCTGTGGGCCGTGCGCGCCTTTCTCGAGGCAGGCGCGGAGGACGGTGTTGCGCTGGACGCTGACGGGCGAGGGCGATTCGGCCCTGAGATAGCGCTGCGCCTGTGCCGAGACGATGTCCCGCAGCGCGGCGATGTCCGTGCCGCTGCCCCGGGGTGCGGCCTTGCCGTCCATGAAGGTCTCGGTGTCGATGAAGTCGGCGTCCACGAGGCAGGAGTAGAGCATCCGGGTAAAGAACGCGAGGCTCAGCGGGTCGGCGCAGGCCCACGCGGGCGGCGTCGAGGCGGGGAGCGTTACTTCCTGCCAGCCGTCGTAGGGGGCTACCGGCTTCTTGCTCCGGCCAAACAGGGTGGCGTCGCCCGGGTCATCGGCGGGACTCCCGCCGTCGGGCAGGCCGCTGTGGTGTCCGGCAATGGCAAAGCTGGCCTGAGGATGCCCCCGCCGCAGGGCCTCCTGCGCTCCGGCGGTGGAGTGGTCCACCTTGGGGCCGCCTTTGAGCCGCAGCTGGAAGGCGTCGCTGTATTTGCCGACGTCGTGGAGCCACGAGGCAAATTCGGCCTCACTCTGCGCCCCGAAGGGGGCTGCGAAGGAACCGGCCAGCCTGGCAGTGCCGGCGAGATGGTCGTAGACGGTCTGGGTGCGGGTGCCGTCCTCGCTGATGTGGGCAAGACGTGTGGAGTGCTCCATAAAATGACCTCCTGACTCTGGTTTGCAATAAGGATACGCTTTTCAAAAAGTGGCTGTCAACAAAACGCGCTTTTCGACGAAAAATTCTGGGACTTTGCACAAAAAGCAGACGGAAAAATCTGCAATGTGCCAAAGAAGAAGGAAACGAGTTTTTTCTTTTTTTTATAATAATACAAATAATGTCCAATAAACTGGACTTTTAATGATTTTTCAGGCAAAAATGAAAAGAGAACTGCGTTTTCAGTACTGCGGGAGGAAGACCGCCCATCAGCAAAGAAAAAATGAAGATGTTGTGTACAACAACACCGCATTAAGATGGAATTAAGGCAGGGTTAAGAAAGCCGCAAGAAAAGTGCTGAGTTATTCCATCTGGGAATGGACTTTTGGAAAAATCAAGGCGAATATCCCCCTTTTCATTTGCTGAAATCTGTTGTATTATGAATAACAGATATGGAATCAGAGAAAAAGCGCCGCGATGAAGCGCAAACAGGAATGATAAGAAAAATAAAGGGCAATAGGGGGAGAGCTACGATGGACGAAAAAGATTACGAGCTGCTGCACGCACTGGACGAGACGCGCAACATCACCCACGCAGCGGACAAACTATACATGACCCAGTCGGCATTGTCCAAGCGCATCAAGGCGCTGGAACAGGAGCTGGGGGTGGAGATCGTGCTGCGCTCACGGCAGGGCATCCGCTTCACGCCGGCAGGCGAACAGGTGCTGCTCCACAGCGCCGCCGCCGCCCGCGAGATGGAAAAGATGCGCCGCCAGCTGGCTTCCATCCAGGGCGAAGCCTGCGGCACCCTGCGGGCCGGCATCTCGGTGAACTTCTCCTACTACCGCCTGCCCGAGGTGCTGACCGAGTACCACAAAGCATACCCGAAGGTACGCCTCGACATCGCTACCGGCCACAGCCGGAACATCTACCAGCAGATGCTGGATTCTTCGCTGGACGTGGCAGTGCTGCGGGGCGAGTATCCGTGGGACGGTACTCAGTTCCTGCTCTCGCAGGAGAATATCTGCTTCATCTGCAGCGAGGAGAACAAGGACAGGCCCATCTCCGATTACCTTTATATCGACCACAGCAGCGACGCCACCATCAGCGCCCAGATGGCCCGCTGGCGCTACGAGAACGGCGTGACCAACGATGCGGGTAATTTTGTGGTGGATAACATCATGGTCTGCCGCGAGATGGTGGAGCGGGGCCTTGGCTGGGCGCTGATGCCGGAAGTGGCGCTGGATAACTTCAAGGGATATGTCAAACCCTGCACCTTCGAGAACGGCGAGCCCTTCGTCCGGCGCACCTATATTTTCTGCCAGAGAGACGCCGCTGCGCTGCCGCAGGTGCAGCTCTTTATGGAAATGCTCAAAAAGCACCGCTGAGAGGAGAAAAACATGGAAACGACTGTTTCGCTGGTCCAGATGCTGGATGCACGGGAGCGCCGGGTGCAGTATCAGCAGGAGCTGCTGGCTCAGTACCACAAGCCGCTCATCTGCTTTACCATGAATATCTGCGGCCCGGTAAAGGATTCGCCCCTCATCCAGCGGGGCTTTGCGCGGGGGCGTCAGCTGCTGCGCCAGCAGTTTCTGCGGGCAAAGCTGACGCCGCTGTATCAGGACACCGTCCGGGAAGTGACCGGCTGCGAGGCGTTCTATGTGCTGGACGCCGACCCGCTGACCATCAAGAAATTCACCACCGACATCGAGGACGCCACCCCGCTGGGGCGGCTGTTCGACATGGACGTCATCCGCCCGGACGGCCTCAAAGTGGACAGAGAAGAGCTAAACCTCGAAGGCCGCCGCTGTCTCATCTGCGGCGGGCCTGCTAAGGTGTGCAGCAGCCGCCGCATCCATACCGTGGCCGAACTGCAGGAAAAGACGACGGAGATCTTGACCGAGGCCCGGGACGCGCAGGACATTGCCGACGCGGCCCGTCTGGCCGTCCGCGCCCTGCTCTACGAAGTGACCACCACCCCGAAGCCCGGCCTTGTGGACCGGCGTAACAGCGGAAGCCATAAAGACATGGACGTCTTCACCTTCATGGACAGCGCCGCGGCGCTCTACCCCTATTTTGAAGACTGCGCCCGGACGGGCCGCGAGACGGCGGAACAGCCTGCGCCCGAGACATTCGCGGCCCTGCGGCCTCTGGGCTGTGAGGCCGAGGGCGAGATGCTGGACGCCACCGGCGGAGTCAACACCCACAAGGGCGCGGTCTTTTCGGTGGGCATCGTCTGCGCGGCGCTGGGACGCCTCGACCGCTCCCTCTGGGCCGAAGCAGCCCGCGTTCTGGCGGAAGTATCCGCAATGACGGCGGGCCTGACCGAGAAGGATTTTGCAGGCGTCACTGCCGAGAACGCCGCCACCGTGGGCCAGAAGCTTTATATCCAGTACGGCATCACCGGTGTGCGGGGGCAGGTGGAAGCCGGACTTCCCGCAGTGCTGAATGTCGGTCTGCCGGTGCTGGAAGAGGGCCTTGCCAAGGGTTACGACTTCGACCGCGCCGGCGGCGGCGCACTGCTGGCCATCCTGGCCAACAGCACCGATACCAACATCATTGCCCGCTCGAGCCGGGAGCGTCAGCTGGCCCTCACCGAAGAGCTGAAAGCCCTTCTCGCCCAGACAACTTACCCGGATAAAGATGCGCTCGCGGCGCTGGATGACCGGTTCATTGCGGAAAATCTCTCGCCCGGCGGCAGTGCCGACCTGCTGGCGCTGACCTGGCTGCTCCATTTTGTTACTACTGAGGGGAATATCAATGAGTGAATATACCATTTCGCAGGTCTATCCGACCGATAAGACCGTTCTGGCCCAAATCGACACACTGCTGAGTCAGGAGGGCATCCGCCGCGACGGCAATCTGGACTACATCTGCGCCATGTTCGACGAGGAATACAACGTCATCGGCACCGGCAGCTGCTTCGGCAACACCCTGCGGTGCTTCGCCGTCAGCAGCGCCCATCAGGGCGAGGGTCTGCTGAACCAGATCATCACCCATCTCATCGAGGTGCAGTGCGCGCGGGGGAATATGCACCTGTTTCTCTACACCAAGGTAAAAAGCTCCAAGTTTTTCGGCGACCTCGGCTTCTACGAGATCGCCCGGGTGGAGGATACCCTTGTCTTCATGGAGAACCGCCGCGACGGCTTCGGGGCTTATCTGCGCGATCTGGAAAAGACCAGGACCGAGGGCAAAAGTGCGGCCCTCGTCATGAACGCGAACCCTTTTACCCTCGGTCATCAGTATCTTGTGGAAAAAGCCGCTGCCGCCTGCGACACGCTTCACCTGTTCGTGGTCAGTGAGGACGCCAGCCTCGTGCCTTTTGCCGTGCGCAGGAAGCTGGTGGAGGCGGGCGTGGCCCATCTGCCAAATGTGGTGCTCCACGACAGCGGCCCCTACATCATCTCGAATGCCACCTTCCCCAGTTACTTCCTAAAGGATGAGGCAGCTGTCATCAACGGCCACGCCCGGCTGGACCTCGCCGTCTTTACGAAAATCGCGGCGGCGCTGAACATCACGGCCCGCTATGTGGGCGAGGAGCCTACCAGTCAGGTGACGGGGCTTTACAACCAGATCATGTGCGAGCAGCTGCCCAAAGCGGGTATCGAGTGTGTCGTTGTACCCCGCAAAGAAGCAAACGGCAAGGCCATCAGTGCTTCCACCGTCCGCCAGTGCCTGCAGAGCGGCGACTGGGATACCCTCGAGACGCTGCTGCCCAAGACCAGCCTCGACTATTTCCGCAGTCCGGAGGCAGAGCCGGTGCTGGCACGCATCCGCAATGCGGGCAATGTCGTGCATTACTGAGAAAAACTTCCTCTCTCTTTGTGGTCATGACAACAGAAATAGGACGAAGCATCTGTTATAATAGGCCCATCAAGAAAAGGAGAGTGTGGATATGATACGTAAAATCATTCATATAGACGAAGAAAAATGCAATGGCTGTGGTGCCTGTGTCACTGCCTGCCATGAGGGTGCCATCGGCCTCGTGAACGGAAAGGCTAAGCTTATGCGCGACGACTACTGCGACGGCTTCGGCGACTGCCTGCCCGGCTGCCCCACCGGTGCCATCACCTTTGAGGAGCGGGAGGCCGCTGCCTACGATGAGCAGGCTGTGCTGGAAAACAAACAGAAAAAGGCTGCTGCCGCTGCCGAAAAGCCCGTCTTCCACGGTTGCCCGGGCAGCGCCATGCGCCAGTTTGACCGCCAGCAGGCCGCACCGGCTGCAGCTCCTGCCGCCGCCCAGCCCTCGCAGCTGGCCCAGTGGCCCTGCCAGATCAAGCTCGTGCCGGTGAATGCACCCTATTTTGACGGTGCCAAGCTGCTTATCGCCGCCGACTGCACCGCCTACGCCTACGCGAACATCCATCAGGAGTTCATGCGCGGCCATGTTACCCTCATCGGCTGCCCCAAGCTGGATGCCGTGGACTACAGCGAGAAGCTGACCGAGATCATCCGCAATAACGACATCAAGAGCGTTACCGTCCTGCGGATGGAGGTGCCTTGCTGCGGAGGTCTCGAACACGCCGCCGTCACTGCCCTCAAGAACAGCGGCAAGTTCATCCCCTGGAATGTCGTCACCTTCTCGGTGGATGGCCGTATCCTCGACCGGTAAATAATCGCAAACAAAAAAGCAGACGCTGCACAAAGCGTCTGCTTTTTTTGTATCATTCAGTTTGTGGTCTGGGTGGCGGACTGTATCATCTTCCAGACAGACTCGATGCTCTGGCGTATCTGAGCCAGCGTGGCGATGTCCTCGTCACTCATCCGGGAAGCCGGGGGAGAGAGCACCGTCTTGGCAGAAGTCACCGTGCCGGTGAGCTGGATGTGGACGTTGTGGTCCGGGATGGTCAGCAGCACATGGATGGGCGTGGTCTTCGAGAAGAGAGCGTCCGTCGAAAAGCCGAGCACGAGGGTCGTGCCGTCGGCTGCGGCAGGGAACTGATAGTAGCGGTAGCCGTCTCGCGCGGCGGAAGGAGAGACTTTTTTCAGCCCCTTGAGCGAGAGGGTGAAGCCGGAAAGCTCCTGAAGCTCGACCTTGTTCGTCTCGACGCCCAGCACGGCGGAAGCCTGCGTCTGGGAGATGTAGGCTCCGAGGCTCCACTCGGGCAGAAGAACGCTTGCGATGGAGAGCTTATCGGTGACAGCCTGACGCAGAACGGTGTAGAGCTGCCCGATGTCGAAGAGCGTCTCTTCCGAGTCGATATAGACCCGGGTGAAGGGAGACGTCTTGACGGAGTCGTCTTCGTTGAGCTGGTAGAAAGAGAGCTGCAGCTTTCCGGGCGCATACTGGCCGCTGACGCTGCCGCTGGAAGCGTTCACCCGCTCGAGGATGTTCAGCAGCGGCGGCTTATCCGGGCTGTTTGGCGCTATCTCATACCGGAAGGTGAAGGATGCACCGGTTTGCAGAGCCGAGATTTTGCTGTGCAGCTGGAAAAAGACCACGCCCACAGCGACCACTACGGCCACCAGCACGACCGCTAAAGCAACAAAAAGCGGATCGACACGTTTTTTTGGAGATGCCATCTGCAAGACCTCCTGTCATAGACTCTATGATTATAGCATACGAGCAGGTGGACGAAATGTCAAGCCGGAACTTGACGTTATCAGACGGTCAGCGTATACTGTCTGATACATCTTATATAAGGTAGGAGGAGGCGGAGATGAAAATAGCGATCCTAGGTACCAGCGGCAGCGGGAAATCCACGCTGGCAAAGCGTCTGGGGGAGAGATATGGCCTGCCGGTGCTCCATATGGATACCGTGCATTTCCTGCCCGGCTGGGTGGAGCGGCCCTTCGCCGAGGAAGAAGCCATTGTCCGGCAGTTTCTCGACGAGAACGCAGGCGGCTGGGCCATCGACGGCAATTATAGCAAGACCTGCTATGCCCGTCGGCTGAAAGAAGCGGATAAAATCATCGTGCTCTGGTTTTCACCGCTGGTCTGCCTCTGGCGGGCGATACGGCGCTGGCAGCAGAACAAAGGCCGTGTGAGGGAGTCGTCTGCGCCCGGGTGTGAAGAGAAGATAGATGCCGAATTTGTCCGCTGGATCCTCCACGATGGGCGTACAAAGCAAAAGTGGGCGAAGATGGAGAAGATCGGGGAAAAGTACCCGGAGAAATATGTATTGATTCGGAACCAGCGGGAGCTGGATGGGTTCTTAAAGAAACTTTGAACTGGTTCTCGCGCCGGTGGCGCGGGGTCAGAGCGCTTTTGCATTGGGGCTAAGTTCTCTTTTGCGTGTCAAAAGAGAACCAGAAAAGCACCCGCTACTTCCGAGGCGCGGGAGGCACGGGAAAGGGGCTGCTCGCCCCTTTCAGACCCCGAAGGAGAAGTCGAAGTGGAAAAATGCTAGCCGCTTCGCTAAACGCATTTTTCTCACTTCTCCGATTTGCTGCTCCGCAGCTGGTGTTACCTCTCTGCTGACGGTAAAGTTCTGCTAAAGCCTGAAATCTTCGGCGAAGCCGTAAAACGGCGGAGAGCGAAAATGCGGTTAAGAGATCTTCGTGCGAATGCACGAATCTCCAGCATTTTTGCTTGGAGCCCACTTCTTCGGAATTGTTAAGGGCGAGCAGCCCTTAACTCGTTGCGGGGAGAGTGGAGTCCAGAGGTAGGGAGGGGGGATTCGAAACACCCCTCCCTATCTCTGGCCCGCGCGGAGCGCAAGCCACTTGACCGAAAGAGAAAACTGCCCCGCGCACCGGCGCGCGATACACTTAACCTTTACAAGCTTCAACAAACGCCCCAAACAGCCCCTGCTGTGCCGGGTCTGCGTCGCTGAGCCACTCCGGGTGCCACTGGACGCCGAGGCAGAAGTGCGCGTCCGGCTTTTCCAGCGCTTCTACAATGCCGTCCTCGCTGAGGGCAGCTATTTCTAATTCGGGGGCAATGCGGTCTGCCGCCTGATGGTGCTGGCTGTTGACGAGTACGGTGTCCTGCCCCAGCAGGCGGGACAGCAGAGTCCCCCGCCGCACCGTGACGGTATGGACTTTCGCCCAGTGGTCATTGTGGGGAACATGCTCGAAAGGCTTGATGTCCTGATACAGCGTGCCGCCCAGCACGACGTTCATCACCTGAATGCCCCGGCAGATGCCCAGCACCGGCTTGTCTGCCGCGAGGAACGCCCGCAGCAGCTTCGGCTCGGCGGCGTCCCGCAGAAGGTTCGGCTCGCCGCAGGCGGGGATGCGCTCCTGCCCGTAGAAGGCCGGGTCCATGTCGCCGCCGCCCGGCAGCAAGAGGCCGTCGCAGGTCAGCGCCTCGGCCACGGCGGCGTCCGGGTCAGAAAGCTCTACCCAGTGTACCTCGGCACCGGCCCGGGCCAGACTTTCCACATATTTTGACTGTGCGGTGGTAAGCTCCGGGTCAGTGCTCATCCGGGGCATGGCGATGGTGACAGACATAGCAAGCATCCTTTCAACTTCTGGATATAACAAAAACCCAGAACCATCGGTTCTGGGTTTTGTGGCGGAAAGATGGGGATTCGAACCCCAGAACGCTTTTGACACGTTACACGATTT
>OGHK01001615.1_pt1 | contig 18370 bp, 16 predicted proteins | sample 1571411 | NCBI WGS metagenome assembly OGHK01 (sample SAMEA2582043, study PRJEB24529) | metagenome | biome: Human gut stool | place: China | collected 2011 | reverse complement strand
GTATAGGAAAGGAGAATAATATAATGCTAACCTATGATGAATTTAAAGAGGCAATCGAACGTGGCTTTATAAAAGGTGATACCGTTCAAATTGTAAGAAAGAATGGGGTAGTATTTGATTATGTTCTCCCTAATGAACCAGTAAAGCCCCATGAGGTGGTTACTACTGAACGAGGAGCAGACGTTTTGGAAGAGCTAAAAGAATGGTAACACAAAAACAGCCCGAACATTTTCACTATATCATAAAAGCACCCATCAAGGTGCTATTTTCTTGCCCGCTGAACCCGTATTTTTTTAATGTGTTTTAATGTAACTAATACATTAAATTAGTAATTTTATATGTTTTTGTATTTTTACAATAATAGCGATAAACGTTGATACAACAAGCTTTATTTATATTAGTAATTTTATGCGTTAGTTTGAAAACAAAAGTAAGAGAATTCCTAAAATTATGACAAGCAAAATGGTCACTGAATCTTTGATTTTCCATTGTAAAATTCGGTATTTTGTACGCCCATCTCCACCTTGATAGCCACGTGCTTCCATGGCAAGAGCCAAAGCATCCGCACGTTTAAAGCTTGAAGCAAAGAGCGGAATAAGGATTGGAATGATTGATTTAACCTTTTGAATGAGATTTCCTTCACCAAAATCAACCCCACGCGCTCGCTGAGCTTTCATAATACGTGTCGTATCATCCATCAATGTTGGGACAAAACGTAAACTCAAAGACAGCATTAAGCCGATTTCGTGAGCAGGAATCTTAAAACGAACAAATGGTTTCAACAATGACTCCACAGCATCAGCAAGGCTTAAAGGCGTTGTCGTCAAGGTTAATAGCGTTGAAAAGAAGATAATCAAAACAAAACGCATGAAAATTAATATTGCTTGATTAAACCCGTAGCTAGTAATTTTCAAAATACCAAATTGGAAATAGGTCTCACCACCGTGTGTAAAGAACATTTGAAATAAGGTCGTGAATAAAATAATTCCAATCATCGGACGAACTCCCTTTAAGAAGAAGCTAAGTTTTATCTTCGATAAGAAGACAACTCCTAAAGTAAAAGCAATCATCAATAGATTGGTCACAAGGTTATTGGCCCAAAAAACAATGATAATGTATAAAATCATTGAAAGAAGTTTACTACGAGGGTCTAGACGATGAATTAAGGAATCTCCAGGTACATAACGACCAAGTATTAATTTATCCATGTTTCACCACCTCTGCAAATTCTTCTATAGTAATTGGTAAAGCATCTAAATGTAAGCCGCGTTTGACAAGTTGCTGAGCGAATTTCGTAATTTTAGGAACACCAAGTTGTTTACTTTCAAGAAATGCGACATCTTGGAAGACTTCTTTAGGATAACCTGAGCGAACCAATTTACCACCTTCAAGAACATTAACATAATCAGCATAATTGGCAACATCATCCATTAAATGAGTTACTAAAACAATTGTCATGCCATTTTGATGCAGTTCTTTAAATAAAGTCATCAATTCACGGCGTCCTTTAGGGTCTAGGCCAGCTGTCGGTTCATCTAGAACCAAAACCTCTGGTTCCATGGCTAGAATCCCAGCAATAGCCACACGACGCATTTGACCACCAGATAGCTCAAAAGGATTCTTTTCAAAAAATTCTTCATGAATTCCTACCATGGCAAGTTTTTCACGCGCTAACCGTTCAGCTTCTTCTATAGAAACACCAAAATTTTGTGGTCCAAATGCCACATCCTTAAGAACTGTTTCCTCAAAAAGCTGACTTTCAGGAAATTGAAAGACCAGTCCAATCTTTTTACGGACGGGTTTTATTTCCTTATTTTTTGAGTTTGCCGTAATCTTAATATCATCAACAATAACAGCCCCTTCTGTAGGGACGTTAAGACCATTCAAAAGTTGCATGATTGTTGACTTACCTGACCCAGTGTGGCCGATAAAGGCTGTATATGAGCCTTCTTTTATAGTAAGATTAATGTCAAAAAGGGCACGCCCTTCAAAAGGTGTCCCCGCTTGATATGTATAATTTACGCCTTCAAGAGTAATTCCCATAACTGATCTTCTAATTCCTTTTCCGTAAGATAATTCTCTGTAAATTCAAACCCTTTGTCTTTTAAAGTAGAGATAAGATTGGCTGAAAAAGGAATATCCAATCCCAAAGTCAATAATTCTTCTCCTCTTGCAAAAAGTTCGCGTGGAGTTGAGCTTGACTCAACTTTTCCTTTTTTCATGACTAAGACACGATCACTAAGCACAACCTCATCCAAATCATGAGTGATAGACACAACGGTCATATTATATTGATCACGAATCTCTTTGATTGTTTGAATTAATTCTAAGCGTCCTTCTGGATCAAGCATACTAGTCGCTTCATCCAAAATAATAATATTAGGACGCATAGCAATAGCACCTGCAATAGCCACACGTTGTTTTTGTCCACCTGACAAACGAGCTGGTTCACGATCAGCAAAAGCTGACATGCCAACTAATTCAAGGGCTTCTTTGACACGTGCTTGCATCTCTTCTAATGGAATTCCCTTGTTTTCTAACCCAAATGCGACATCGTCTTCAACTGTCGCACCAACAAATTGGTTATCTGGATTTTGAAAAACCATTCCAATTTTATGACGAATGTTCCACACGTTTTCTTCAGTTAAGAGTTCTCCCTCAACAAAGATTTGACCTGATTCAGCTGCTAAAAGCCCATCAATTAAGCGAACTGTGGTTGATTTTCCTGAACCATTATGGCCAATAATGGACAACCATTCTCCCTGTTTCACGTGAAACGATAAATCATCTAAGGTGTAATGTTCTTGATGATCAGTATATTTGAATTTTAAATGTTTGACGTCAATACTATTTGTCATTTAAATGTGTCCTTAAAGAGGAATCTTGCCCCTTTGAAATAATCATATCCTGAGTAAATTGTGAAAATCAAAGCGACATAAAGCAAAAGTGTTCCAATCATTGAAAAATGCAAAAGTAAGAAAATAATTGAAAACATTTGAGTAAAAGTTTTGATTTTACCAGGCATAGCAGCTGCTAAAACTGTTCCACCATTTTCAACAAGTAGTAAACGAAGACCAGTTACTGCTAACTCACGACAAATAATAATCGCAGCAATCCACGCAGGAACCATTCCCAATTCAACTAACATAATAAACGCTGTCATCACTAACATTTTATCAGCCAATGGATCAGCAAATTTACCAAAGTTTGTAACAACTTGCCATTTTCTTGCAAGGTATCCATCTAAGTAGTCTGTAATACTTGCTAGCGCAAAAACAACTGCTGCAACAGCATGTCCAGCTACGCTATTCCAGATACAAAGAATCAAGATAAATACTGGAATCAAAACAATGCGACCTAATGTTAACAAATTAGGGATGTTTTCTTTTTTTGTAAAATTGATTTTCATTTTCCTACCTTATTATTGAATATTAATTGTAATGTAACTTAATGTTGTACTTGTCAAAGCTGATGTATCTACCGCTTGACCATTGATTGAAACGTTAACACCTGCAGTGACTCCTAGTGTAATCACAGATGTTTTTGTACCTGCAGGAAGGGTTGCTGAATAACTTGAAACTCCTGTTGAAGAAAGAAGTGTTCCTGCGTCACCAGCTTCTGAATTACTTACAGAAACCCAACTGCTATCAGCACCAGCTAAGCTGATGTCAACTGTCAAACTATCTGTAACATTTGATAGATTAACCGTTAAATTGCTTCCGCCTCCTTCAGTTTCCATCTTCAATGATTTTTCTTCAGATGAAGAAGATTCACTGGTTGATGAACTTTCTGGAGTTGATGAGCTACTTGATGATGAACTATGAACAACAGAGTAGCTTGGTTTTACTTGATTGCTATCACTTTGAAGCTGTGTCCAAGTGACAAATGAAACAAAAGCTAAAATTCCTAAAGCAACTAAGCAAAGCAGAATAATCGGAAGATAAGTTGCTGTTTTTTCTGAACTTTTATAACGACTTGAACGTGAACCAACACCAAAATCATCTGTTTGTTCAGGTTTAGGTTTAGAAACTGAAACTGGAGCTGTTTTAGCTACTTTTTTATGACTCGGTACGATTGTAATTTTCTCATCCTCAGCAACCACTGGTGCTGTTTCAATACTTGATGCAAATATTTGTGCTCGATAGCGCTTTAATAGTTCTGCTGCATCTACATCTACCAATTCCGCATATTGTTGAAGATAAGTTTCAACTTCATCTTTAGGAATTAATTTAAATTTTTCTAACTCTAATGCTAAAAGATGTGGTGAAGGAATTGCTGTTTTTTCTTCAACATCTTCTAGTGTCAAGTTTTTGGCAACTCGACCTTTTCTTAAGATTTCACCAATCGTTTCTTCTCTCATACAAGGTTTCCTTTAATAAAATATAATCAGATTTATTATAGCAAATTTTAACAAGTATTTCGATTTTATTTTGGAAGGATTGTGAATTCTGTCGCGTCTGATTGAATTAAGAAATCATTTCCTCTTTTAAGAACTTCTTCAAAACTTAAAGTCTTTAGTAGTTTAGGCACCGATAAATAAGTTTCCTCATCAGCAAGATGATTGATAAATTGCGCTGAAAGGTTATCAATTGAATCTAGACTCTTGAAAAAGTCTCCATACAATTCTTTTTTAACAATTTCAAAATGCTCTTCTGACAAATCTTCCAAATCACTAGACATTGCTACTTTACTTAAATATTGTCGCAGATTCGTTGCCATAGCAATCGGTACTGAAGTATCTAGAGAAATAATCAAGAATTGGAAATTTTGATAAACTTCAATCTCAAAATCAAATGAGTCATCAATCTGACCACTCTCATAAAGTTCTTGATAACGTCTTGAAGTCCAACCCAAAATCATCGCAAAAAATAATCTCAAGGCTAATTCTTGACGTAAGGTAGATTCTCCTTCTGATAAAGCAGAGCCTCTTAAGCCAATAGCTAGTTTAGGTTGTGTCACTTCCATTTGAACCGATGCCTTCGGCACAACAGATTCGTAAGCCAATTCTTGACGCTCAAGATGATGAGCTGTCTTATTTTTTCCTTTTTGACTTTCTTGAATTTGCTTAAAGATGTCATCCTTATCAAAATTGCCAACGACTAAGAGTGTCATCTCCTGTGGAGAATAAAAGACATCATGATTTTCTTTCAAGTCCGCTACTGAAATATTGGCAATACTTTCTTGAGTTCCAGCAATATCTTGAGCAAGAGCCGTTTTAGGATATAAATTTTCAAGAATTCCCTGATAAAGTCGATAATCCGCATCATCTTGATACATGTCAATCTCTTGACCGATAATCGATTTTTCTCGCTCAATTGACTCATCTGTAAAGGCAGTATCTGCCACAAAATGCTGCAACAAGTCTAAGTTTTCATTTAAATGATCTACCGTTGAAAAATAAAAACATGTTTTGTCAAAGGTTGTAAAGGCATTACTGTTGGCACCGGCATTTGTAAATAGCTCTGAAACATCTTGACCATCTTCCAATTCAAACAACTTATGTTCTAGAAAATGAGCAATCCCCTTCTCATAGCATTTTTCACTTTTATCTAGTGTAAACTTATTGTCAAGGGAGCCAAAATTAACAACCAACATCCCACAAGACTCTTGAAAATCAGTCTTAGGAATCAAAAAAACTTTCAATCCATTTTCCAGTACAGCAGTATACAAAGTTTCACCAATTTCAGGGAAAACTTTTTCAACTAATTTTGTCACTTACTTTCCCTCCAAAAAATACAGTGCTTGCAGTTTAATCTTTCTAGTTAGTTGCATTACATCAGCTTTACTAACCTTGTCAATGTTGTCAATCATATCGTCAACGCTGTAATGATTCTTCAAATATTGACCGTTGTAACTACGCTCGATTAATACTTTTGGAGAGTCTCCTGCCAATCTTAAATTGACTTGTAACATTTTCTTCGTTTGCTTAAGAAGGGCTTCTGAAAAGCGACCTACCTTAATCGTTGAAAATTGTTTGTTAATTAATTGCATCGCTCGATTGCGATTCTTCTTGTCAATACCAGCGTAAACATTCAGTAAACCTGTAAAGATATCAAAATGACTTCCGATAGTATAAGCAAGTCCTTCTTTCTCACGAACCTCTGTAAATAAACGAGAATGAACAAAACCTCCAAACAAACCATTAAAGACAAGAAGTGTAAAGTAATCCTTGTCACCATATCTAGTTGGGAAAGAATAACCTAACTGCAAAACAGACTGATTAACTTCTCTGACTTCTAATTTTTCTTGAACAATGTTGCTAAATTCTTGTTGGTAGTCAAATACTAAATCTTTTTGACGGTCTTCAAAAGGAAATCGATTGAACAATTGTAACATGCGATAGTCATCAAACTCTCCCAATAAAAAGATGTCCAAGCGATCTTCACGAAGCATTTTCTGAAACTCTTGAAAAGCCGTGTAAGAATTTTCAGCAACTGCTAATTCAGCTGTCCCATATTTTGATGTTTGAAAAGCTGGGTTCGTAAAGAAAAGTTTTTTAAGACCTAGCTCACTACTATAAAAACTATCATCCTTATCAGCTTTTAAATAATTAATTAAGTTCGCTTGCTCAAGCTCAAATAATTTAGACTGATATTGCTCAACTGTTACAAGCGGTGAGAAAAGAACTTGATATAAAAATTCAATCACTTCTTCCAAGAGATTTTCTGTAGTCATCACATACTGATTCTTCATGAAAGTTAGTTCAATATCAACAATATGAACCAATCCCTTAGTTGATACCTTGGTTGACAAAGTCGCTCCATAAAGGCTTGCCAAACGCTCTCTAAAACGCTGTGCAGTCGGGTATTTCTCATTAGCCGTTGCTAAAATCTGCGCCACCAAAACACGTCTGGCTACCGTTTTTTGGCTGAACTCTCCTGAAAACCGAAAGGTAATGTGGTTCATTTTGAATTTCTCATTTTTGATTAGATGTAACTCAACACCATCAACTATTTTCATTACAAATTCCTTACTAAAACACTTTATTAGCTAAAATTATACCACGTTTATGTTATAATTACTTGAATTATAAAATGGAGAAAACGATGGAATACAAATTATTTGATGACTATATTACCTTACAAGCTTTACTAAAAGAACTAGGTATTATCCAAAGCGGTGGAGCTATTAAAGCCTATTTAGCAGAAACAACCGTTCTCTTCAACGGCGAAGATGAAAAACGTCGCGGTAAAAAAATTCGTCTCGGTGATGTTGTAAGCATTCCAGAAGATGGTATCACTATCGATATTATCGCACCAACAGACGAAGAAAAGAAAGAACATCTTGAAGCCTTAGCTGAAAAAGCTCGTGTTGCTGCTATCGTTAAAGAATTAAACGCTAAAAATAAAAAAGATAAGAAACAAAATCAAGCGAAAAAACAAACGAAGCCAACTAAAGAACGTAAACCCGTTCGCTTCCCAGGAACTTAAGCATGTGGATTCAAAAAATAGCCTTAAAAAATTATCGCAATTATTTAACCAATGAGCTTGAATTTTCTCCCGGGCTAAATGTCTTTATCGGGAAAAACGCTCAAGGAAAAACAAATTTCTTAGAAGCTATTTATTTCTTATCTTTAACACGTAGCCACCGCACACGTTCCGATAAAGAGCTGATTCACTTTCAAGAAAAAGAACTCCGCGTCTCAGGTATTCTGCAACGCTCAAGTGGGACAGTTCCTTTGGAAATCAATCTATCAAGTAAAGGACGAGTCACTAAAGTTAATCACCTCAAACAAGCGAAATTATCTGACTATATCGGAGTGATGACAGTCGTCTTATTTGCACCTGAGGATTTACAACTTATCAAAGGAGCACCTAGTCTCCGTCGCAAGTTTATTGACATTGATTTAGGGCAAATCAAGCCGGTCTACCTCTCTGATTTGTCTAATTACAATCATATTCTTAAACAACGTAACACTTACCTAAAAACCGCTGAAAAAGTTGACATCGACTTTTTAGCAGTCCTTGATGAGCAATTAGCTGATTTTGGTAGCCGCGTCATGGAACATCGCTTAGATTTCGTCTCTAATCTCGAAAAAGAAGCCGACCGCTATCACTATGCCATCTCTAATGGCCTAGAACATTTAAAAATTCGCTATCTATCATCTGTGCCATTCCAAGAAAAAAGTGAAATCAAAGAATACTTCTTAAAAATATTGGAAAAGAATCGCAAACGTGATATCTTCAAAAAAAATACTGGCGCTGGACCTCATCGTGATGATTTAGAATTTTTCATCAACGATATGCCTGCCAATTTTGGTAGCCAAGGACAACACCGAAGTTTGATTTTATCTCTTAAAATGGCTGAAATTGAACTCATTAAGAATGTTACTGGTGATTATCCAATTCTACTTCTCGATGATGTCATGAGTGAACTAGATAACTACCGACAAACAGAATTGTTAAAAATGATTATTGCTGAAAATGTTCAAACCTTTATCACAACGACAAGTCTTGAACACCTTTCAAAACTTCCAGAAGAGTTGAAAATTTTCACTGTTAATCAAGGAACTATTGAAGAAAACTAAAAAAGCTGGCCTAAGCCAGCTTTTTTGTGTGTTTACAACTAAATTGACAATGTTGTCAATGATAATTAGTAAGATTTAACAATTCCTAGTAATACAGCTCCAAGAACAAAGCATGCAATACCAATTACCAACCAACGCATTTCTTTACGTGTTTTAGTTTCACCCAAGAAGAGGATACCACCCATAATAGAAATGATAACACCAAGTTGTGAGAAACTAAAGGCAATAGCAAGACCTGCTTTAGCAGCAGCAAGAAGCATGAAGATGTTACCAACACCCCACATCAAACCAACGATAGCATTTTTGATAACAACTGTTTCAAATTTAACGTTAAATTTCATAAACATTACAGCACCTAGAACCATACCTACAGCCATTGGGAAGATAACAGCTAAAGCATTGAATTTCATGATGTTGTTAAATAGAATAGTGTAAGAAAGGTAACCAACTGTTGAGTAAGTCAAAGCACGGAAACCTTTACCAAAGTCAGTAAGTTCGCTAGTTTCAACTTTTTCAGCATCTCGTTTACTTGTGAAATAGAATCCGATAACCAAAAGAAGCAAAGCAATAATACCAAGTGTGTATTGAACTGGTTTGCTCCATTCACCAAATACAATGGCACCAATCAAGCTACCAAATACAAGTTGTGCTCCACTTGACAATGGGTTACCTACTGAAACACCCATGTATTGCATTGCACGGAATTGGCCGTTTTGTCCCATAGACCAAAGCATACCACCGATGATTCCGACAACCCAAAGTGTTACTGACATTTCTGGTTGAACAAATAACCATACAACAAAAGCAAATAAAAGTGCCCCTAAAGTCATTCCTAATGTTTGTTGATCTGGTTTACCTCCAATTTTATTGCTGACAAACCCGATACTTCCCCATGCTACCATGGGAATTAATGCAAATAAAATACCCTGCATTTTTTCTCCTTTACGATATGTTTTACAGATTAGTAAACGTTGTTTACACTGTTGTAAATATATAATTAAGTATTCGCTTTTTATGAAAACGCTTTTTCAGAAAAGTAAAAGAAAATTTCATGTTTTTTGCGAACATAGTTACATATTCTACCATACAACCCACCATTTTGTAAAGGCCTACACAAAAAAATCTCTGATAAGTTGGTAAACTTATCAGAGATTTTATATATAACATCAGTTTATCTTAGTGTACTGAGTAGTTTGGCGCTTCATTTGTAATTTGAACATCGTGTGGGTGACTTTCAATCAAACCAGCTCCTGACATTTCAACAAATTGAGCTTTTTCATGAAGAGCTGAGATATCTTCAGCACCAACATAACCCATACCAGCACGAATACCACCAAGAATTTGGAAGACGATATCGGCTACAGCACCTTTATAAGCTACACGACCTTCAATTCCTTCTGGAACAAGTTTGTTAGCTTCGTTAACAGAACCTTGGAAGTAACGGTCGTTTGAACCTTTTTTCATAGCTGCAATTGATCCCATACCACGGTATGTTTTAAATTTACGGCCTTGGTAAATTTCAGTTTCACCTGGTGCTTCATCTGTACCAGCAAACATAGAACCAAGCATTACAGCATTACCACCTGCTGCCAAAGCTTTAACAATATCACCTGAATATTTGATGCCTCCATCAGCAATGATTGTTTTGCCATATTCACGTGCAACAGCTGCTGCATCATAAATAGCTGTAATTTGCGGAACACCAACACCTGCTACGACACGTGTTGTACAGATTGAACCAGGACCGATCCCGACTTTAACAACATCGACACCAGCTTCGTAAAGCGCACGAGCTCCTTCTGCAGTAGCAATATTACCAGCAATCAATGTACGTTTTGGGAAGTGTTGACGAATTTCAGCAATTTTACGAAGAACACCTGCTGAATGCCCGTGTGCAGTATCAATAACAATGGCATCAGCACCAGCTTCAAAAAGTGCTTCAGCACGTTCAAAGGTATCTGATGTAACACCCACAGCCCCTGCAACTAAAAGACGACCAAATTCATCCTTAGCAGCATTAGGGAATTCAATAACTTTTTCAATATCTTTGATAGTGATAAGACCTGACAAACGTCCTGCTTCATCGACCAAAGGCAATTTTTCAATACGGTGTTCATGAAGAATACGTTCAGCAGTTTCCAAATCAGTTCCAACAGGAGCTATAACCAATTTTTCACTTGTCATATGTTTAGAAATTGGTGTGTGATAATCTGAAATGAAACGCATGTCACGGTTTGTGATAATCCCTACTAATTTACGATTTTCAAGAGTTTCAACGATTGGAACACCACTAATATGATAACGTTGCATCAATTCTTCTGCTTCTGAAATAGAATGCTTAGGTGTTAAGAAGAAAGGATCAATAATAACACCATTTTCTGAACGTTTTACTTTACGAATTTCTTCAGCTTGTTCTTGAATAGACATGTTTTTATGAACAACACCGAGCCCCCCTGCACGTGCAATTGCAATCGCCATTTTACTGTCAGTTACAGTATCCATAGCAGCTGTCACGATAGGAATGTTCAATGTCAAATTTTTTGCAAGTTTTGTTTGCATGTTAACTTCGTTTGGAAGAACATGACTTTCAGCAGGAATAAGTAATACGTCATCAAAAGTGTAACCTTTTTTCAAAAATTTAGTGTCCCAATTTGACATTAAATAACCCTCTTTTCTATGTATTTGTAGGGAATTTTAACCCCCAGCTCATTTTTTATTGTTACTATAATAACACGCCAAAATCATTTGTCAATAAAATAAATTCAATTTTTTCCAAAAATTCTTTCCTATATTAGACTGATGATTTTTGCAATTCTCATTTAAAACAAATGTTATTATCTACCAAAAAACTCCGAGACATCGCCTCAGAGTTCTGTTTATTTTAGAAGTAGTTGATTCCCATAGCTGCTTTAACTTCAGCAAGTGTTTGACCGGCAACTTCACGCGCAGCTTGACTACCTTTTTCAAGCATATTAAAAACTTCGCCCATATCTTTAGCGTATTCCAAACGGCGTTCACGAATTGGTGCTAGCTCACGTTCAAGAATTTCAAGAAGGTAACGTTTTGTTTTTACATCACCAAGACCACCACGTTGGTAGTGTTCTTTCATAGCTGCGATATCTGCTTGATCTTCTTCACGTCCAAAGATGTCAAGGTAATGGAAAACCATATTTCCTTCGATTTGTCCTGGATCTTCAACACGGATGTGATTAGGGTCTGTATACATGCTCATTACTTTTTTACGAACAGTATCAGCATCATCTGATAGATAGATACCATTTCCAAGAGATTTAGACATTTTAGCGTTACCATCTAACCCTGGCAAGCGACCAGCTGCTTCGTTTCTAGGGAAAATACCTTCTGGCTCAACCAAAACATCTGTTTTGTAAGTGTGATTGAAACTACGTACAATTTCGCGTGTTTGTTCAATCATTGGTTTTTGGTCATTTCCGACTGGCACATAGTTAGCTTTAAAAGCAGTAATATCTGCAGCTTGTGAAATTGGGTAAACCAAAAATCCTGTTGGAATTGAGCTACCAAATCCTTTTTGAGCAATTTCTGTTTTAACAGTAGGATTACGCTCTAGACGTGACAATGAAACAAGGTTCATGTAGTACATTGTCAATTCAGCCAATTCAGAAATTTGACTTTGAATGAAAATCGTTGATTTAGCTGGATCAAGTCCTACTGACAAGTAGTCCAAAGCAACGTTTCCAACTGATTCTCTGATAATTTCAGACTCTTTAGCGTGATCTGTCAAAGCTTGTTGGTCTGCCAAAAAGACAAACATATCATACTTATCTTCATTTTGTAGAAGAACACGATTTTTTAGACTTCCAACATAGTGTCCTAGGTGCAATTTACCTGTTGGACGGTCACCTGTTAAAATAATTGGTTTTGCCATATTATCACCTCAAAATTAATTTCAAAAGTAAAAAATAGCCCCACGTAGTTAAACTACGTGAGGGCGTTGTCAATACGCGGTACCACCTCAATTGATAGAACTAGCCTACCATCTCTTACCACTATATAAAAATTTACACGGTTCATGTAAAGATTATTCTCTTTTACCATCAGCCCATTCATGTAAGCTTACTACTGATTCACACCACCATCAGCTCTCTAAAAGTACGCGTTTACATTACTCTTCTGAATCTTCTTCATTTTATGAAATTCTGGGTTATTTGTCAAGTTTGTACAGCATTTTGAGCTCCTTTATGTCCGAAGAATAATTATACATTTTGTGTTTTAATTAAATTAGAAAGATTAAAACTAGCATTTTCCAAACACTCCTTTTGCCCAAAAATCTTGACGTTAAGCTGCTTCTTTGCCATAATATAATCGTTTGTTTTGTTATAAAAAAGAGGATTAACTATGAAAAAAAGACTGATTGATTTTGCACTCGTAACTGCAGGAGCTTTTATTGCCGCTGTTGGCTTCAATTGCTTTTTCCTTGAAAATCATATTGCATCTGGTGGTGTGGTCGGCCTAGCGGTCAGCTTAAAAGCTCTATTTGGCTGGAATCCTGGTAATTTTGTTATGATTACTAACGTTCCTTTATTGTTAGCTTGTTGGCTTTTCCTTGGAAAAGAAACTTTCTTCAAAACCATTTATGGGTCATGGATTTATTCTATTTTTGTCAAATTGACAGAAAATCTACCAAATCTGACTCATAATCCGCTACTAGCTGCTCTGTTTGGAGCTATTATCTGTGGTTTTGGTTTAGGAGTTGTTTTCTGGGGGAATTCTTCAACTGGTGGTACTGGTATCATCACCCAAATTCTCCATAAATACACACCGCTTCCTTTAGCAGTAGCCATGACGATTGTCGATGGCTGTAGTGTTGCTATGGGATTTATTGCTTTTGATCCTGATACAGTAATGTATTCGATTATTGCCTTACTCGTTATTGGATACGTGGTAAATAGCATGCAAATCGGTGTTACTTCATCTCGTAACTTGATAATTATTTCACCTAAAAATGACTTGATCAAAAACTATATCTCAACAGAAGCTGACCGTGGTGTCACTGAAATCCCTGTTACTGGTGGTTTTTCTGGCGACCGTCAAACTATGTTAATGACAACCGTTTCTCGCCAAGAAGTCCCTCGTTTAGAAAAAAATATTCAAAAAATCGATGAAGCTGCCTTTATCGTTGTGATGCCCGCTACACAAGTTATGGGACGTGGTTTCAGCCTTAAAAAATACTACAAGCTCAACGAAAAAGACGCCATTTTACCAATGTAACCCAAACGTAACTCAAAGCCCCACTTCTCTAATTGAAAATTGGGGCTTTTTCATGTACAATGAGCTTATAGATAAATAATATGAGGTGAAAAATTGCTTACAGTTTCTGATGTATCACTACGTTTCAGCGATAGAAAACTGTTTGATGAGGTTAACATCAACTTTACAGCTGGAAATACCTATGGTTTAATCGGTGCCAACGGTGCAGGAAAATCTACATTTTTAAAAATCTTGGCAGGAGATATTGAACCAACAACAGGTCATATTTCCCTTGGTCCAGACGAACGTCTATCTGTTCTTCGTCAAAATCACTTTGACTACGAAGAAGAACGTGCGATTGATGTCGTTATCATGGGGAATGAACGCCTTTACAATATCATGAAAGAAAAAGACGCTATCTACATGAAACCTGACTTTTCAGATGAAGATGGTGTTCGCGCAGCAGAATTAGAAAGTGAATTCGCTGAGCTTGGCGGTTGGGAAGCTGAGAGTGAAGCTTCACAATTGCTCCAAAACCTTAATATTCCAGAAGACCTTCACTACCAAAACATGAGCGAACTTGCTAATGGTGACAAGGTGAAAGTCCTTCTTGCCAAAGCTCTTTTTGGTAAACCAGATGTTCTTCTTCTTGACGAACCAACCAATGGGCTTGATATCCAATCAATTACTTGGTTAGAAGATTTCTTGATTGACTTTGAAAATACAGTCATCGTCGTATCCCATGACCGTCACTTCTTGAACAAAGTATGTACACATATGGCTGACCTTGATTTTGGTAAAATCAAACTTTACGTCGGTAACTATGACTTCTGGAAACAATCATCTGAACTTGCTGCTCGCCTGCAAGCTGACCGTAACGCTAAAGCAGAAGAAAAAATCAAAGAATTGCAAGAATTCGTTGCTCGCTTCTCTGCCAACGCTTCTAAATCAAAACAAGCTACTTCTCGTAAGAAAATGCTTGATAAAATCGAACTTGAAGAAATTGTCCCATCAAGTCGTAAATACCCATTCATCAACTTCAAAGCTGAGCGTGAACTTGGTAAGGACCTTCTAACAGTCGAAAACTTGTCTGTTAAAATCGATGGTGAGACTATTCTCGATAATATCAGCTTTATCCTACGTCCAGGTGATAAAACAGCCTTCATCGGACAAAACGATATTCAAACAACAGCTCTTATTCGTGCATTGATGGATGATATCGAATACGAAGGAACTATCAAATGGGGTGTTACAACAAGTCGCTCTTACCTTCCAAAAGATAACTCACGTGATTTTGCTTCAGGTGAATCAATCCTTGAATGGCTTCGTCAATTTGCTTCTAAAGAAGAAGACGATAACACATTCCTTCGTGGATTCCTAGGTCGCATGCTCTTCTCTGGAGATGAAGTTAACAAATCAGTTAGCGTTCTTTCAGGGGGAGAAAAAGTGCGCGTGATGCTTTCTAAATTGATGCTTCTCAAATCAAACGTTCTTGTCCTTGATGACCCAACTAACCACTTAGACTTGGAATCAATCTCAAGCTTGAATGATGGCTTGAAAGACTTCAAAGAATCTATCATCTTTGCGAGTCACGACCACGAGTTCATCCAAACACTTGCCAACCACATCGTTGTCATTTCTAAAAATGGGGTGATTGACCGTATCGATGAAACTTACGATGAATTCCTTGAAAATGAAGAAGTTCAAGCAAAAGTTAAAGAGCTTTGGAAAGACTAATCATCATGTCGTAATCTAAAACGACATGACCATATTTTACATTTTTACATTATAGAAAAGAAACAGGTTGGGATTATTATCTCAACCTGTCTTACTAACATTATGAAACTAAAATCTTTTAAACTAACAAATAACACCATTTACTACCTAACAGCATTCTTCTTGCCTTTCGTGATTTTATTTCTAGCCCTTTTGGCTGAAAATATTTCCTTTAATGGTGAGACAACTATTTTAGCTAGTGATGGCTTTCACCAATACGTTATTTTCGCTGAAAATTTACGAAATATTTTACACGGTTCAGACAGTCTATTTTATACCTTTACCAGTGGGCTGGGATTAAATTTTTATGCTTTAATCAGCTATTATCTTGGTAGTTTCTTCTCACCTTTTGTCTACTTCTTTAGCTTAAAAAGCATGCCCGATGCCATTTATCTCTTTACCCTGCTAAAAGTTGCTTGCATGGGATTAACTAGCTTTTATAGCCTACGCCAACTGTATCCAAAGGTATTAAAACCATTTACCGTTATCCTCTCAAGCTCATATGCGCTGATGAGCTTTGCTATTAGCCAGATTGAGATTAATATGTGGCTGGATGTTTTCATCCTTTTGCCGCTCATTATTCTAGGACTTAACCGATTACTAAATCAGAAAAAATTCATCTTATACTACCTTACTTTAACCATTCTCTTTATTCAAAATTACTACTTTGGTTATATGGTTGCTATTTTCCTTGTGCTTTATTTTCTTGTTCAAATCAGTAAGGAAAGCCACTGGAAAATAAGGGGACGTCAATTTGTAGACTTTACAGTAGTGTCAATCTTAGCTGGGTTATCTAGCTGTGTCATGCTGCTACCTACTTACTTGGACCTGTCAACACACGGTGAGAAATTCTCTACCTTTACAGAATGGTTTACAGAAAATTCGTGGTTCCTAGACTTGTTTGCCAAAAACTTTATTGGTGCTTATGACACAACAAAATTTGGCTCAATTCCTATGATTTATGTAGGGATTTTCCCGCTAATCTTAGCTATTATCTTCTTTACCATCAAGTCAATCAAATGGCAAACACGTTTAGCTTATGGTATTGTTTTACTACTCATTATTGCTAGTTTTTACCTTGAACCATTAGATTTAATGTGGCAAGGAATGCACTCACCAAATATGTTTCTGCACCGTTATTCTTGGGCATTTTCACTAATGGTGATTCTTTTGGCCGCAGAAACGTTGTCACGTCTCAAAAAATTAACTGTTAAGCATTACCTTATTGGTATTGTTCCACTAGGGCTTGGCTTTTTAACTACGGTACTGCTCAAAAATCATTATCAATTTTTAGAAGCACCACAAATCATTATCACCTTTTCTTTCTTAGCTGCTTACACCATTATATTAATTAGCTACGCTAAGCAGTATTTAACATTTAATTTATTCATTAGCTTTACAGTTCTCTTTACAGTATTTGAAACTTCACTTAACACCTATTATCAAATTACAGCCCTAAATAGCGAATGGGTCTTTCCTTCTCGTCAAAGTTATGAGCTTAATTTGACAGATACTGAAAAACTCATTCAAAAAAGTCAAAAACTAAACACGACATTTTATCGTACCGAGGAGCTCCTTCCTCAAACAGGTAATGACAGCATGAAATACAATTATCATGGTATTTCTCAGTTCTCATCTATTCGAAACACGATATCCAGCAGCACGCTTGATCGACTTGGCTTTAAGTCAACTGGAACAAATCTAAACCTTCGTTATCAAAATAATACCTTGCTAATGGATAGTTTATTTGCTGTCAAATACAATCTTTCAGAAACTGATGTCAACAAATTTGGGTTCCATTACCTTGATAACTCTGGTAATACATCACTATATGAAAATCAATACGCTAGCCAATTAGCAATTCTAACCAATGGGCTGTACAAAGATGTTGACTTCAGTGTCAACACGCTTGACAACCAAACTAACTGGATGAACAATCTCACTGGCTTATCTGAAAAATACTTCACTCGTGTGCCCTCCCAATTATCAGGAGGAGCTAATATTCTAAATGGTCGTGTAACCACTAGTAATGACGGACAATTAAATTCGCATGCTGATTATAACCTTACTGTCGCTCCTAATACGCAACTTTATATCAGCGTTCCAAATATCACCTTCTCTAATGAAAATAGCCAGAAGGTCCAAATTACTGTCAATGGTAAAACGGCAGAATATACAACTGATAATGCCTACACTTTCTTTGATCTTGGATATTTTGAAGATAGTCAAACTTTGCATGTTACTCTTTCATTCCCTGAAAATAACCAAGTATCCTTTAACCAACCAAACTTTTATGCCTTAGATACGACAAGCTATCAAAAGGCTATGGAAATCATTAATCGCCAAAAGGTTAAAGTTACTACCAATAAAAACATTGTAACAGCTACCTACAAAGCCGACAAGGCTTCATCACTCTTATTTACTATTCCATACGATAAAGGTTGGACAGCTACTCAAAATGGCCAAAAAATCACTTTATCAAAAGCTCAAGACGGCTTTATGAAAGTTGACGTCAAGTCTGGAAAAGGCAAAGTCGTTCTGACTTATCTGCCTACAGGCTTTAAAGAAGGAACAATGTTATCATCAGTTGGACTCCTCCTATTTATCTGTTACAATATCGCCAGAAAACGAAAAAAATAAAAAGTATCCAAGGGATACTTTTTTTGTTCACTTGATTATCTAGAAAGCGATAAATAGACACCAAAAGAGCTAGAACAATTGTTCTAGCTCTTTTTAGGCAATAAAAAATCCTAAGTAAAACTTAGGAAGGTGTCTTATCACTCCGGCAGTAGGACTCGAACCTACGACATCATGATTAACAGTCATGCGCTACTACCAACT
>OGHK01001554.1_pt1 | contig 18958 bp, 15 predicted proteins | sample 1571411 | NCBI WGS metagenome assembly OGHK01 (sample SAMEA2582043, study PRJEB24529) | metagenome | biome: Human gut stool | place: China | collected 2011 | reverse complement strand
TGGCAATACCGTATTTATCAGCCATGTCGATAGATTCTTGGTCACGAACTGAACCACCAGGTTGGATGATAGCTTTCACACCTGCGGCAGCAATTTCTTCAACGTTGTCCGCAAATGGGAAGAAAGCATCACTAGCAAGGACAGCACCGTCAAGACGGTCTTTGGCTTGATCAAGAGCGATACGAACAGAAGCTACACGGTTTGTTTGACCAGGACCAACACCAAGTGTCATGTGGTCATTTGTCACGATGATACCGTTAGATTTAACATATTTGATTGATTTCCAAGCAAGTTCAAGCGCAGCTTTTTCTTGGTCAGTTGGTTGACGTTTTGTGACAACTTTCCAATTTGCTGGATTTTCTTCGATAACATCTTGGTTTTGAACCAAAAGTCCACCAACAACACCAGTGTATTCTTTTTCAACTTGACTAGCTTCTTGAGCGTCAAATGGCAATTGAAGAATACGCATGTTTTTCTTCTTAGTTGTCAAGATTTCAAGAGCTTCATCAGAATAGCTTGGTGCAATGATGATTTCAAGGAAGATAGCATGCATTTTCTTAGCTGTTGCAACGTCAACTTCACGGTTCAACACAACAATACCACCAAAGATTGATACTGGGTCTGATTCATAAGCGTAATCCCAAGCAGTTTCAATGTCGTCAGCCTGTCCAATACCACATGGGTTCATGTGTTTAAGCGCGACAACAGTTGGGCGATCTTTGAAATCACGGATAATACGAATCGCAGCGTCAGCGTCACGAATATTGTTAAATGACAATTCTTTACCATTCAATTGTTTAGCAGAAGCAATTGAGTAATCTGTTGGCAATGCTTTTTGGTAGAAATCCGCGTCTTGTTGTGGGTTTTCACCATAACGCATTGGTTGTTTCAAATCGTAAGTGATGGTAAGTTTTTCAGGTTTTGTTTCACCAACTTGTTTTGTAAAGTATTCCGCAATCAAAGCATCATAAGCTGCTGTGTGACGGAAGACTTTAGCTGCCAAACGTTGACGAGTTTCAAAGCTTGTTTCACCATTTGCTGACAATTCATCCAAAACAACAGCATAATCAGCTGGATCAACAACAACTGTAACGCTAGTATGGTTTTTAGCTGCAGAGCGAAGCATTGAAGGACCACCGATATCAATGTTTTCAACCGCATCAGCGTAAGTCACATCTGGTTTCAAGATTGTTTCTTTAAATGGGTAAAGGTTAACCACAACAAGGTCAATCAATTCGATGTGATTATCTTTTGCTGCTTGAAGGTGACTGTCAAGGTCACGACGAGCCAAAAGACCACCGTGGATATTTGGGTGAAGTGTCTTCACACGACCATCCATCATTTCTGGGAAACCAGTCACATCATCAATCGCAATAGTGTCAACGCCTGCTTTATCAAGCGCAACTTTTGTTCCACCAGTTGAGATAATATCCCAACCAAGTTTTTTCAATTCTTGAGCAAATTCAACAATGCCCGCTTTGTCAGAAACACTAATTAGTGCACGTTTTGTCATTTTTTCTCCTTTAAAAAGATGTTACTGCTATTTTTAAATTTAAAGTCATCACAAAGCATAAGTTATGAGATTACTTTTTCTCAACTCCCAAGCTCTCTAAAACCTCAGGATAAAGCTTATACTCATTTTCATGAATGCGAGCTTCAAAACTTTCAATGGTATCACCTGCTAGACGAGGCACACGAACTTGTTTAATCACTGTCCCTGTATCGACACCACTGTCAACCCAATGAATGGTAACGCCAGACTGGTCAACACCTGCTTCCCAAGCATCATCAATACCGTGAGCGCCTGGAAATTCAGGAAGATAAGCTGGATGAATATTGATAATACGACCTTCGTAAGCTTTTAACAAAGTCGTTCCAACAATTTTCATATAACCAGCCAAGCAAACCAAATCAATGTCATATTTTTCAAGCAAAGCTACAATTGCTTTTTCATAATCTACTTTACTATCAAACTCTTTAAGTTCAAAAGCATGAGCTGTCACACCGAGTTTTTCAGCACGTTCTAAGACATAAGCATCTCGGTGGTCTGAAAAGACAAACTCAACAGGAAATTGCTCAGCAATAACTTGAAAATTTGAACCGTTACCACTCGCAAATACTGCGATTTTTTTCATTATTTAATCACCACACTTGCATCTGTTTTTTTAACGATGCAACCAAGTTCGTAAACTGGTTCGTCAAGTAATTCTTTAACGCGTTCAACTTTGTCAGGGCTAACTGCCATCATCAAACCAATACCCATGTTGAAGATTTCAAACATTTCTTCGTGTTTGATGTTGCCATATTTTTCAAGAGCTTTGAAAATTGGAAGAACTGGAATTTTGTCTTCTTCGATTTCAGCAGCCAAGTCATCAGCGAACATACGTGGCACATTTTCGATGAATCCACCACCAGTGATGTGGGCAATACCATTAACCAATTCTTCTTTGATAAGCGGAAGCACTGCTTTAACATAAATACGAGTTGGTTCAAGAAGGACTTCTTTCAATTTTTTACCTTCAAGTTCTGGAAGAACTTCTTCACCTGAATAATCAGCAAAAACTCGACGAACAAGTGAGTAACCATTTGAGTGAATACCACTTGAAGCAAGTCCAAGAAGAACGTCGCCATCAGAAACTTTTGAACCATCAATGATTTGTGATTTTTCAGCAACACCTACTGCAAAACCAGCCAAATCATAATCATCTTCGCCGTACATACCAGGCATTTCAGCAGTTTCACCACCGATAAGAGCTGCACCAGATTGCACACAACCTTCAGCAACACCTGCAACGACTTGTTCAAGTTTTGCAGGTTCATTTTTACCAGTTGCGATGTAATCTAGGAAATAAAGTGGTTCTGCACCAGCAGCAATGATATCATTGACACACATTGCCACACAGTCTTGACCGATGGTATCGTGTTTGTCATATTTAATGGCAAGCATGAGTTTTGTTCCCACACCATCAGTTCCTGAAATCAAAACAGGTTCTTTCACACCAGTTTTTGTAAGGTCAAACATACCACCAAAACCACCAAGAGCGCCCATAACACCAGCACGTTCAGTACGTGCCACGTGTTTTTTGATACGTGCAACAACTTCATAACCTGCTTCAACATCAACACCAGACTGAGTGTAAGCATTTTTTGACATAATAATTTTCTCCTTTTTGGGAAATAGCAGAGCTATTTAAACATTTTTCCAGATAAGTTTATTTGACTTTTCCAAAGTATCGTTGACCATTTCTACATCATAACTAAATATGCCAAAAATGGACTAATATAGATGGCTAGATAAATCAATGTAATCCATGGCTGATAATCAATATAAAACTCCTTAAAAGTCAACGACCATGGGTGTTTAATAATTACCCACCCAACAACATCGACAATTATAGTTAATGTTCCCCAGAGTAGTGATGTTAGAACCACTTCATACAGCGTAACTACTGGTAAAGTAAACAAATACATATAAGCAGCAATAGGGAAAATTAAAATATTATATAGTGGATGCCAAGGCTTAGTTGCTTCGTAACCTTCTCCCATACCTGGACCATCAGCCATCGATGACATTTTAAGAACAACAATATTAAAGACCGTATGTCCTACACCAAAGATAAAAGTCACTACAATATAAGCCAACCAGTCCATAGCATGGACAAACCAAATTCTTGCATTACATTGTTCCTTCCTCTAACCAAAAGCTATTTATTCTCATTAACTTCGTGAATATAGAAACTTGTTTTTTCTTCCAAGCTCTTGAGGTATGCTTCTTCATAATCATAGAGTGGTGTTGGATACTTACCGTCAAAGTATGCCACACAAAGACCACCATTTGGAGCATCTGTATCAAGACCGATTGATTCAATCAAACCATCAATTGACAAGTAAGTTAGACTATCTGCACCGATAATTTCACAAACTTCATCTTTGGTATGATTAGCCGAAATCAATTCACGACGATTTTGAATGTCGATACCGTAGAAACATGGGTATTTCAACTCTGGACTACCAATAGCCACGTGAACTTCTGTCGCACCTGCTTCACGAAGAAGGCGAACAATGCGACGTGAAGTTGTTCCACGTACAATAGAATCATCTACCATGACCACGCGCTTACCTTTAACAACACCTGAAACAGCTGAAAGTTTCATACGAACACCTTGCTCACGCAATTCTTGTGTTGGTTGAATGAAAGTACGTTGTGTGTACTGATTTTTCACCAAGCCCATTTCATTTGGGAGACCTGATTCTTCAGCAAATCCCATCGCTGCTGAAAGTGATGAATTCGGTACACCAACGACAATATCAGCTTCATGTTGAAATTCCTGTGCCAAACGTTTCCCCATATTTTTACGAGCCGTGTGAACATTGACACCATAAATATTACTGTCAGGACGTGCAAAATAGATATATTCCATTGAGCAGATAGCAAGCTGTGTATCATTTGTGTAAGTGTCATACTGAATGCCATTGTCATCAATGATAACAAATTCTCCTGGTTTTACATCACGAACCCATTTAGCACCAACCACTTCAAAGGCACACGTTTCGCTTGATACTACCCAAGCACCATTTGCCATTTGCCCAATTGACAACGGACGAAAACCATTTGGGTCAAGCGCAGCAATCAATTTATCTTCTGTCATCAAAAGATAAGCAAAGCCACCTTTGACAGTGTTCAACGCTTCTTTGACTTTACCGATAAACTCAGGATTATGGCTACGGCGAATCAAATGCATTAGAATTTCAGTATCAGATGAGGCATTAAAAATCGCCCCTTGGTCTTCCAATTCTTTTTTCAATGATACTGCATTTGTCAAATTACCATTGTGGCAAAGCCCAAATTGCTCATCTGTAAAGTTGTAAAGAAATGGTTGAATATTATTAATAGACGCAGAGCCAGCAGTCGCATAGCGAACGTGACCAATAGCTGTAGTTCCTGTTAATTTTTCCAAATCAGCGGGATTTTTAAATACTTCTGAAAGAAGACCAGTGTTACGGTGCTGAAGAAGTTTGCCGTTATCGTTTGTGACGATACCAGCACCTTCTTGACCACGGTGTTGAAGACTGTGGAGTCCAAAATAAGTCACTTGAGCGGCTTGAGGGTGCCCCCAAATCCCAAAAACACCACATTCTTCATTTAGAGATTTAACTTCGTATGTCATTATTTTTATTACCTAGAACTAAATTATAAGGAATTTTTTCTCCTTTTGATAAGTTGACAAAAGAGGCTGAGACAAGCCTCAGCTCTCTTGCCTATGTATTTGCATTTAGAATTTCAAGACGCAATCGCAGTCATGTCATTTCTATAAAATATATTTTTAAAAATAGTATTACTCTTTAGTAAAATATTCAACAGCGCTACGGAACAAGTGTTGGTCTTTATTTCCTGGAATATTTTGGAAAAGACCGTCTTCGTAACGTTCTGAATGTCCCATTTTACCAATAATTTGACCGTTCTTGCTTGTGATACCTTCAATCGCATTAACAGAACCGTTTGGATTGTATTTAGAATCCATACTTGGTTTACCGTCAAAGTCAACGTATTGGCTGAAGATTTGTCCATTATCACGAAGTTCTGCAAATTCTTCATCGGTTACGACGAATTTACCTTCACCATGTGAAACTGGAATAGCGTAAACATCACCAACTTCAACACCAGCAAGCCAAGGTGAGTTTGTATTTGCAATACGTGTTTCAACCATTTTCGCCACGTGTTGGTTAGCATCGTTGTAGAAAAGAGTTGGACTTGTTTCAGTAGCATCTTCAAAGTTACCGTATGGAAGAAGACCTGATTTAACAAGGGCTTGGAATCCATTACAGATACCAATGATAAGACCACCTTTTTCGATGAAGCTATCAATAGCTGCGCGAACTTTTTGGTTAAGCAAGATGTTCACGATAAATTTAGCAGAACCATCTGGTTCATCAGCAGCTGAGAATCCTCCAGCAAAGAAGATAATGTTAGCTTTACTGATGTTGTCAACCATTGTATCAACTGAAGCTTCGATTGCTGCTTCATTAAGTGTCACAAATGGGACCAAATTAACTTTTGCACCAAATTGTTCAAAGGCTTTAGCTGAATCGTACTCTGAGTTTGTACCAGGGAAAACTGGGATGTAAACAAGTGGTTCAGCAACTTTTTGACTTGCCTTAATCACAGCGTCTGAAGCGACAGCTGGAACATCTTCAAGCTTAGTACTTTGTTCAAATTCAGTTGGGTAAACTTCTTCAAGTGTTCCTTCAAAGGCTGAAAGAAGTTTGTCACCAGCAAGGTTGATATCGTTGACAGTAAGTGTAAAGTCAGCTGTTGTTTCACCAATTTTAACAGCGTCAGCAATTTCTTCATCTGAAGTAAAGACAAAGCCACCAAGTTGTGCTGTCAAGCTAGTTGCAAGTTCGGCCAATTCAACCTTAGCACCGATATGATTACCAAAGCTAGCAAGTGCCAAGCTTTCCATCACACCACCGTACTTAACAGCTGACGCTGCTGTAATGTGATGTGCTTTTTGAATGGCTTCAAATTTAGCAAAGTTACCTTTGATTAGGTCAAAATCAATATCTTGTGAAATAGCTTGACCTGGAATATAGTAAACATTTTCGCCAGCTGCTTTAAATTCAGGTGAAAGAACTTTACGGCTATCGGCTGTTGTTACCCCAAAAGCAACCAATGTTGGTGGTACTGTCAATTCTTCAAAAGTACCAGACATTGAATCTTTACCACCAATTGATGGTAAACCAAGTTGAATTTGAGCTTCGATTGAACCAAGAAGAGCTGAGACAGGTTGACCAAAGCGTTCAGCTTTTTTATCCATACGTTGGAAGTATTCTTGATAAGAAAAACGTGCTTTAGACCAGTTAGCTCCAGTTGCCACCAAACGTGCTGTCGCTTCAATCACAGCATAAGCAGCACCGTGATATGGTGACCATTCAGCAATGTAAGGATTGAATCCTTGAGCCATAACTGAAGCAGTTGTTGTCACTCCATTTTGAACAGGAAGTTTTTGAACAGAACTTTCTGTTGGTGTGATTTGGTAACGACCACCAATTGGATGGTTAACTGTTGAGCGACCAACAGAGCTATCAAAAATCGTTTGTAAACCTTTTTGACTAGCATGGTTAAGGTCTGAAAGAACCTTAGTTGTATCAGCTCCGAGTGTTGCTGCTGAAGTTGTACGTTGTTCTGACATGTCAACTTGACTATCAACGACATCAGCGTCAACAACCACGCGCACACCGTTAGTATCAAGGAAACGACGTTCAATATCGACAATGGTTTGACCATTCCAAGTCATGACAAGGTTTGGTTTTTCTGTAACTGTCGCAACAACAACAGCATCGATATTTTCTTTATGACATTCAGCTACGAAATCATCAACATCTTTTGGACGAACCACAACAGCCATACGTTCTTGTGATTCTGAGATAGCAATTTCAGTTCCGTTAAGCCCTTGGTATTTAAGTGGCACTTTATCAAGGTCAATTTCAAGACCATCAGCCAACTCACCAATCGCAACACATACACCACCAGCACCAAAGTCATTTGATTTTTTGATGAGGCGAGTCACATTGCCATTACGGAAAAGACGTTGAATTTTACGTTCTTCGATGGCATTACCTTTTTGTACTTCTGCACCAGCTGTTTCAACAGATTCAACCGTTTGAACTTTAGAAGAACCAGTTGCACCACCGACACCATCACGACCAGTTTTACCACCAAGAAGGATAACCACATCACCAGCTTCTGGTTTTTCACGAACAACATTACCTTTAGGAGCTGCACCGACAACAGCACCAAGTTCCATACGTTTAGCAACAAATCCTGGGTGGAAGTATTCTTTAACGTAAGTTGTTGCAAGACCGATTTGGTTACCATATGAAGAATAACCGTGAGCTGCTGTTTTAGAAATCACTTGTTGTGGCAATTTACCAAGACGAGTTTCTGCAATTGGTGTTGTGATATCACCAGCACCTGAGATACGCATAGCTTGGTAAACATAAGAACGTCCTGACAATGGGTCGCGAATAGCACCACCAATACATGTTGCAGCACCACCAAATGGTTCAATTTCTGTTGGGTGATTATGTGTTTCATTCTTGAACATAAGAAGCCAAGGTTCTTTAACACCATTCACATCTACTTCGATTTCAACAGAACATGCGTTGATTTCATCTGAGACTTCCATGTCGTCCAAACGTCCATTAGCACGTTCGTAACGACCAAAAATAGTCGCCATATCCATCAATGTTTGTGGTCTTTCAGAGCGATCTAATTCATCACGCATAGCAATGTATTTATCATAAGTTGCTTGCAATTGTTTTTGGAATTTAGACGCTGAGAAATCAATATGTTTGAGCTCAGTTTCAAAGGTTGTGTGACGGCAGTGGTCTGACCAGTAAGTGTCCAAAACTTTCAATTCAGTTTCAGTTGGCACACGACCAATTGATTTGAAATAATCTTGGATGAAAAGAAGGTCATCAACTTCCATCGCCAAACCTTGTTCAGCTTTGTAGTCAGCAAATTCAGCTGCTGTATAAGTTTTAAAGAAATCAAGATTTGGAATTGTTTTGTCAGATTCTGAAAATGCTTGTGGGGCAATTCCTGTTGTAATATCTTTAAAACGAGAATCAACAGGATTAAGCAAATAATTCTTAACCGCATCAAGTTCAGCTGCAGCGATATCTTTATTAACGAGATAAAGTTGAGCAGTATTAACAGTCACGTCACTATTGCTACCAAGCAAAAGCAAAGCTTCTTGTGAAGATGCTGCACGTTGGTCAAACTGACCAGGAAGTGATTCAATCGCAAAGAAAGCATAATTAGCAAGTTCAGCAACCAAATCATTTTCAGCCAAAATATTATCTGTTACTTGTTCAGAAAAGATATGTTTTTCCGCACGTTCAAAAAGTGCTTTGTCTAGCCCAAAAACATCATAAACTTGAATGATACGTAGATCAGTCAAACTTGTTAATTGAAGATTATGTTTAAGCTCTTTAACAAGCGCTTGAGCTTTAATATTGAAATTTGATTTTTTCTCAACGAAAATTCGTTTATCCATTTTTTACCCTTTTTAGAATTCTTCTTTTACCTACTAGCAAATGTTGCAGATTATTTAAGTCCTTTTAGTTTTTCAAGAACAACTTCATAAACATCTGTTAAGCTACCAAGATCACGACGGAAGACATCTTTGTCCATGTGGTGACCTTCAGCATCCCAAAGACGGCAGTTATCAGGTGAAAATTCATCAGCAAGAATGATTTTACCGTCTTTATCTTTACCAAATTCCAATTTGAAATCAATCAAAGTAAGTCCGATTTGTTTGAACCAATCTTTCAAAAGTTCATTAATACGACGTGTTTCAGCTTTGATGTAAGCAATATCTTCATCGCTTGCAATACCAAGGAATTTCACATGTTCATCATTAATGAATGGGTCATCCAATTCATCGTTTTTGTAATAAAACTCAACAATTGGTGTGTCCAATTTGATACCTTCTTTGACACCAAAACGTTTTGAGAATGAACCTGCTGTAACATTACGCAAAACAACTTCAAGAGGAACAATATCAACTTTTTTGTTCAATTGTTCGGTTTCTGATAATTGTTTAACAAAGTGAGTTGCCACACCTGCTTCATTCAATTTAGTAAAAATTAAAGATGAGATTTGATTATTAAGAACGCCTTTACCTTTAATAGTCTCTTTACGAGCACCATTAAGCATTGTTGCTTGGTCTTTGTAGACTGAAATAATCAAGTTCTCATCTTCTGAAGTTGTGTAAATATCTTTAGCTTTTCCCGTATAAATTAGTTGTCGTGACATATTTTTGTTCGCCTTTCGCTTTTATTCTACTAAATTTTAACACATGCTCTAATCAATTTCAATATTTAACAGACTTTTTAATAAAATAAAAATAAAAACGTCCGCTTTTAGCGAACATTTTTGCTTAATTTACTCTGTTATAGAGATATTCCATCATTTCTCCCATACATTTCATGTCTTCAACATCTTCATCAGGGATTTCCAAATGAAACTCGTCTTCTAAATTAATGATGAATTCCATCAAAGTAATTGAATCAACTCCCAAATCATCATGAAGACTTGTAGTTTGTGTAATCTTCATATCTGGTTTATTCATTTGCTCCTTAATGATGAAACTAATCCTTTTAAAAATAGCCTCTTTTGTCATTTCATCCTCCTTTTTCATTAGTCTTTTGGTGTGAATACTTCAACCAATTGACCAACAACATTTGTATCTAACATCTTACGAGCTTGTCTAATAGTATAGTAAACAGCTTGCGCATCACTTGAACCATGGCATTTCACAACAGGTGCTTTAAGACCAAAAAGAACCGCACCACCTGCACTTGAATAATCCATAGTATCTTTTAGACTATACAAACTATCTTTTAATAGAAGGGCTCCTAATTTAGCTTTCCATCCACCTAATTTAATAGAAGATTTCAAGCTTCCCATAATATTAAGAGCAGTTCCTTCCATCGTTTTAAGAACAGCGTTTCCTGTGAAACCATCTGATACCACAACATCAGCAACACCATTCATTAAGTCACGCGCTTCAACATTTCCAACAAAGTTTAGACTATCATCTTCTGCCAGAAGAGCGTAAGTTTCTTTATGAAGTGGATCACCTTTAGTAGCTTCTGTCCCATTATTTAATAGACCAACTCGAGGTTTATCAATACCACGAACATTTTTAGCATAAAATGACCCTAAAATAGCATATTGGTGCAAGTGTTTAGGGGTATTTTCAGCATTCGCACCAAGGTCTAACATATCATAACCTTTACCATCAAGAGTTGGTAAAGTAGACATCAAACCTGGACGATCAATTCCTTTAATACGTCCAACAACAAAAAGTCCTGCTGCCAAAAGAGCACCTGTATTACCTGCAGAAATCACAGCATCTGCTGTTCCTTCCTTAACGGCTTGAGCACCAAGTACCATACTAGCTTTCTTTTTACGACGAATCGCTTTTGCTGGCTCATCGTCCGAATTAATTTTTTCATCTGTATGAACAATTGACACACGCTCTGTTGTTGTCAAATATTCCTTAATTTTTGCTTCATCTCCATAAAGTTGAATCTCAATATCTGAGAATTCAGCCAAAGCACGATTAACTCCTTCAACAATAGCTTTAGGAGCATTATCTCCGCCCATAGCATCAATAGCAATTTTCTTCATATGAATTTCCTCACAAAACATTATCGCCTTATTATAGCATGATTCGCGATTTTTTTCATTTTTTGAAAATCCTCGCCTACTTTCAGAAAAAAAGCCATCTGATAAACACTCAACAAGTGTGCTTATCAAATGACTTTATTTCATAATATTTCCCCAAATCCCTAAATCATCGATGAATTTCTTACTCTTCAATCGCAGACCAACATAATTGTCATAAATATCATCAATAAATAAACGTAATTTTCGTTTCATCTCTGGCTTAACAGAAATTGTCTTCAAATCGTCAAATTGAATTGCTTGAAAACGATCCACCAGATAAAGAACATTTGGATCCAAATGACTACGATGCTCATCCTTAGCATAATGTTCTGGACAAAGCAGCCCAGAATATTTATGTGAAAAATCAAAAGGAAGCCCTACACGATGACAAAAAGCACACTCATGAAAATTAAGACTAACACCAAAACGTTCTAAAATCTGAATTTCAAAAATATTAGTCAAAATCTCGTAATCAAGCCCCTCTTCCATCAACAAAAGAGTCTTCTTTAAAAAGGCAAATAACTGCGGATCTGCCACACCATCTGGTACAGCAGCATCAGCTAGGGACGTCACATAAGACGCATAAGATAGCTTAAATAAATCCGCATTAATCTCCTTGAAAGAATCAACTTCCTTATAATCTTCAATAAAAGATAAACCAGTCTCATTGATTTTTAAAATAAATTTAGCTACCGTTAACGGTTGAATAGCCGAATTAAAACGAGATTTACTAGCATGTTTCACAAAAAACATATGTTTCCCATTGGTTTCAGTAAAAATCTTAACTAACTTATCATCCTCACGATAATTACGATTATAAAGGACAAGACCGTAAGTTTCCTTATTTTGCATGTTCTTCCATAAATTCTTTCAAACGATCCATGGCTGTTGTGATTGTTTCCATACTTGCCGCATATGACAAACGAAGATAGCCTTCACCATATTTACCAAACGCCACACCTGGAATGAAAGCAACTGCTTTTTCACGAGCAAAATCTTGACAGAATTTAAATGAATCTTGTTCATAGCCAGCTGGAATCTTAGCAAAAATGTAAAAGGCACCATCTGGTTTAATAATCTTAAAACCAAGTGCTGACATCTTATCAATGATGTAATCACGACGTTTCATATACTCTGCTTTCATTGGAAGAGCATCATCTGTACCAACTGAAAGAGCTTCAATCGCAGCAAACTGTGCCATTGTTGCAGCAGCTGTAACCAAATATTGGTGACTCTTAATCAACTGTGCTGTAAAATTAGCTGGTGCAAAAATCATACCAATTCGCCAACCAGTCATAGCATGAGATTTAGAAAGACCATTAATTAAAATCGTTTGTTCTGGAAGATATTCTGCAATTGATACATGAGGTTCATCACTATAAGTCAATTCAGAATAAACTTCATCTGAAACTACAAAGACATCATATTTCTTAAGCACGTCTGCCAAAGCTTTAATTTGTTCACGTGAATAAGTGACACCAGTTGGATTTGTTGGGTAGTTAAGCAAAACAGCTTTTAGTTTATCACCTTGTTCTAAGATAGCTTTTTCAAGCATCTCTGGCGTTAAAACAAAATCATTAGCTGTTGTATCAATTTCAACGATTTCAGCCCCTACAAGATTAACAATAGGTTCATAACCAGGATAAGCTGGTGCTGGTAAAAGAACTGTATCACCAGGTTCCAAAATAGCCGTTAACGTTGCAGATAGAGCTTCCGTTGCCCCAATTGTAACCAAAATTTCATTATCAGGATTATAAGACAAATGATATTTAGATTTCAAAAAATCTGCAGCTGCTTGACGAAGAGCAGGTAAACCTGCCATCCCAGTATAGTGAGACTGATTGGCATCAATCGCAACTTTTGCTGCCTCTTTAACATGATCAGGTGTTGTAAAATCAGGCTCTCCAAGAGTCAATTTCATAATGCCTGGCACGTCAGAAATAGATTGATCAAATTGACGAATCAACGACACTTCAATCTTATTTAAATTTTTATTAAAACGATCTGTTAAACTCATAGTTTCACCTCAAAAATCTAATTACATCTATTATACATAAAATTTGATAATTATACACCCTTTTTCAAGTTATCCACAACAATAACCGTACGATGTCTAAAAGTGACTTATCCACATGTTAATATCTAAAACTAAAAAAATCGCTGGAATAACACCAACGATTTCTTCTGACTTAAAGCCAAATCTTATTTATTAGCTGTTCCCATTTCAAACAATGGTGACAAAGGACGTTTTTCGTGAACACGAGTAATTGCTTCTGCAATCAATTCAGCGATTGAAATTTGTTCAATCTTGTCAATCAAACGTTCTTCTGGAAGATAGATAGTATCCAAAACAACCAATTTTTCGATTGCTGATTTTTCGATGTTTTCAAGAGCAGGTCCAGAAAGAACTGGGTGAGTACATGATGCATAAACCGCAGTTGCACCAGCTTCTGCAAGAGCATCTGCTGCGTGACAAATAGTACCTGCTGTATCGATCATATCATCAATCAAGATACATTTTTTACCTTTAACATTACCAATGATGTTCATAACTTCACTGGTATTCATTTTTGTAACACTACGACGTTTATCAATGATAGCAATCGGTGTTTGGAGGAATTGTGCCAATTTACGTGCACGAGTCACACCACCGTGGTCAGGACTAACGACAACAACATCGTCTCCAACCAATCCGTGACGGTCAAAGTAATCAGCGATCAATGGTGCACCCATCAAATGATCAACTGGAATATCAAAGAAGCCTTGAATTTGTGCAGCGTGCAGGTCAACAGTCAAAAGACGATCAACTCCAGCTACTTCAAGCATATTTGCGACTAATTTAGAAGTAATCGGTTCGCGTGAACGAGCTTTACGGTCTTGACGTGCATAACCGTAGTAAGGAATAACCACACTAATTTTTTCAGCACTAGCGCGTTTAAGAGCATCAACCATAATCAAGATTTCCATCAAGTTATCGTTAACTGGTGAGCTAGTTGACTGTAAAATAAAGACATGGTCGCCGCGAATTGATTCTTCAATGTTGACTTGGATTTCACCATCAGAAAATTGACGAACAGTTGATTTTCCGAGTTGAATTCCCATAGCCGAAGCTACTTTTTCTGCTAATTCTTTGTTTGACGATAAGGCAAACAATTTTAAATCAGAATAAGACATGATTTCCTCCAAAGTTTTTATCCTTTACCATTTTAACGTTTTTTTAGCATTTTTTCAATGACAAATGCGTTAAATCCGCTAAATACAGGCAAAATAGAGGGACACAAAAAAAGAGAAGGACATAATCCTTCTCACAGTTTTATTATTGGTAGATATAGTAGACAGTTCCGCCACCCCAAGTTGATGAAGTTGGGTTGAACCATCCACGGTAGTTACCGATTGATGAGTTACCAGCGTAGTTAGCTTCCATAACTTGGATGTTAGTTGAGCTTTGAACAGCTGTTACATATGCAACGTGTCCATAACTACCACCATCGTATGGCCATACAGCTACTGCACCAGCTTGTGGTGTAGTACCTACAGAGTGACCAGCAGCTTGTGCGCTAGCAATCCATTGGTTAGCATTACCCCAATAGTTACCAACCCATGAAGCAAGTGATTTAACACCCCAAGTACATTGACCTACTGGATAAGTGTTACCTGCTGTGTTAGTAGTTGGTGTTACTGAAGATGGTTTAGCAGCTGATGATGAAGTTGAAGCAGCTGGTTTAGCAGCAGTTTGTGCTGGTGCACTTTGAGCTGAAGTTGAAGCTTGTTGTGCTGGTGCTGCAGCAGATGAATCTTGAGCTGAAGTATCTGTAGTTGTATCAGTTGTTGCTGTACCATTTTGAACAGCAGCTTGTGCTTGTGCTACAGATTCAGCTTGTTCTTGTGCTTCGGCAGCAGCTTGTGCTTCGGCAGCAGCTTGTGCTGCAGCAGCTTCAGCAGCGGCTTGTTCAGCAGCTTCTTTTTGAGCTACAAGGTTAGCACGTTCATCTTCAGCAGTTGCCAATTGAGCAGAAAGATCCAATTGAGCAGCTTGCAATTCAGCTTGTTGTGTTGCCAAAGCAGCTTGGTTTTGTTCGATAGTTGCTTTGTTAGCAGCTACTGTATTGATAGCTTCTTGGTTTTCAGCTTGTTTTTGTTCAATTGCAGCTTTATCAGCTTCTTGTTCATCAAGCATTTTTTTGTTTGCAGCAACTACTTCACGAATTGCTTGAACACGGTTGATAGCATCAGAAACTGATTTAGAGTTCAAGATTGTGTTGATGTAGCTTGTAGCTGAAGCATTTTTTTGCGCATTACGAGCTTGGTTTTTCAAAGTTTCGTTACGAGCAACAATTTTACTTGAAAGAGCTTGAATTTCTTCACTCAATTTTTGAGATTCAGCTTCAAGTTGAGCATTTTGTGCTTCCAAATCAGCTTGTTGTGATTGAAGAGAAGACACTTGACTTTGAATAGCATCAACTTTACTTTGAGCTGCAGCTTGTTCAGAAGTTAGGTTGCTGATGACAGCATCCTGCGCAGCAATTTGTGTATCATAATCGTCCGCATTTACAGTTACGGCCGCTGTCCCCAGTGTTACACCACTGACAAGAACAGCTGATAAAATTCTTTTTTTCATATTAATTAAACTACTCCTTTTTGATAAGACTCTATTATTTTACCAAAAAATCACGTAATTAATATTACGTGATTGTTACATTTATGTTTTGTTATGGTAATCTAAGCGTTAAAATATACTTTTTTAAACAATTTCTGGAATATCAAATACAACAAAATGTTAAAAATAAGTGTAGGCGCAAAACTATATGCTATAAAATTAGCCATTGATAACGTTGTCATTCCTAATAAAACAGCTGCTGATTCTCCAACAATTTCAAACAAAAACAAAACAATAATATAGAAGGTTAATGTTTGAAAATTACTTGCAAAAATACTCTTAGTAATCTTATTAGTAAAAATTACTAAAACTGGTAGTAAGAAAACAACCAAACCAATTCGATTCAAATAATAGATATCATAAAGAGCACCTAATATTAATGCACTAAATAATACAAAGCGTTTATTTCTATCATGATAAAAATTAATAATTGCCAGCAAAAGTAGATGACTACTAATTGTCACATGATATGAGAAGATAGAACTCATCAAATAAGAAAGCTGACCATCAATTAACATCAAGAGAAAAAGCAGAAAAAGTAAAAAGTATTTGTTCTTAAAAAAAGCCACTTTAATCACCAACTATTGTTACATATGAAATATCAGAAAAATCAGCTGCAGGTGCTACATAAACAACACGTTCTAAATTCTCTGAACTATTCTTCACACTTGAAACAGAACCAACAGCTATATTTGCAACAGTATCACCATCAAGTCCACTTGTCACAACACTATCGTTTTCATTAATATCAATAGAAGAATTAAGATTTGAAACAATAAAACATTTCTTATCAGAATCGTAAGATTCCAAAATTCCAAAAACATCACCTGAAGAAGTTGAAATTTTAACAGGAATACTAAAATCAGAACCACTTGCTAAAAGTGCAATACTTGAAGTAGTTGAAGAAACGTCAGTGACAACACCAATAAGTCCTTCATTTGACAAAGCAAGCATCTTTTTCGCAACATTATTATTTTTTCCTAGCTTAACGGTTAAAGAATCATACCAAGAAACTGGACTTCTAACAATAACCTTTCCTATAGCAGAAAACTGAGTATTAATAGATGATGATGCATTAATAGCACTATTTAATTGATCATTTTCAGATTTTAAAGAATCAATCACTTCACTTTGATTTTCAAGCTCTGCAACTTTTTTCTTCAATTTTTTATTTTCAGAATAAGTATCAAAAAGATCGTGGATATCCTCATTAAGAGAATCTAAATACCTAAAAGGAGCAGAAACAACAGAGTCCACTCTGGCAACAACACTCCGAATTGGAGAAGTAACACTAGAAACAATTCCTTCATTCTTAAATAGAAATACCAAAGAAAGACAGAGAACCAATAAAATTAACACAGCGAAGAAAACGAGACGAGAGATTCTTAATTTTTTCAAAATTGTGCACCAACTAACTTAGAATATAAAAATAAACGAGATATCAAAAGATAATCTCGTTTGTAAAATAGCACGGAGAATAAGGGATTCGAACCCTTGCGCCGGTTACCCGACCTAACGATTTAGCAAACCGTCCTCTTCAGCCTCTTGAGTAATTCTCCATTCCATGTATGGGCACAAGTGGACTCGAACCACCGACCTCACGCTTATCAGGCGTGCGCTCTAACCAGCTGAGCTATGCGCCCAAGAAAACTTGGGTAAGCCAAATTATCAATAAAGCGGGTGACGAGAATCGAACTCGCGACAACAGCTTGGAAGGCTGTAGTTTTACCACTAAACTACACCCGCATTTATTAAATTTTAAATGGCGCGAGACGGAATCGAACCGCCGACACATGGAGCTTCAATCCATTGCTCTACCAACTGAGCTACCGAGCCAAACTATTGCGGGAGCAGGATTTGAACCTACGACCTTCGGGTTATGAGCCCGACGAGCTACCGAGCTGCTCCATCCCGCGCTAACAATATTAAAGGAGGATGTGGGATTCGAACCCACGCACGCTTTTACACGCCTGACGGTTTTCAAGACCGTTCCCTTCAGCCGGACTTGGGTAATCCTCCACAATAAAAAGTTTAAAATCAATATGGACCTTGTAGGACTCGAACCTACGACCGCTCGGTTATGAGCCGAGTGCTCTAACCAGTTGAGCTAAAGGTCCAAAGTCATCCATATATCATCTATAGCGGCGAAGGGGATCGAACCCCCGACCTCCCGGGTATGAACCGGACGCTCTAGCCAGCTGAGCTACACCGCCATCAATCGGGAAGACAGGATTCGAACCTGCGACCCCTTGGTCCCAAACCAAGTGCTCTACCAAGCTGAGCTACTTCCCGAAATTATGCACCCTGCAGGATTCGAACCTGCAACCGCCTGATTCGTAGTCAGGTACTCTATCCAGTTGAGCCAAGGGTGCATCATAATATTAAATTTTATACTGCCGAGGACCGGAATCGAACCGGTACGAAGGTTACCCTTCGCAGGATTTTAAGTCCTGTGCGTCTGCCAGTTCCGCCACCCCGGCCTCTAATAAGCGAACGACGGGGTTCGAACCCGCGACCCCCACCTTGGCAAGGTGGTGTTCTACCACTGAACTACGTTCGCACAAAGAGTATCCTATATGCCGGCTACATGACTTGAACACGCGACCCTCTGATTACAAATCAGATGCTCTACCAACTGAGCTAAGCCGGCAACTTCTTATTTAATGCGGGTTAAGGGACTTGAACCCCCACGCCGTTAAGCGCCAGATCCTAAATCTGGTGCGTCTGCCAATTCCGCCAAACCCGCATATTAATATGACCCGTACTGGGCTCGAACCAGTGACCCTCTGATTAAAAGTCAGATGCTCTACCAACTGAGCTAACGAGTCAAACGGTCCCGACGGGAATCGAACCCGCGATCTTCGCCGTGACAGGGCGACGTGATAACCGCTACACTACGGGACCTTTTGGTTTATATACCATTGTTAATGGGAGTTAACGGGATCGAACCGCTGACCCTCTGCTTGTAAGGCAGATGCTCTCCCAGCTGAGCTAAACTCCCTTTTGCTAAGCGACTACCATATCTAACAGGGGGCAACCCCCAACTACATCAGGCGTTC
>OGHK01001524.1_pt1 | contig 19300 bp, 18 predicted proteins | sample 1571411 | NCBI WGS metagenome assembly OGHK01 (sample SAMEA2582043, study PRJEB24529) | metagenome | biome: Human gut stool | place: China | collected 2011 | reverse complement strand
TGTCGATCGGCTTCTCGAAGCGGTTAAGCATTTCACGCATGCGTTCGACCTGCTGATCAACGGTCGAAACGGCAGTCGGCAGCAGACCGCTCAGTCCGTATTCGGCGCGTTCTTCTTTGGTGAAAGTTTCGCCCTTATTGGCGAAGGGACAGCGAAAGAGGGCGGCGCCGGCCTTGTGACTGCAATTAGACATGGAAAATTCCTCCTTGAGAACGCGGAAAATACTGTGCTCGAACGGATTCCGAGACGTACTCGAGACACAGTCCAACGATGCATCTTATCGGCTGCAGGACCAAAAAACTTTGACATACCTAAAGGGTGGTATTGAAAACATGCGATTTCAACCGGAATACGGAGGTGGCGCAAGGCTTAGGCTGGACCTTGACCGCTGCCTTTGCGGCAAAGTTAAATCGGACGTCAGCTGCCGCGGCAAAATTTTTGCAGGGCATCGCTGCTGATGTTCTGACGAAATTTGGAATTACCGGCAGTTCTCTGACATGAAAAAAGGAGAGCCCGGCAGGACTCTCCTCATTGCAGCAGCGGATTGGGAAAAGGCTATGGGAAATACCAAAAGCCTGGACCGAAAAATGGGCCGTGCATCCAGCCGCCTTGGTAATAAAGCTGCAGGCGGCGGCGATCCGCTTCGGCACGTTTAGCGCGCTCTTGAGCCTGCTCCAAGGCAAACCGAAGATCTTCTTCCAAGCCAGGCGCATCGGCCGGGCGTTGCAGCTCAATCTGCGCACCGTATTTGAAATCACGCACGACATACGGCGCTTCGGTAGCGGCTTTAGCGCCGGAGGGCCACGTGGCTACAAATCCCGGGACTTTGCCCAGATTCGCTTCAAGCGTGTCGCGGTCATATTCGATGGTAACGGGTGCGCGGCCATAGGTTTCGCTGCCGTCGGCACTGGTGATGACGGCGCCCTCGGGGTCGCTTGCGACAGAAACGTAAGTCGTGCAGCCCGAAAGAAGCAGTACGGTTCCAAGTACTCCAAGAACCGTGAATTTGGCAGATCGGCGCATGATCGGGAAGCCTCCGAAATCCATAAAACAATCATTGAGGCGAAGATTCAGCATCTCCGCTTTGTCCGTCTTTGACTATAGCTCAGACCTTTTGAGTGCATTGAGGAAAGCGTTGCAGACTATTTCAAGGAGGTTCGGGCGAGGATTTTTTTATATTTCGATAGCGTTGTAGCGTTTGGCTTCTTCTCTGGCGCTTTGAAGCAGCACGCCGCGAACCCACTGCAGGAATGGATCCGTATGCGCCCCATGATGCCAAATAATCGCCGGCGTAAAGGGGGAAACTTCCGGCGGTGCAGGCAGCACTCGGAGATTGCAGTCCGGTAGCCGCAGGCAGTGCATCAAAGTTACAACGGGGCCAATGTAGACATAGTCCGTGTCCGCAAGCACATAGGGGACGCCGAGGAAATAGGGCAGCGAAATACCTACCTCAAAGGCATATTGCTGATAAGCCACAGGAGAAAGCTCCGGTGTTCCCGGCAAATTCATCATCACGTGCTTAAAAGCACGCAAATCATCGAGTTCAATTCTTCCGGCCTTTTCGTATTTCTTGATGAGCGGGTGACCTTGCCGAACAAGAATGCCGCGGCGGCTTTGATAAAGTTCAAGCCGATGGAAGTCCTTCGGAACTGTGTCTAATGGGTAAACGGCAATGTCGGCGCGGCCAGCGCGAAGCTGCTCCAAAAAATCCCCGGAGAGCGGATTGAGTTCAATAGAGGCGTTGGGTGCGTCCTTGGCCATCTGACGAACCAGCAGCGGAAAGACCGTCATCACGGCGCTGTCGGCCGCAAGCAGCCGAACAATTCGACGGCTGTCGGCTAACCCCACGTTGTCACGCGAGAGGAGCGCCCCGCCGGCGGCGAGGAGGTCAAGCACGCGGGGCAGAAGTCTGCGCATGCGCATCGTCGGGAGCATGGTGACGCCAGATCGGATAAACAACTCGTCGTCAAAGACTTCGCGCAGATGTGAAAGTCTTCGGGAAGCGGCCCCCATGCTGATGCCGTACTGCGAAGCGGCGGTCGTGAGACTTTTTGTCTTGGCTACCGTCACAAGGAAGCGCAGCTCTTCAAGCGAAAGGTCGGGCTGCGGAGTGTCTAAAATCGCCATGATGCTGTTCCAATTCCAATATTAAACATCGTAATACAAAATCGGTGACGTAAAGAAGAATCATTCCTTTCGTCGAGATGAAGGTCGGACGTGTTTCGCAATCTTGATTGTCTGGCTTGCAATTGGATCACTTTTTCTAGTTTCCGGATAATTGGGCCATGTCTCAGATTTACGCTGACGAAGTTATTCCGCCTCGTGCCGCTGACAGCCGGGGGCAGAACAAAACAAACGCTGAAGATGCGGGTTCAGATTGGGATTTCTTGGAACTTAATGGCAAAGCGGCCTCCGAGCACAGCAGCACAATGCAGGGCGACGGATCCATTACGCTCAAATCCAGCAGGGATGAGGCCGTTCTCCGTAAGGGGGCGCATTTTCGCGGAGCGCCGGATACGCCTTCTCCGACGCTTTCCCAAAAAACAGAGCCGGATACAGGGGACAGGGCTTTCAGAGAGGTTCTGGCTCGTCTGAAAGAAGCTCAGCACAGGGCTGCCGCCGACGGAGCCGCTGCAGGCGGTGTTTTTCGGGCCATGGGGATGGCGGCTGCCGACTATGAGGATGTCAGCGGGCAGCGGCAGCGCTTTCTCGCTTTCTGTCCGGCCTACGACATGATGACGCAAGGTCAGCTTCGCACCTATTTTGCCTGGCGGACCGATGTGCGTCGGGCGATGGCCGCGGCGCAGCCCGTTCCGCGGCCGGTCTCCTCGAGCTATGCCGTGCTTTATCTGATGGAGCTTGTGAACGGCATTGGAGCGAGCGGTCCTGAAGAGAGCTACCAAACGGCCCAACATTTTTGGGAGGCTTACCGCCGATTTGACTTTACGATCGACCGGCTGGCCTTAAGCTGGCTGCAGGATCTCGCGGACTATTGGGGGCTCAACGGCGGCCATCTGCCTCGGAATATCTGGTCGCAGCCGAAGGTGCCCAACGATCAGCATCTGCGGGCACTGATCGATTGTCAGGCGGCCTTGGGTGACGATCTTGCCGTCGGAGGGTTCCTCTTTACGCTTTCGGACTATGCGCCGGAAAAAAATGCATTTTTCAAGCTTACTGGAGCTTCACAGCCTTCAAAGCAGGAAGGCATGGATGAAGAGCGCCTCACAAAAGTATTTCGTCTTGCGGGAGCTGCCTGGCGACAATGGGTGCAGGACGTTCCTCGTTCGCAGCGCTTAAAGATGCTCGGGTGCGCTGCGGGAGCGAGACGGCGGCTTTTTCAGAACGGTCTCTTTGACATGACGCAGGCGCCGGACCGTTCGGTGGTGACTGCGGACGGCAGAACGCTGATTTTTTCCGACGGCTTATGCTTTGAAGAACGCATTGCCGAATCGCGCACGTCCCGAATGATGTTTCTGGCTTTCCTGAAGCAAGCGGAAAACATGCTCCGACGGCAGACGCCGGGTTTTAAACCGGTAAAGAATTTGGCTGACCCGTCCGTTGTTGAGGCCTTTGAGACCGTTGCTGCAAATGAAGCTGAGGCCAGGCGGCGGGCTGCCAACCCGGCGCGCAAAATTGACTTCACACGGCTGGGGAATATTCGCACGGATGCGGAGGTCAATCGTGATCGTCTGGTGCTTGCCGAAGAAATCGCAGAAAGTGCTCAGCACGATGACCAAGCGGCGTATGAGGAGCCTCATCCATCCGAAGCAGTGCAATGCCTCTTAGCCCGACAGAGCGAAATGCTCGATGGCTCTTCAGCCGTGGATTCATCAGCATTACGCAGAACGGACAAAAAAACGACAGCACCTGCGCCGGCAATGCCGCAGCCGCAGTTTGAGCCGGAATCCGTGCCGCAGTCGGGCGCTTTAAAGGTTTCTCCGGCAGGTGCGGGCCTGACGCCGGAGCTTCAGAGCGCACTGACAGAACTGCTTCACCACGGCCGGACGGACTGCGCAGGTCTTTCTCCCGCGATGTTTGTGGACCGCATCAATGAGCTTCTTTTTGATGCAGTGGGCGATGCAGTGCTGGAAATGAGGCCGGCGGGACCGGCCGTCATTGAGGATTACATTGACGACGTGAAGCGTATCATTTTATGATGCTGATCACACAAAGAGTCCCCTAAATTCACAGCGATGTCTACCTCTGATACCTCAAAGTCTTCACCGCAAAATCCGCAGGCACGCTCAGCCGCGTCCGGTTCAGCCAGCGCTGAACACCCGTCGCCGCAGCCGCTGAAACCGCCCAAACGGATAGCCCGCACGATTCTGGCGGCTTTGAAGGGCGGCGTTGTGCCTCGCATCGGACTGGGGTGGATTGCCGTAGGCCGCAGGCTCGAGATTGAAGCGCTTTTAAACGACATGGAAGTTGTGCGCGACGGCGGTGCGAGCTTTCGCTTCATCGTCGGGCGGTATGGCGCCGGGAAGAGCTTTTTGCTCCAGACGCTTCGCACCTACGTCATGGAACGCGGCTTTGTGGTGGCGGATGCGGACCTTTCGCCCGAACGGCGTTTGGCCGGCACGAAAGGACAAGGGCTCGCCACTTATCGTGAATTGGTGCAGAACTTCGCAACGAAAACCATGCCCGAAGGCGGAGCGCTCGGATTGATTTTGGAGCGCTGGATGGCTGGGCTGCGGGCGGAACTGGCCGCCGAAGGCGTCCAGCCCGGAACGCCTGAATTTCTCGCCGGCGGCGAAGCCCAAATTCTCGAGCGCATGCATGCTTTGGGCGAAGTGCTCCACGGCTACGAGTTTTCGCAGCTGCTTATTCGGTATTTCCGTGCAATGGAAACCGGCGAGGACGAAGTCCGCGCCCGTGTCGTGAAATGGCTGCGCGGAGAATACCCGACGCGCGCACAGGCTAAAGCGGAGCTCGGCATCAATTTGGTGGTCTCCGATGACAACTGGTACGACTTTCTGAAGCTCTTTGCATTGTTTCTGCGCGGCGCGGGCTATGAGGGGCTGCTGATACTCATCGATGAGCTCGTTAATCTCTACAAAATTCCAAACAGCGTCTCGCGGCAAAACAACTACGAAAAGATTCTCACGATCTACAACGATATGCTCCAAGGGAGAGCTCGCGGGTTAGGCGTCATCATGAGCGGTACGCCTCAGGCTGTTGAAGATCAGCGCCGCGGGATCTTCAGTTATGAGGCGCTGCGCTCGAGGCTCGCTGCCGGCCGGTTCAGTCAAGATGGGCGCCGGGACATGATGGCGCCGGTGATTGAATTGGAGCCCCTGACGCCCGACGAACTGCTGGTTTTGATCGATAAGCTTGCCCATATGCACGCGGACTTATTTGCCACGGGTCTCGTGCTGAGCGATCAGGCGCTCGCACGCTTTCTCGAGCTCGAATATGACCGCGAAGGCGCGGCCACGCACCTGACGCCTCGAGAAATCATCCGCGACTTCATCGAAGCGCTCAACATTCTGGCGCAAAATCCGGACCTCACCGTTGATGCGCTTTTTGGCACTAAGGCGTTCCAGAGCGCAGAGCATTCTGAGGGTGACGGCGAGGCAGAGGACGAGTACGCTGAATTTAATATTTAACGCAAGAGGCAGCTGATGACCGTCTTTGAGCGCTACGCACCGTTTGTTCAGGACTTCATCTATGCGCATCGTTGGGAGAAGCTGCGGTCGGTGCAGGTGGCGGCGGGCAATGCAGTCTTTAATACCGATAAGCATGTGCTGCTTTGCGCCTCAACGGCCTCGGGCAAAACGGAAGCCGCCTTTTTTCCGATCCTGACGCTCCTTTCGGAAGAGCCGCCGGCTTCTGTCGGCGCGCTTTATATCGCGCCGCTCAAGGCGCTGATCAACGATCAGTTCGAGCGTTTGACGGATCTCTGCGCCGAAGGCGGCATCCCCGTCTGGGCATGGCACGGAGACGTTGCTCAATCGAGAAAGCGTAAACTCATTGAGCATCCTTCGGGCATTCTCCAAATCACTCCTGAATCGCTCGAGGCATTGCTGCTCAGGAAGCATTCCGTCATTCCGAGACTTTTCGGCGATCTGCGCTTCATCGTCATTGATGAAATACATTCTTTGATGCGCGGCGACCGCGGCGGGCAGACCATGTGTCTGATTGAACGGCTTGCGCGTCTATCGGGATCGGATCCGCGCCGCATTGGTTTGTCGGCCACGATCGGTGATCCGCAGAAAGCGGCGGATTTCCTCTGCGGCAGTTCCCGGCGAGGCGCAGTAGTGCCGCAGTTTGAGCAGCCGCCCGTGCGCTGGCGCTTGGCAATGGAGCACTTTTTCATTGCGAAGAAAGAGGAGCCGCACCGCACGGACTACGCGCCCGTGATGGTGGATGCGCAGGTCAGTGACCAGTCGGCTGCGGATGCCTCCGATGCAGGGAAAGCTGCGGGCGACGCACTTCGACAGGCGAGTCAAAAACCAAGACCGGGGGCTCATTCAAGCAAGGCCAGTGCTCAGCTTGAATTGGAATCCGCTTCCGACCAGGCGCCGGCTTCGGCGGATCCCGGACTGGCCTATGTTTTTGAGCATTCGGCGGGCAGAAAGTGCCTGGTTTTTTCCAATTCGCGCGAAGAGTGCGAGGCGGTTACCAGCACGCTGCGCGAATACTGTCGCCGGGCAGGCGAGCCGGAACGTTTTCTCATTCATCACGGGAATCTCTCCACGCCGCTGCGGCTTGATGCCGAAGCGCTGATGAAGGAGGAAAACGCACTGCTTACCGTCTGCACGACGGCCACGCTCGAGCTCGGCATCGATATCGGCAGGCTCGAGCGGGCTTTTCAGATCAATGCACCTTTTACCGTATCGGCATTCCTGCAGCGCATGGGTCGCACCGGCAGACGTGGGTCACCGCCTGAAATGCGTTTTGTTATGCGTGAAGATGAGGTCGACAGCCGGGAAATGCTTCCCGCTCAGCTGCCGTGGGAGCTGATTCACGGCATCGGATTGGTCGAAAGCTGGCGTGAGGACCATTGGGTGGAGCCGCCGCGGCTGGAACGCCTGCCCTTTAGCCTGCTCTACCATCAGACCATGGCAACGCTCGCCTCGGAGGGAGAGCTCACACCCGCAGAACTTGCTCGGCGCGTGCTGACTCTTTCGCCCTTCAGACGCATTTCACCGCAGGACTACCGCACGCTTTTGCTGCACCTTTTGGACACGGATCACATTCAGCGCACCGAACGCGGCGGTCTCATCGTCGGACTCGCCGGAGAGCGGGTCACCTCCGGCTTCAAGTTCTACGCGGTCTTTCAGGAAAACGAAGAATATTCCGTTCGTGCTGACGGCCAGGAGCTTGGCACGCTGGTGCAGCCGCCGCCCGCCGGCGAAAAAATCGCCATTGCAGGACGCGTGTGGGAAGTCGAAGAGGTTGACCCCAAGCGTCATATTGTCTGGTGCAGACTGACGGAAGGACGCGTTCCAGCGTTTTTCGGCTTATGTCCGGGCGACATTCATACGCACATTCTGGAAAAAACCTGTGAAGTGCTATGCTCAGACACGGATTATCCATACCTCATGCCCAATGCGCGAAAACGACTCGCACAGGCAAGAAGCCTGGCGCAGCATTCCGGCATGACGACAACTCCGCTCATTAATCTGGGCGGCAGCTTCTGGGCGCTTTTCCCGTGGCTCGGGACCTACCCGTTTCTGGCGCTCGAGCGGCTGATCCGCATCCATGCTGCCGCAGACATTGGTCTGACGAACTTTGAAACGTCGCGCCCTTGGTTCATTGTCCTGCGCATGAAAGCATCCGCACCGGAATTTTTCCGTGCGCTTGCGGATGCTGCCGATCGAGTTCAGGATCCCATGTGTTATCTCTATCCGGATGAAGTGCCGCTCTTTGAAAAGTACGATGAGGCGCTCCCTGCTGAGCTCGTCCGCAAAGGATTTGCCTGCGGCGTGCTCGGCATTGATGAAATGCGGGCCCGAGTAAAAAGCTGGGCCGGCGCTTTTCAAGGCGGGACGGAATCGGCTGCAAGACTGCAGGCCGAAGACGGCCGGCAGCTCTCGGGCAGCTCGCAGGGGGCTGCACCATAAAGAAGCCGCTCACAGCGGTTTGGCTTTGAGCGGCTTGAGATTGGGACCGTGCGTTTCCGTGTCAGAGTTTATGCGGTTCGCCCACCTCACGCGAGAGATCGTCGTGAGGCAGCAGTGCGGAGCCCGTACGGAAATAAACGCCAAGGCAAAAGAGCGCGCTGATCGTGATGAAAGTGCCGCCCACGAAAGCCACAGGCGTAAAGCCGAAATGCTGCGAGACGAGGGATCCGACAAACGCTCCGCCGCCAATGCCGATATTGAAGATGCCCGAATAGAGCGATGTTGCGACGTCCGCAGCATCGGAGGCCACCACAAGCACGCTGGCACTGAGCGCCATGCAGATTGCCGTCTGAGCAGCGCCCCAGAGCAAAAGCAGCGGCACGAGCGAGAGCCACGAAGAGCATAGCGGCACCAGGAGAAAGAGCGACATCGAGAGAACCACCAGCGGAACCGTGAGCGAAGCCGAAGGATAGCGGTCAACCGTCTTAGAGCTCAGCACTGTGCCGATAATGCCGGCCAGACCAAAAAGAAGCAGAACATCTACGACGTCCGAACCAGACATCCCCGCGGAGTGCTCGAGAATCGGGCTGATGAACGAATAGGCGGTGAACTGCCCCAGCATCGTGATCATCGTGACGCCGTAGAGCTGCAGCAGTGCAGGACGCTTGAGAATGACGGGCAGGCTCTTAAGCGAGCCGGCACTCCTGCTCGGACACTGCGGCAGGACATACCAGAGGAGCATAAGCACTAAAAAGGCCGCTGCGCCGATGACAAAGAAGGATTCCGCCCATCCGAAGAGGTGCCCCATTTTGGTTCCGAGCGGGACGCCCAGAACCGTTGCAACGATGGTGCCGCCCATAACGGCAGCCAAGCCGGTGGCTCGTTTGCCCGCCGGCGCCATGCGTGCGGCGAGCGGATTCATGATGGACCAGAAGATCGAATGCGCAAGCGCGACGCCGATGCGGGTAGCGTAAAGCGACCAGAAGCTGTCGACCCACAGAACGGCGAAGTGGCAGATTGCAAAGAGTCCGAGGAGGAAAAGAAGGAGCTTCTTACGCTCAAAGCGGGCGGTAAGAAGCGCGAGCGGCAGCGACATGATCGACACCACCCAGGCATAGCCGGTAATAACGAGTCCCATGAAGGAGACAGATTCGTTGAGGCTTGCCGCCATGTCGGGCAGCAGCCCGACCGGCAGGAATTCTGAAGTGTTGAAGACGAAGGCGGCAAACGCAAGACCGATCACCGGAATCCAAGCTCGAAAGCCGGTTTGAGCGCTCTGAGATGCAGACATCGTAAGATGAAACTAAAAAAGAAGAGAAAAAGGAGTCGACGCCGTGCGGCGAGTTCAGCTCCGGAACCGCGCATCTTAGCATTTCGGCGGAAGGGAAATCCCTAGTTTAAGGGACTGCTGAAAGAATTGTGCTGGATTTGATCTGGTTTGCGTCAAACATTTGCTTGAGACGAATATCGACGCACAGCGCACGATAATGACGGAGGAAAGCCTTCATTTTCAGGCGGTGCGAAGGATGCGTATGCTGAAAAACTTCCGGTTCATTCGTATTCATTTGGCTGCGGCAGCAGTGCTGATGGGCGGCATCTTAGTGCTTCCGCCGATGGCTGCAGCAGAACCTTCAAGCAGTATTTATGATGCGTCGGGGCGTTATCTTGGCCGTATCGATGCGGATGGACGGGCGTATGACCGCAGCGGCCGGTATCTGGGAAAAACAGATGCAGACGGGCGGGAGTACGATGCTGCCGGTCGATACCAAGGACGCACCGACGAGAGCGGACGCCGGTACGATGCCTCCGGGCGCTTTACCGGCCGCACCGATGCAGACGGGCGCGTCTATGACGCCGCAGGACGTTATCAAGGACGGACAGATAAAAACGGCCGGCGCTATGACGCGTCCGGCCGGTATTTAGGACGGGAAGACTTTCGTTAGTGATCTCGTCCAGACAGAGCGAGCGGTTACTTGAGATGGTCGAGGATCGACTTGGCCGGGAAACCCAGCGACTGCGCTGCAATAACGACTTCATCGGGCTTAAGGTGAAGCGCAGCGGAAATCTTGTCGGTGCGAAAGCCCGTACGAGCAACGCAGGCGAGATTCATGGCTGCGGCAGCCAGATAGACCGACTGCAGTTTGATGCCGACGTCCAGCGTGCAGGCGCGGATGCGTGCTTCTCGAATTTCAGCTTCGTCAACGGCCGTCTTCTTGATTTTCGGAGCAATGGTTTCTACGGCGTTGGAGAGAAAATTTCGGGTGCGGGCATAGTTGGCAACGAAAACGAGCTCAACGGGCGGCACCGTGAGCTGCGTTTGAAGCAGATACGTCTGATCACGAACGTCATGGAGTGAGCAGAAGAGCACGCCGTTTCGTTCAGGAACCCAGCGCCAAATGCCGTTTGCCTTCAGAACATAGATATCCGTTTCGCGCCAATTGAGCGCGGTAGCAGTCGTCCGCCGTCCGCCCTTGCGGTTGATGCCGTCAGCAGCGTAGAGAATGTTCGAGAGGAGCTGATCGGGGAGCGGTTCGTTGCTGAAGTTGCGCTGCGAGCGGCGTTCGTTCAACGCCGTAAGCACAGACATATCCATGCCCTGCGGGGCCGGCAGGGGGCGGAAGACTTCGCCTTCAGAGCGACGTTCGCCAAAGCGGCGGTCGATTTCGGCGCGCAGTTCATCAAACTGATCACCGAGTTCATTGGTTATTTCTGCAATAGCTGCAAGGGCCTTTTTTTGAATCTTCATTTGGAGTTCCGGGCGTATTCGTCCGGCCTGCTAATAAAATGTCGCTCGCCGCGTGCTCAACCGCCAATCATTGCGGGAGCTTCCGGCTGTCGACGATGTCGGCTTGTGCAAGAAAGGAAGTGCTGTGGCAATTCAAATTGAAAGGATACAAGAACCCGACGGTGCAATAAGCTTCCGGATCTCAATGCCGGCGGAAAAAGCAGAAGCTTTTGCGTCGCTCATCAAGGCTGCTTTTCGGCTCGCGGGCGAGGAACCGGCAGTGTGGGATTCCGCCTTGGGTTTGACGCAGATCTCGGGCAGCAGACCGGCTGAGGCGCCCGGCGTGGCGTTGAAGCGCCTGCGTCAGGAAAACCACATGACTCAGCGCGAAACTGCTCGGCTGCTCGGCTGCACCCAGGCGCGCATCTCCGATATGGAAGCAGGCGTAAAGCCTATTTCAGCCGAAGCCGCACAGCTTTTTGCCAAACGCTTTGGGGTCTCTCCCGCACTTTTTCTGAAATGAGTCATTGCCTTCAAAGGTCGATGTCAAAACCCGCACGTCGGGCGGCAATGAGCGCTTCGGTGCGGTTCGATGCACCAAATGAGCGGTAGATCGCGGCAACGTGTGTTTTGACTGTTCCTTCAGAAAGATCGAGCTCTCGGCAGATGCGCTTGATGGGGGCGCCCTTGGCAAGCTGAGCAAGGACGTCAAGCTGACGATCCGTCAGATGCGGCGGAGCCGATTCGGGTGCTTTCAAACGTGCGGCTGTGCGGGTGAAAAAGCCGTCCTTTTGACTTTCGGTCAAAAGCTTTGAAGGAATGTACACGCCGCCCTTAAGCACAAAATCGATGGCACTTGAGAGCAGTTCCGTGTCGAGCGATTTAGGCACAAAACCTGCGGCACCGAGCTGCAGCACGCGCATGATGCTTTCCTGGTCCGCGAGGCCCGATACAACGAGAATTTTGAGCATCGGCTGACGGCGGACGATCTCCTCCATCAGTTCCGTGCCGGTGACGCCGGGGAGCGACAGGTCCAGGATGAGCAGATCGGCATCACCTTCACGGTCGACCAACTCAAGAGCGGCATCGGCCGTCGCTGCCGTGTGTACGTCCGCTTCCGGATCGCGGTCTTCAAGAAGGAGCGTAAGGGCGCCAGCAACCAGTGCATGGTCGTCAACGATCAAATACTTCATCGGAATGCCTCAGACGATCTCAGCAATAAGCACTGAGACTGCAGTTCAAGCGGTGCGCACTGCACCATAATTCGAGAATCTGAAAAGTGTAGCGGATGCGCGCAAAGGCGAAAGGTGTCTGACAGGTCAATTTGCCGATTTGCGCGCAACGATATGTGTCTTATGTCTACTGAAGTTTCATTTGCTGCTTCGGATAGCGCGTCGGCGTCTTTTGATGCGCTTCTTGCACGCCTCTCACACTCTCGTTTTAGAAGCCGCTTTCATTTAGGGGCTGCCGACATTGAGCTCATCGGCCGAAAAAGTCTCCCTGTAGTGCGCGAACACGCCGTGCGGTTTCTCTTGGAGCGTCTCGCGCCGGCCAACCCCGTCAACGACGGCAGGCAGACGCCGTGGCGCGGACATCCGGTTTTTCGGGCTCAGCATGCCTGTGCCTGCTGCTGTCGAGGGTGTCTCTTCAAGTGGCAGCAGATTCCGCCGGATCGCCCGTTGTCCGCCGAGGAGGTTGAACGTCTGGCGGATCTTTTGATGGCGTGGATTTCGCGAGAACTGGTTCGTGCAGGAAGGGATCCCCAAACTTATCAGGTGCCGCATACGGCCGAGTCTTCCCCTTCAAGCTCCAATAAGACCAGGAAGCGCAAACGAGCTGAAGCCCCAGGTTCCCGAAGCGCGAAAGCGTCGTTTGCCGAACCTTCCCTTTTTGATGAAGTCTGAAGACCGCCCGCGTTAAGCACTTGCGTTTAAGCACAAAAATGAAGCCGCCGCAGCAAAGAGCTGTCGGCGGCTTAAGAGGGGCGCCTGCAGGGCATCAGCGCTGCAGATCCTGCGGGCGATTAATTTTCGTTGCCCGTCGGCGTGAGACCGTGACGAGCTGCCCAGGTCCAGGGGTTGGCGAGCCAGTCAATCAGGACTTCGCGCTGCGCCTGATCAATCTTGCCGACCTCAACCGCCTTGTCGAGAACCAGCGTGAAGTCGAGCAGTTCGTGGCAGACAACCTTCTCGTTCTGGAAGAGCTTGATCGTTTCATCGATCCCGAAGGACGTGATGGCGAGGCAGTCCTCCACAATCCCTTCTTCAGCTTTGATGCCTTCAACAGCCGAGAGCAGTGAAAGACCCGTCGAGATGTGATCTTCAATGATGAGAATGCGCTTGCCCTTCACGGAGGAACCTTCCACACGGCTGTGGTCGCCATAGGTCTTCGGGCGCTGGCGCACGAAGATTGAAGGTTTGCCGAGGCGATAAGCCAGAGCTGCCGCGTGGGAAACACCGGCGCCTTCAACGCCGGCAATAATGTCGAACTTCAGACCGAGCTGGGCAATGCGCGAGCACATCGTTTCGATGATGTCGCGCCAGGCATCCGGATGCGCGGTCAGCGAGCGGTTGTCGACGTAGATCGGCGTGACGAGTCCGGACTTCAGACGCATCGGGCTGTCGGTCATGAAGGAGACAGCGCCGTAGTTGATGAGGTGGCCGGCGAGGATGTCGTTGGCAATAGGGGAAACGTACATTTGGAATTGGCTCCTCAGTCTGAATTAGTCGATGCCGATCGCCTTGCGGCCGTTGACGGTGGCGATCTTCACAAGTTCGTCGAAGTAGTCGAAGCGGCAGCCCGTAGCGAGCGTGGTCATTTCATGCCACATGTCGCCGGCGTTCCAGGGAACCATGGCGTCGCAGACATTGTCGGTACCCAGTGCGACCGTGATGCCGGCCGGAACCATTTCATCAACCGGCGTCATGGAGTTATGCATCGGCACGAGCTCTTCGGAGCGCGGCGTATCAATCCAGGCCGTCGGGCAGGCGATCATCATCATTTGAGCGCGGCGCATCAGTGCATAGAGGCGTTCGCGGTAGGCCTTGGAGTGTGCGCCGATCGAAATGCCGTGAATGGCGACCACGCGGCCTTCCATGCCGTGCTCGATCGTTTTTTCGCAGAGCTGTTCGGTTTCGTATTCGAGCGACTCATTGAACTGGTCAACGTGCACGTGAACCATCTTGTTGCGTTCTTTGGCCGTCGAGAGAATGATGTCGAAGGCTTCGGCTCCCTTGCCGTAGTCGCGTTCGTCGCGCTTAGGCAGCGCGCCGATGATGTCCACGAGATCGGCGCCGATGTCGAACCATTTGCGGGCTTCCGGATGGATGACGCCCTTGAGGGTCTGATTGGCAAACTTGACGGTCAGCTGGGCCTGATAGTGCTCGCGGGCACGCAGACCCGCCATGATGGCGCGGTCTTCGCTCTGCGGGTCGATGTCGACAAAGGTGGCGAGGGCGGTCACACCTTGGGCGATCTGATTTTCAAAGAAAAGGCTGAAGCGGCGGTAGAAATCTTCTTCAGTAGATTCGCGCTTCAGCCGATCCAGCGCATCCCACTTCTGCTGCAGCGTGCAGGTGCGGCGCATTTCAAGCACGTCGGGCGAGAGCGTATAGGCGCGGTCGGCGTGCGCATGCGTGTTGACCCAGCCGCCCGCGGCTTTGATCGCGGGCTCGATCATGTCGCGGATCGTCAGAGGGGCGTTATCAGTCGTGGACATTGACGAAACTCCTTGGGAGAGAGAATAGTGGGAATCCTAACTCTATGAAAACGCCGCGCCCGTGGGCTTCACGAATGCGCGGCTTAAACTTTCGAGAGTTTATAGAACGCTATTATTCTTCGCCAATGATAGCAACAAATCGTTACATATTCTGTCGGCCAGAACGGCTTTTCAGCACTCTGCCGGCTGATGCATGAAATCGATTTGATGCTGCTTAAGAGGTGAGATCTTCTTGATTTTATTTATAAAAATTTCGGATGCGTGACTGGCGGAAAACAAGAATAGTCAGCCATGAAAAGAGTCCGCAGCCGGCAACAATGGCGCCTGCCCGCATCCAGGGCTCTCCCCATGCCATGCGCTGAAGAACAAGTTCCCACGCAGAACGCAGCCATTCAATGCCCCAGAGGACGAGAAGTGCGCTTTGCAGCCAGACCATCCAGCGTTTCGGAATGAAAAGGAGCGGCACGGCAAGGAGCGGCAGCACTGAAACAAAGAGACCTAAGCCATGAAAGAGCAGGTGCGCCGCAAGCAGAATGTGAGCAAGGATCGGCAGGATAAGAAGCAGGAAAGGCATGGCTATTAACTTTTATTGTTGTTTTTGAGGGGCAGGGACGGTGACGGGGTTTGGGCTGCGGGTTTCACTGCCGGTTTGGCCCGGGCGGTGTTGCGGGGCTTGTCCGGCGCTTTGTGCACAAGTTTGTCGACGACATGACTCACTGCCATCAGCGGGTGAGAAAAAATCAGACGGGGACCGGCCCAGCGCATGACTTGCCGTGCGGTTTCCCGTTCGGCGGGTTTATAGCAGTGAATCTTGCAGCTGCCGCAGACGGGTTTGTCTTCGCCGTAAGGACAGCAGGCAAGACGTTTTAAGGCATAGTCGAGAAACGCCTGACATTTTGGGCAGAGCATATGTCCGCTCGTGCCATGGTGATAACTGCAGAACTCCTCGACCATCACCCGTATTGTTTGGGCTTCACTTTTCAGACGCGGGAGATCCTGCAGTCTCGACATGCGGTCCGGACGCGGCGCAGTGCGTGCGTTTGATCCCGCCGGTTTAGATTTGGGGTCAGGCGATGGGGCGGAAGAAACAGAAGTTGGCGCAGGGGTTTCAGACATGGCAGAAAGAGCAGACGAGTGCCGATTTTTTGGCCGCCGGCCGAGGTCTTTGGCGGCGGAAAGGAAAACAAGTTTGCTCGAGCGTAACATTGACGGATCGAAGAATACCTTAATTATGCTTTTTTGATGCAACATTTTCGTCAAACAGCATTCCGGGCAGACATATCTACTTCAAAGGAAAAAACGATGACGATTTATGACCCGACCGCTCTGCGCCGCGAGCTCCATGAAATGCCGGAACTCGCGCTCCACGAGAAACGTACCAGCGCTTATGTTGCTGAAAAACTGAAGGCCCTTGGCATTGAGACGCATGAGAATGTGGGCGGATCAACGGGCGTTGTCGGCATCATCCGCGGCACGGAACCGGGGCCGGTTTTCATGCTTCGCGCCGATATGGATGCGCTCCCCTTTGTCATTGACGGGAAGCCCTGCTGCATTCATGCCTGCGGCCACGACGGGCATACCGCTATGCTCCTCGCAGCGGCGAGCAGACTGAAGGATAAAATCAAACGCGGGACGCTCAAGCTCCTCTTTCAGCCGGCAGAAGAAACCCTTCAGGGGGCGCCCGTCATTATTAAGGCCGGCGTCATTGACGACGTGGATTACGCGCTGGGCGCCCATATTCGCCCGATTCAAGATGTCCCGGCCGGCATGCTCTGCGCAGCAGTTCGGCATACCGCTTCAACCACTCTCACGATTGTCATTAAAGGGCGCGGTGCTCACGCATCCCGTCCGCATCTCGGCATCAATGCCATTGATGCGGCGTGCGCCTTAATGAACGGCATTCAGGCGATCTGGCTTGATCCGAAGATGTCTTGGTCGGCGAAGGCGACGCAGATTCATGCAGACTCAGGAGCTACCAATACAGTGCCGGATCTTGCCCGCATTACTTATGACTGCAGGGCGCAGACCAATGAACTGATGGATGATCTGCTCGCGCAGATCCGCCGAGTGGCTGCCGGAACTGCTGCAGCCTACGGCGCCGAGGCGGAAGTGATTCTGCGTGATCAGAGCCCGGCTTGTCTCTATGACGACGATTTTGTGGCTGAAGTGGCTGACGCCATCAAGGAAACCGCCGGCCCTGATAAGCTCGCGCCCGACTGCGGCGGCGGCGGGGAAGACTTCCATAACTACAAGCTTGCTCGTCCTGAAATCAAGGCCGCCTATTTTGGCGTGGGTGTCGGAGCAGCGCCGGGACTTCATGCCCCCACAATGCATTTTGACGATACGCTGCTGCCGCTCGGCGTGGCAGTTTTTGAAAACGTTGTGCTTCGTCATCTCGGCTGAGCGGCGTTTCGGGCGATTGGATGCCCCGGTTCCGGCGCAGTTAAGCCGGAACCGGCATGAAAAAAAGCCGCAGTTCTTGCTTCATTTGAACTGCGGCCTTTAAATTCGCCGGCAGAAGGATTAAAGACTCATACGCAGAATCTCAAGGACGCCGCTGCGGCTGATCGGACGCAGTGCGCCGTCAAAGGACCACCAGATCTTGGCCACATGATCGGCCATTTCTTCAAAGTGCTTGTCGTCGATGCCGACTTCGGAGAGCTTAGAAGGCAGGCCGATGGATTTGAAGAATTCGGCTGTTTTTTCGATAGCCTTTTGAGCGTTTTTCATGACGTCGTCCTGGGGATTCAGATGCCAAACGCGAACGCCGTACTGCGCAAAGCGCGGAGCCGTTTCCGGCGTCAGACTCCAGCGCATCCAGTTGGGCGTGAGAATAGCGAGACCGACGCCGTGGGTGATGTCGTAGAAGGCAGAAATCTCATGCTCCATGCCGTGGCAAGGCCAGGGACTCGGAGTTCGGCCGATCGAAAGTAGGCCGCAGCAGCCAAACGAACTCACCATCATGAGCTGGGCGCGGGCTTCATAGTCGTCGGGAGCCGCAATGGCCTTGGGCGCATACTCAAAAACAGTCCGCAGAACCCCTTCGCACATGGCATCCGTGAAGGGATTGCCTTCTTTAACGAGATACTGCTCGAATGTGTGAGAGATGATGTCCGCCGATCCGGCCGCGGTCTGATTGGCCGGTACCGTGAAGGTGTAGGTCGGATCCAGAATGGAGGCTTGCGGAAAGAGATTTGAGGCGGCGAGGAACATCTTTTCATTCGTCGCCGAATTGCTGATGACGCCGGAATTGTCGTAGTCGCTCCCCGTAGCCGACAAGGTGAGCACGGCGCAGAAAGGAATGGCGCGGCCAATGCGGCTGTGGTCGAGCACTAAATCCCAAGGGTCGCCGTCATAGTAGGCGCCGGCAGCAATGCACTTCACAGCGTCAATCACGCTGCCGCCGCCGGCAGCAACGATGAAGTCGATTTTTTGCGCTTTGCAGAGTTCAACAGCACGCCGAATCGTGGAAATTTTCGGATTGGGTTCGATGCCGGAAAAGTCGAAGACTTCGTAATCAGAGAGCAGTTCACGCAGTTTGTCGTAGAGACCGATGCGGCGAATGCTGCCGCCGCCCATCGCAAGCAGGATGCGGCTGCCTTTGGCGGGCAAAAGAGAAGGGAGCTCATCAATGCGTCCGCGGCCGAAGATGAGATGTGTGGGCAGATAAAGATCGTAGTTTTCCATGGGGATCTGAATTTTTTTAGAAAAAATAATCCATCAAACCCCTTCACTTGGAATGGCGTTTGAGGATTGAACTGTTGAGCAGTATTTTGCCGCTCGACGGGGACGGCGAAAGCGCGGTTTCAGTCAAAGAACTGCCTGAATTGCTCACCAGTCAACTGCAGCCTGTTTTTTTTTCGCTTGCGGCATGCTTGGGCATGCAGTTAAAGACCATGGGTTCCGGGCGAAGGATTGTTTAATGGCCCAAAGCCAAAAATTCAGCCCTCATATTGGTTAGGGAGGCAAAGCGGCAAGTGCCGCGCTGGCCATCGGCTGTCCCCTGGACGGCCGGATATTCGAGACCAAAAAAGAGATCAAGGGCGGCTAGGCTCTTGAATGGAGAGGAGGCTAGGCAAGTTGAGCGTTTTGCTGAAAACCTCGCGAAGAAGTTACAGCTGAGTCACCTTGATGCCGGCACGCTCGAGAAAGTCCAGTCCCTCGCGGCTTCTGTAAAGCTCGTGATAGAAAACCTGTGAAATGCCGCATTTTTGAATCAAGAGCGCGCAGTGGATGCAGGGGCTGTGCGTAATAAAAATCGCAGCATCTTTGGAGGAATAGCCGTTTTCGGCGAGCTTCGCGATGGCATTGAGCTCCGCGTGCTGGACCTCCGGACGGGTGACGAGTTTGCCGTCAACTTCCATTTCACAGCAGTTGTCGTACCCCGTCGGCATACCGTTCCATCCAAAAGAAATAATGGAGTGGTTTTTCACGATGACGCAGCCAACCTTGAGCCGCTTAGCATAGCTGCGCTCCGCGGCAATCTGTGCAATACGCATATACATCTGGTTGTCTTTGACGATATCCATTCCATTGCTCCAATGACAGCTGTTGCGGTGAGCCGAAGCGAAGAATGAATTCTAGCGAGTCAAAGCGTGGGTTTCAGAGGTGAGCTCAATAAGCTTTTTGGATGACTTGCAAAAAACGAACGCCTTCCAGACCGCTGTCGGGAAGGCGTCGAGCAGCTCAATGTCTGCGCTTAGTTCAGAGTGAAGGCTTTTTCAAGATTAATCGGGAAAGCCTGATAACCGAACGTATCCCAAAGGACAATATCGACGACAGGGGTTGTTT
>OGHK01001519.1_pt1 | contig 19361 bp, 26 predicted proteins | sample 1571411 | NCBI WGS metagenome assembly OGHK01 (sample SAMEA2582043, study PRJEB24529) | metagenome | biome: Human gut stool | place: China | collected 2011 | reverse complement strand
ATAGATAACATAACCTTCCCCGTAAATACAAAACTGAAATTCCCTATTATTATATCTAGCAACGATCGGAGTTCCGTCCTCCAAGTCATCTATATTCTCAAAGTCAAGCTGTCCGTGTTTACCCCTATTCAAAAAATCTCCAAACATCTTTCCTCATTAATCGCCGCTTTGATGGCTTTGGGTGTATCTTCTTGTGTCTCTCTCTTTTAAACCTAGACAACAATGATACAAGAGACCTTTCCCATAATTGCCAGCGGGGTAGAAGTACTCAATGAGCGTATCCTGCTGACCCATGTGGAGAACGGATTATTGATGAATGGTTTATGATAGAATAGCTTGCTTCATCGATAATAAGGTTGCCTGCAAAAGGGGTAAGTCCTCCTTCATTGTTGAATAAACAATATCAACATCTATTTTAAGATAATGATGAGCTATCACATCCCGCAACTTCATAATCTCCTTCCAAGGAATTACAGGATATAAAGAGAAAAGTTCTCCTTCTGAAAGTTTATCTATAGTTTTTACACTTTCACCAATAAAAATCAATTTCATACAAACACCATCCAAAACGAACATATCATCAGGAGTCAATAAGAAATCATTGCCATCCTTAATATGAGATGTACGGACTTATATAACATGAATTGAATCAATCATCATGTCTATCAAATCCAAAATTCGTCCCGAATCTTTCCATTTATACATAAATCAAATCTTTATTTATGGATTTTTCCATACGAGTTCCTGCAAATGACTCTCTTTTACAGAATAAATCAACAGAACAACCTAGAATCTGACTAATCACATATAACTGAGGCACAGTACAATTTGCACGTCCATTCTCAATCCTAGACATCTGATTACTCTGGATATCTAGCACAGCTGCTAAATCAACAGCGGCAATCTTTTTATCTATTCTCAACTTTTGAATTCTCTGACCAATCTGTAATTGTACGTCCGAACTATATTCTTTAAAATCAGTCCATGTCATTCTGTTCACCTCCTCTCATGCAAAATAAAAAGCAGTGGTAATATTTCCTACCACTGCAATTAAAACACATATTTTACATTGATTCGATTCCCCCAATTTTAATATTAAAAAAGGGGTATTCTCATTGAGGCTTTTTACGTTGTGCCTCTAGCTGTTCAATAAACTCTTTTACTCTTAATCTTTCTTCATCCGTTATCATTCCCATTCTTTTTTCATATTCTCTTCTACTTTTATTATTATCACAATATGTTTTTAGTGCTTCTTGAAATACATTTTCACTGGTGTCCCTAAAACTAAAATCTATATCCTCATCTTCAGAATCCTTCAATACCACCTCTCCCCATAGTTTCTTTTGAGTTTCATTATCTATTTCCTGTAGTCTTTCACATATAGCCTCAAATCTTGGCTGTAATTTATTGATGAAGCCATTAGAACGCAATATTTCCTTTCTTTCTAATAATAAGTCCTTATATTCCTCATTCTTGTCCAATTCTTCTTGCAACTTATGCTAATCATTTAATAGATTTCTAATTATCTCTTTAGATGTTCTTATATGCCGGTATAGCCCGTTACTTCGGGCTTTTCCGGCACTTTTCATATAGGAAGAACCTCACAAATCTTTTTATTACCCCTCATGTTTTCGCTCTCAAAAGTAGTAAAAGCAGTAGTAAATTCTGCGTACTACTTATGCCGCCTTGGTTTCCTCGGCGCTTTCCGCCGCAGGCTCCGGCTTGGCCTCTGTGGTGGTTTTTGCCTTGGCTTGCAGCCGTTCCATTTCCTCCTGTGCGGAATGGAAAGTAGCGTGGGCGTAATAGTTCAGCGTCATTACAATGTTGGCGTGTCCCATGATGTACTGCAATGCCTTGGGGTTCATGCCCGCGTTTGCCATTCTGGTACAGAATGTATGCCGCATGGTGTGCGGCGTCATCACATCGGGCAGCGGCTCCTTGTGGCACTTGTTGTACTTCTTGGCAAGGCACTTGAACATGGCGTCATAGTTGACGGCGGTTTTGGGCAGGCCGTCCCGGTTCAGGAACAGGAAGTCCTTATAACCGTCAACCTCAATGCACCTGCCGTCCCTGCGCTTCTTCAACACGCGCTCAAACGCTTCATAGGCGGCTGCGCTCATAGGCACTTGACGGAATCCGCTTTCTGTTTTTGGCGCTTCGATATAGTAGCCGTCCTCGGTGCTTCTCAAAAGCTGGTGGTCTACATTCACAAAGCGCTTCTCAAAATTCAGGTCGGCGGGCGTCAGGCCGCAGAGTTCGGAAATACGAAGCCCGGTTTCCAGCAGGATCACCACCTCGTCATAATACTTGGCATAGACGGGATCGTTCTGCATGAAGTCCAAAAGCTCGTTTTCCTGTGTAGGGGTAAGCGGCACCTTTGGTACGGTATCGTCGTTGATAACCTCATTGATCGGGAAGTCAAAGGGATTCTTGCGGAGACAGTCGTCCTGTACGGCCATATAAAAGATGGCTTTTAAGGAACGCTTGCTGTTGCAGATGGTGTTGTAGGCAACGCCCTTTTCCTGCATACGCAAGGCCCATTCTTTCGCGTCGGACAGCTTCACGCTGTCAATGCTGGCCGCGCCCAGCTTATCTTCGGACAGAAGTTTCATCAACTGCTGGCGGCTCTTTTGGGTTCCTTTCCGCACATTCCCGCGCTGCCGGGTGTACTTTTCATAAAGCTGGCATACGGTCATTTTCTTGCCGATGGTGTCTATCCCGTCGTCAAGGTCTTTCTGTATCTGCTTGATTTTCTCGCGCAGGGAAAGACAGGGCCGTTTCCCGGCAGGTACTTTGTCGGTAGGTACTAACTTCCATGAGTAAACAAACTGGGTTTCTCCAAAGGTGTCAATGTATTTGTAAGCGTATCTTCCATCTGATCGCTGGCTCTCTCCAGACTTCAAAAGGCGGCCTTTGTTGTCCCGTCTTTTTTCATCTCGTTCTTTTCTTGGCATTTCGTCATGCTCCTTTCCATGACGGAAAGAGCCTTGACACGCTTATAACCTATTATAACACGCGCAAGGCCCTTTTTCACTATATTGTGTCAAGGGAATCAATGATTTTTTCAAACTGCTTCCGCTTGATCTGGATGCGGTTGCCGTTCAGGATCACCCAGCCAGCGGTGGGGTTTTCCTCGGCAAGCCGACGCAGTTTGTTTTCCCCGATCCGAAAATATTTGGACGCTTCCTCAATGGTGAGCGTGTATTTTTCCCAAATAGGCACATCGTTATTACTCATAACATGGCCCCCTTTCTTTTCAAAACAAAGGTTGTTTTTTGCGAAAGTGGGCAGAAAATAACGGACGGCTGCTGGCACAGCTCCACGGGAATCTCACCCCCGCGTGGTTCTCACGCGGCCCTGCTCGTTGCCTGCGACGCTTCAAACGCTCGGACTACGACGACAAGGGCGTATCATTGTCCTGCCTGCGCGTCGTCGCCCGCAGGCTGCCACACCTGCTTTACGGCCCGGTAAAATCGCTCCGCTTACCCCAATGAGGGAAAGCCTCTTGGCGCACCTGCCGCCCGGCTCGGCACAGACAGAATGTATCCGTCTGCCCTATGACGCGCCGCCATTGTCCTGCGGGCGTATTTGTCAAGGAGCAAAGGGGCCGCCGGGAAAACAGGCAGGCGGGGAAAGGGAAAGCCGCCTGTCTATGGCCGGGGCCTTAACCGTCAGTCGCCAATGGGACTAACGATGGAATGGATCAGCTTGATTTGCAATCGGCGCTTCATATACTCGTCAATGCAGATATGAGGCTGGCCGCTGCCGTCATAGAGCGTCCGGGTACACAGCTTATTGATATAGCCGTCATAATGCTGCAAGACACGCTCCACGGCTTCGGCGTTACCGGCGCAGGCCGCGTCGATCACAAAATCAGGTAGAGGGCTTTTGCCCTTGTAACTGGATTGCTTCATCCGCGTTTAACCTCCCTCCGGCATGAACGCCATCAATTTTATACGCAGGTCTTTCAGGGTGCTTGTCCTGTGGCGCTGTACTGCGCTGCGGGACATTCCCATCAGGCGGCCGATTTCTTCGTCAGTCAAATCCAGAACAAAGCGGAGAATCAAAATACTCTGCTCGTCTTTTGGCAGGCTGGCAAACGCTTCGGCCACAAGCTCGTTGTCGATATGTAGGTCATAGCCATGCGAACTGAATATAAAGCTGTCGCAGGAATACCGATCTACGGTCGAGAGCTTGTCCCAATCAGCCGGGGAAACAGCGTCCAGCGACACTTCACGGTCGCGGCGGCACTTCATTTCCCGCAGATAATCTATCGCCTCATGGTACAGAACCAGCTTGCAGTAGCGGTCAAACTGGCTCCATTCACCGTATTTGCGGGGGATCGCTTCCATCTTCTCACCCCCTTTCTGTGGGGGATGTGGTGGTTCTCTCCCTTTCCGCCAATAGAGCGAATGGAATCTCTCTGGCTGCCCGCTAAACGCCTCCTTTTTTCACTTTTTTGAAATTTCTTTTTGCGCCAGATAGCAGACCGCAGGAAACAACAAAATTCGCCCGGCAGGTCAAAGACCCACAGGGCGAAACAAAAAGCGATATGTTCTTTTCCTACATGGTATAGTACATACGCACAGCCGCTTGTCCCCGCTGCCGGGGGACGGCTTTTTTTGACAGGCTAACCCCTGTCAGAATTTGTCGAAGCGGTTTTCGTTGCATAGCGGCTCCCTCCTAAAGCCGCCATGCCAGAACACGGTGTAGGGGTCGTCGAAGCAAAAAGAAACGGCGGCCTTGATCTACTCAAAACCGCCGTATCAGTCAGTGATACAGGAAAGCGCACGAAATCCTCTGCCCGTCAGCGGTTTTTTTCTTTTCCCCGCTGTGGAGGCAGATGTTTGAATATGTAGGTATGTTTCATGCCGCAAAGGCCAAAACATACCGTGTTAGTCAGTCAATTTGAATTAGAGTTCAATTCTTGCTTTCGATGGCTTATCTTCACAATAGGTAACTTTAATCGTTGTTCCCTTGTCAGGGACTTTGTTTCCTGCGCCAATCCATTTTCGGCAGATGTAATCTTTGCCGTCTATCGTATATTTGACCTTGATAGTATGCGGAAAGGCTGCGCCATCCATCGCATGAACGCGGGCAGGTTTACGATTCACTTTTAACCACCATTGTTTTGTAACTGAAATTACAGTTCCCATTGTTTCTTTTTCCATAAGTTATACCTCCAATGATATTTTTGATTGATGATACCTATTTTCTATTCAGCCTTTTCTTTGTTTGTAGTAAAAGCGGAACGCTGCTGCGCCGGTGGCCGCCAACTGTACCAGAATCAGCACAGCAAACAGACCGAAGCTCTCATAGTAGAACAGTTCATCCCAAAAATATAGTCTGTTCAAATGATGCCATTTATTGTATTCTAAATTTGTAGGTAAGCTGAACGGGTAACTTACCAAGGGATAGCGGCAACAGATGTCTATCTAACCATACTACCATTGAGATCGAAAAGTATGAATTGAAGAGTACAATAATAGGGTTGATTGAGGATCAACTTTTATTTTTTGTACCTTCATGTTAGAAGCCGTTGTGGACTATTACCTAAAAATAATAGATATAACACAAAGAGAATTATTCAATCTGTCCAAGCATAACAGGAAGGAAAAGATTGAAATTCCATAGGTAGTGGCTTCGTTGACGCGACTAAGTTCAATACGGAAAAATCGGTCTGCAGGTGTGTCAAACAGAAGACACTATTTTTTTATATCTGAGACCGATTGTTTCCGATACAATTTATGGAACATTCAGCACATCATGGACAAACCAAGTCTGAGCCGTGACCATAATGGCAAATGTGCAAATAGCAAAGAGAAGTACTTCAGCCACAGCATTGACACGGCTGGATTGAAGTTGCTTTTTCAGATTGGCAGGCAAGATTCTTGACAGCAGACAATAAACTAAAAATCCAATACAGGCTCCAGCGGTATTTGTCATCAAGTCATTGATGTCGGAAGAACCCCAGCCAAACATCTGGACAATTTCAACAGCCAAAGAAAACAGAAAGCCAGTCAATGCAACCGTCTTCATGTGATGATATTTCTTGTACAGCAGCGGCAGGAAAAATCCCAACGGGACAAACAGAATAATATTCAGAATGGTATCAATTGGCCCAGTTATCATACCGATAAATGGAGTCCAAGAAATGTTCGGGCGAAAGGTCATTGTGCTTGTAAAGCCGATGCCTGTGACGGTCAAAAGTCCGAATAAATAATAACCAAAAACAAACACTGCAGCGGTATGGAGAAAACTTTGTGTTCTCCCCAATTTTTTGAGCCACAAGAAATACAGTACGAAGACTGGAACCATAAACACATACCCACTAATTGAGCGGATGAGAATATCAGAAATTGGTATCATTATTATCTCCTTGTCAAATTCAAATTTATTGCCCATTCCAGCATTGAGCATTTTCTCATAAAGCAAACAGAATACTGTCATTAGTAACGACGGTATTCCCATAATGCTAATCGTAAGTCTAATTGTTCAATGTCGATTAGACATTCACTTTTACATTTTGGACAAAAGAGAGGAAAATTTTTAAGTACGGTATCTTCCCGAATTTTGTCGCGTGTTTTATTCCCGCAGACTGGGCAGCGGATGAACTCTGTTTTCTCCATATTGTTCACTCCGAATTGCGATCATTCTTTTTCTTATCCCGATATTTCCGTATGAGTTTATTACGGATAGGAACGCCAACACCAAGCAAAAGCACAACTGCCAAAATTGTGAAATCCATACAATCACCTCACATTTCTTTGTTCTTCATAATCCGAATGGACAAGAAGATCGAAACCGCATACATCACGACAATAGCAAAAACCGCAAAGAAAACGAGAAGTATCGGAAAAGATTCAACGACTGAAATAATTGATTTCCCGATAGCTGGCATTTTAGAGAGAAGAAGTAAAGTCACCAAAAAACCGGCCACTGGAATATACATAAATACCCGTCCTTTGATTGAGCCGTACTTGTAATATCCCGGAATCTGGAACACAGTATAGAGTGCAAATAAGAATACTCCTGCAATAGCGGCAGTTACAATGTCAAATACGCCAACTGTTTCACCCAGCACTTTCAAGACAAGCGGCTGTGCAATCAAAGAAATAATCAAGGAAAGAAGCCCCATTGCAAGGACGAAAACATAGCGTCCGATCACAAGCTCGCTTTTCCGAACAGGTAAAATACCAAACAGACGATCCATACTGTTTTTTTCTGTGATGGAAAAGGTATATCCCGTCGTCATGGCAATAAAGCACATAGCAAATGATACCCCTGTCAGTAAAGAACGATTGATTGCGGCAAACACAATCGGCAGAAGCAGGGTGAAACAAATTGTCTTAAAATATGGTTTTACCAATGCAATATCTAATTTTGTGGATTTCAAAATATTACTCATAATCGTCACCTTTCTTGCTTGTAAACACTACAATTTCATCAATGGTGGCAGGCTCAATGGTCAGGTTAGGGAAACCGCTAATATCTTCGGTTTTCATCAGTGCCTCAAATCCCGTAGGGAATGTACGAATACCAGCCGCCTTATTTTTCAGATCATCGGACAGTTCCTCAATTCCACCTTTTACAATGCGGAACATATCTACAAAATCATCTTTGCTGCCAGTAAAGAACAACTCGCCATAACTGATGTAGGTAATATAATCGGCTGCACGCTCCAAATCGCCTGTGATATGGGTGGAGAACAAAACACTATGCTCACCATCTTCAATATACTCTGAAAGAATTTTCAAAAGTTCATCTCTGGAAACCGGGTCAAGTCCACTGGTCGGTTCGTCGAGGATCAGCAGTTTGGCGTCGTATGAAAACGCACAGGCAAGCATTAACTTCATCTGCATACCTTTGGAAAGTTCTTTTACCTTTTTGGTTGGTGCAATGTGAAATTTCCGTAACATATCCGCAAATTTCTGGCTGTCCCAATTTGGATAAAATACCGAAATGGATTTTTCAACCTGCGACACTTTCCAATCATCACTGAAATAATTTGTATCGAAAACAACGCCCAGCTCTGATTTTACTTTTTGTTCTTCTGCGATATTATCCAGCCCCATCACTTTGACTGTACCGCCGGTGCACTTGAGCATATTCAAAATCAGTTTGATTGTCGTTGTTTTGCCAGAACCATTCGGGCCGATCAAGCCCATAATATATCCCTTTGGCAAAGTAAAGCTGATATTATGAAGTTGAAAAGAATCAAAAGATTTTGAAAGATTCGTTACCTCTAAATAATTAGTCATCTGTTTTTACCTCCGTTAAAATGTCCAAAAGGCGATGTAATTCCTCTGTGGATAGATTTGCCATTCTTGCAGCTTTTATTGCTTCGGTGAGATTGTTTTCTACTTTGCAAATAAGCTGCTCCTTAATCAGTTCTGAACCAGACCCCATTACGAAACATCCACGCCCCTGCACATTTTTAACAAAGCCCTCTTGCTCTAATTCTGTGTATGCCTTTGTCACTGTTAAGACGCTGATCTTTAGGTCTTTGGCAAGTGTTCTAAGGGAGGGCAAAGTTTCTTCGGCTTGAAGCTCGCCAGATAAAATAGCCGCCTTGATCTGCTGTTTAATCTGCTCGTATATGGGGACGCCAGATACATTTGAAATAATCAGTTTCATTGCTGCATCCTCCGTGTGTTTTAACTGTTATGCTGTTGTGTATAACAGTATAACATGCAAGGCTCCAAAAAGCAATATAGTTTAAGAAAAGTTCATAATAGCAAAAATTGGTCGGGATAATAAAATTACTATCCTGACCAATTTCTTTTAACAGGAAGTGCCTATTTCATCCGCTAATATTCCATCCAACTTTATTCCATAAAAAACACCCCGCCTAATCAGTTCCGGGATATTTACCGGAGTAGTAATGAGGCTGTATTTTACTTTCTTTGTTTGCAGTAAATGCGGAACGCTGCTGCGCCAGTGGCTGCCAACTGTACCAGAAGCAGCACAGCAAACAGACCGAAACTCTCATAGTAGAACAGTTCATCCCAAAACAGGAGAACATCACAGAGGGCAGTCAAGGCAACCGTCCAGCGGATGTGCCGGGCCAGCCATTGCCGGAACACCAGCACAAGGGCAACGGGCGGGACGATCAGCAACGCCAGATTCAAAATCAAGGTCGGGGTCAGTTCCATTGCGTCGCCTCCTCGCTTTTGTTGATTTATAAATAGGAATTATATATACCCGAAAGCCGATTAACATAATCAGCGTAATATTTGAGGGAGGACAGAAACAACTGTCCTCCTGTTTGGAAGTGTTCAGCCTTATTCGAGGACTGAGGGTTTTCTACATAAGAACGAACTGCTGTACCACAATTTTTGCAAATTACATGAATCAAATTTTCGCCTTTAAGTGTCAAAGCTTTATTTGGTTGAACTTTTGCATAAGTGGATTGAATCCCCTCAACAACATCTTTGCCACCACACCACGGGCAAACATACTGTTTCTGCTCATTCATAGAATTCACCTCCTTTCTTGTTAACAAGGTCATTGTAAAACGCAAAAAGGTCAGGCAGATGCAGACTTATTAAACAAGACCCATGTACTAATAAAGTAACTAATTAAAAGGACACCCAAAATAGCCAACACGATCAAAAGTTGCTGTACCAATCGCTGTACTCCGATATACACTGCAATCTGCATATGAAATCCTACTAACAAAAATACAAGAAATGCGCCAGACAAGATAAGGGCCAGTATAACCGGAACACCAAACCATACAGCTAATTGTTTCAAAATCAACTTTCGTATATGGGGTTCTTCAACGCCCATATTTCTTAGAACCCGAAAACGATATTTGTATTTCCCGGAATCTGATAATTGCTGCAAAGCCAAGATAGTAAAACAGGTTACAAACAAGATGATTGCGCTATATGTCAATCCAGTTTGCATAATGAAAATAATAGCAGAATTATCATTAACCTCGATTGTCCGCATGGTAATGTTATAAGTTACAAGCGAATCAGTAAGACTTGAATTTTCAAAGTATGATTTTAATTCTTGAGCAATATCATAAGAAATTGTTTTATCTGCCATCATATACCGGAATGTATTAGCTGATGTCAGTTTATTGCAAATGTGATCCGGTACAATATATATCACACTTTGAAAATTATAAAAATCTTCGCCTAAGTCTACTGTATGTGCAGAAATATCAGCAAGCTGTAAATCGCCTCCATCAGTTTTAATAGATTTGTGAGCTTCAAGATACGCCGAAATTGAATCTTGGGGCGTTATGGAAAGCCACTGGGTTGTAAATTCATGATCCCGTAAAGAAATTTCATCATAACCTGCCATCTTTAATAGATGGTTATAGTCGGACAAAGAAATCGCTGTGATGGGTGAGGCATTTTTCCTGCTATTCTCCAGTTGGTTATAAAAGTCAGTTTTGTTTACAAAGTATGTCTTAAAAGAGCAATCATCACGAACAGAAATATTCTTTTCAATGAAAGAATCAAGAAAACTATAATCCGTTACAGGCAGCTCTTTTTCGGACTGTATGCCGATATAACCAGACTGCATACCAATGTAGTCCGAAGAAATCTGTATATCAAAAGGAACTCTTTTTTCCAAAAAACCTTGTGCCCATCCAACAAGGAGTGGTGTTACAAAAAATAATGCCATGGACAATGTAAGTGTGAGGCAAATCAAAGTCATTGAAAGTGTTTTCGATTTTAATTTAGATAACAGTTGTCCAAAAAAGAACAGATTTTCTTCTTTATACTTCTGGCGTTCTTTGATAACCAACAAGTAATTACTAAACAAAACGAAAAATACACTCACTCCAAATACAACACACCAAAACAGAAATCCCATATAAACATTAAAAGCACCTTTATCCATCGGCATTGCAAGGTACACTTTGAAAACTGGCAATATGGAAAGAATAATCAGTTCCAACAGGCCAATACATTCAATCAAAAAGAGCTGCTTTACTGTGTTTTGTTCTTTTCTTCTGAACTTTTCCCTTATATGCGTAATCAACATCAGAATTGGTACAATAATGCTGATTGCAGACCATATTTTGATTACCATTTCAAATTCTCCGTTAAAGTAGTAAGACAGGGTTCTAATATTATAAAAGGTAATCAGCAGATAAAGGACAAAATTTACTGGAAAGAGTTTGTATATCCATTTGTGGGGGGTTCCCAATATATCATTTTTTCGTTCTGCATTTAGCATATCAATTATCTTTATTTTTCGTATCGTGCGAACTTGAGATAAACCAACTGTCGCAAAACATATGCAGAAAAATAGAATCGTCAAAATGATTGTATCTGGAAAAAGCATAAATGAAAATTCAAATGGTTTATGATACATTTGAAGCAGCATAGCAGTAATGAATTGAGAAAACACACCACCTAATCCTATCCCCACAATAAGCGAAAAAATTCCCATTATTAGTGATTCTACAAAGAAAAGTCGAGCTATCGTTGATTGCTCCATTCCAATAATACTCTGAATTGCAAATTCTCTTTTCCGCCGTTGTATCATAAAGTGGTTTACATACTGCATAAGGAACATCAGCAATACAGTAATCAATAGAATCGCATATTTAATTCCGTCACCTAATATATCTAAATTAAATTCTGCTCCTATATTCGGATCATAATAATTGCTGGAAATGGAAAGGAAAGCATAAAACATAGATATACACGCCGTCAGAGTGACAATATATATCAAATAGTCTTTTGTAGATTTCTTTACATTTTCAAGTGCTAATTTAGCGTACATCATTCACACCCCCTCCCATCATGGTGAGGACATCCAAGATTTTTTCAAAGAAAACCCTACGAGAATCACTGCCTTTGAGAATTTCCGCGAAGATCGCACCATCTCTTAAAAAGAGAATACGATTGGCATAGCTTGCCGAAAAAGCGTCGTGTGTTACCATCAGGATTGTTGCGTCAAGGCTTTCGTTAATACTCTGGATTGTGGAGAGCAAGGCTTGTGACGAGTGACTATCTAACGCGCCGGTAGGTTCGTCCGCCAGGATCAACTTTGGCTGGTTGATAATAGCTCTGGCACAGGCACACCGCTGTTTTTGACCGCCGGACACCTGATAGGGATATTTATCCAGAATATCCGTGATATTCAGCTTTCCGGCCATTTCCCGCACCCGCCCATCAATCTCACCTGCAGGAACCTTGTTGATAGTCAGTGCCAAGGCAATGTTTTCCGAGATTGTCAGAGTGTCCAGCAGGTTAAAATCCTGAAATACAAATCCAAGATTCTCCCGACGAAACCGGGCAATCTGTTTTTCGTTGATTTCCGTCACATCGGTTCCGTCCAGATAGATATGTCCCGCACTGACGGTATCAATGGTGGAAATACAGTTGAGCAGGGTAGTCTTGCCGGAACCGGATGCTCCCATGATTCCTACAAATTCCCCCTCCTGAACGGAAAAGCTGATGTCCTGAATTGCTTTTGTAACATTCCCGCCATTTCCGTAATATTTTTGGATATGATCCAGTTTCAAAATTTCTTTCATTGTTATCACCTCTGATCTCTATTGTAGAATAAGAGTGGCTTCGTTTGTATCAAGTTTTCTTACAAAGTTCTAACAAAAATGTAAGAAGTGCAGGACCGCAATCAGCCCTGCACTTCATGGATCAGACAGTTGATGTGAAACGCCAGGGAAATGGCGGTTCCTTGTTCCGATGATTCTGCCGCAATGCCAATGCCCAGCTTTTCACAGAGCCGTTTGCATAGGTACAGGCCAATGCCTGTGGACTGCTGGACCATACGACCATTCTGACCGGTAAATCCCTTTTCAAAGATACGGGGCAGATCGGACGCAGCAATCCCGATTCCATTGTCCTCCACGACAAGAACAACCTGATCTTGCCGTTTATGAGTAGAAATGCGGAGAACCGGTTGTTCCGTACGATACTTGACCGCATTGGCAATCAGTTGGTTCAGAATAAAGCGCACCCACTTTTCATCTGAATAAACCGTGTCCTGCATTTCCTCCACTTCCAGACGCATACCACCTTGGAGCAGCAGATATTTATTATCTGCAATCGCCTGATGCACCACTTGGGACAGTGCCATTTCCCGGACAGAATAATCTTTCTCTGTATGTTCACTGCGGGCGTAATAAAGAGCTTGTTCGGTAAAGCGGTTGGTCTTTTCCAGTTCCAGCAGAAGTTCCTTTGTCCAGTCCGTCCGGTGGTTTTCACATAGGAGTTTCATGGCAGTAATGGGCGTTTTGATTTCGTGAATCCATTGCTCAATGTATTCTTTGTACTCCAGGCGTTCCCGCTCGACTTCTCCAATCTGTTCCAACATGGATTTTCCAGCCATTTTCAACAGCTGATAGTAAACCTGATCCTCGGCCTGTTCCGGCAGCTCCATCACTTCGGAAATGAGGTATCTTTCGGAAAGCTGCTCCGCCATATCCAGAAGTTTTTTCATCTGCCGCTTCCGTTTCCAGTAAGTGAGGACAAGTCCCGTCAGCAAAATCAATGCCCATACAATCAGGATCAATACTACTGCGGAAACCGAATTGCCGCACACCAGTAAAAATACAGTAAGTGCAGCCATACAAACAAGGTTCGTCAGCAGAAATGGAAGCCTGTTTTTCCAATATCGTCTGCTGTTCATATCGTGTACCCCTGTCGGTGCTTTGTCTTGATAAAATCCGTCAGGCCGATGCCCGCCAGTTTCTCCCGGATGCGGTTGATATTGACGCTCAAAGCATTGTCATCCACATATAGCTGATTATCCCATAAATATTCAATCATATCTCCACGAGAACAGATTTTTCCTCCGTTCTTGAACAGGTAATAGAGAATTTTCAATTCGTTCTTGGTAAGCTCTACGCTCTGTCCATGATAGTCCAGACTGCTGGATTCCAGATGCAGCACCGCATCTCCATAGACGATCTGTTCCCGTTGCTGTGTGGGATAGGCTTTTTTCAGCAGAGAAGCGATTTTCGCAAGCAGGATCGCTGTGTTATAGGGCTTTGTGATAAAAGCGTCTCCGCCCAGCATAATGCTATTCAGCTCGTCCATATCTGTGTTGCAGCTTGTCACAAAGATGATTGGCACTTCGGAAAATGTGCGAATCTCGGTGCAGAGAGAAAAGCCACTGGTCCCCGGTAGCTTGATGTCCAGTATAATCAAGTGTGGCTGCTCAGCTTTGATCTGATCGATCACATCGGAAAAATCCTCCGGAGCCACCGTTTTATAGCTGTTGCTTTGCAGCAGCGTTTTCAATTCATTCCGTATTAACGGATCATCTTCTATTATCAATATTTTTTCTTTCATATCAGCCTCCGTGAAAAAAATACGATATGCAGTTGCTCATTCTCCCATTGACATTCAAATAAGTCAAGTATATATGTTAAAGCAAACTACCCTTTAACCCTTTTTTGAAAACCAGTACAGCTCTTTCGGTTCCCCAAAAAGACATCGTAACAAGTCGATAGCTTTCCTTTTCCATTTCTTCTATTTTTGCATTGATTTTCTCTGTTACATTTTCCACGGTAATTCCTTCTACTAATTCTGTCCGATACATCATATTTTACCTCCATAAGCACTCAATTCAAAACCAATTCACTTTTTCTGCTTTGAATTGAGGGGTATCGCCTTCCTGGTATGGATTATAGGTATTGCGATTACACCCAAATTCTTTTAATGCCTTTATTTTATTATCCTCTGTCCATTCAACCAGCGAGATTCCATCAAATTCCTCTATACTTCCATTGTTCATTTCATTTTTGAAATACCACTCCACAATCGTTTGATCTCCCTTATGAAAAAATTGCTTGATTTCCCAAATAACCACCTTGCCACGGGTATTCCATTCCTGAAACCAATGCTTTACTGTTTTTCGGTTGTTATACTGGGGGCTCCAGCTTTCTGTATAGATCACATCTTCTGTAAAAATATCATCAATCCCCATATCCTGCTGATTGAGCCACATATCAAACCATAATCGGATTGTTTTTTCTCGTTCATTCATGATATAAACACCTCACCATTCTTTTGTCTTACCTTCGCGTTTGTTCTGCATAACCTGGGTTTGATATACGAGAACAGGAATCAGAGAAACCAGGGCAAGCACACCAAAAACTACCGAACATTTTGCAACCGCAAATATTGCGAACATGAGCAGTATCAGCAGCCACGGATTACGCAGATTTCTGTAATAGTTTTCCTTGTCCTCATAAGAAGTATGAAGTTCAAATGGCTTACCGTCATTATCTTTTTCTACAATCAACAATTCCCGATTAAAGGTGGTGGCATTTGTTGCTATGCGTCCGCCTTTTTCAGCCCATAGCCGTAGGCGTACTTTACCAACAGAGTAGTTCAGGTTGATGTTTTTATAAAATACTTTGTAACCCATCCCCTCTAAAAACTCATGATAATCGGACGCGTCGGCCTTCGATTTTTGCCCGATAAACTCTACACAGTATTTTACCTGATCCGGTTTACACGCCTCAAATTCATACAACATTTTTTCCGCCCGAATCAAACGATAGCCCTTTTCAGACATTTTATTCAGCCAATGTTCCTGGGCAGTAAACAAACCGCCAAAGAAACGATAATACTTTTTGCTCATACTGCACCTCCAATAATTTCATTAGCTACGCCTACAAGTTCATTGAGCCTTATCAGTTCCTTTTCTGCAATTTCTTTTCCTTGCGTTGTAATGAGATATTCTTTTTTCCGTCCCGCACTATCTCCAAAAGGTGCAATCCAGCCTTTTTCCTGCAACGAGTTCAACGCACCATATAAAGTACCTGCCCCCAGCGTAAGCCGCCCTTTTGTATTATCTTCAATAAATTGCATGACAGCATATCCATGTTTCGGGGTATAAAGGGAAAGCAAAATAAAGAATGTCACCTCTGTGAGCGCACCGCCTTTCGCATTGTCTCGCATAACATCTGCCTCCTTATTACGGTTACTGTAATAAATATATCACTAACCGTAATAGAAGTCAATAACGATCCAAAATATAACAGAACGCTAAGCTTTATGATATAGCAACTTGTTCATAATAGCAAAAATTGGTCGGGACAATAAATTTACTGTCCTGACCAATTTCTCATAAAAAAGCGTCTATCCTGTCCACTACAAAGACATATTTTTATATGTATAATGATTTCATTCCACAAAGAATAAAACCCGCCGGATCAGATCCGGGATATTGACCGGGGCGGTAATATAGTCGTTCACGCCCTCATGTCGGTAGTTGGTCGCTCCTTTTTGCTCATAGACATAGAAAAAGGACAGTCGATTTTCTCGGATGCCCTTGTGGGTAGGGTACTAATTTTTGCTGTGTACTGCTAGATAAAATGTTTTTCTGAATACTTTATCCGATGTTCAGTACATCATGGATTACCCAAGGTTGAACTGTAACCATAACCATAAATATATAAATTACAAACAAAAGTACTTCGACCGTACCATTAACATTCTCAGATTGAAGTTTTTTTCTAAAATTATTCGGCAAAGCTTTTGATAGCAGATAATAAATCCAATATCCCAAACAGGCTCCAGCCGTATTTATAATAAGGTCATTTATATCCGATGAACCCCAGCCAAACATCTGAACAATTTCAACAGATAAAGAGAATAGAAAGCCAGTTAATGCAACGGTCTTTATGTGATGATACCTTTTATACAGAAATGGCAGGAAAACTCCTAACGGTACAAATAAAATTAAATTAAGTATGGTATCTATTGGTCCGGTTATCATACCAAGAAACGGAATCAGGGAAATCTTTGGACTAAATGACATTGTGCTTGTATAGCCAATACCTGCTACGGTTAAAATTCCAAATAGATAATAGCAAAACACAAATACAGCGGTAATATGAAGAAAACTTTGTTTTCTTCCCGATTTTTTAAGATATAAAAAATACAATAAGAGAACTGGAACTATAAACACATACCCACTAATTGAACGGATAAGAATGTCAGAAATTGATAACATATTTTTCACTCCTTTACTTGCTATCAAAATTGTTTTTGAGTATATTATACATGCTCGTGAACCAAAAATAAAGTCACATATTATTAAGTTTTTCTTCAATTTATCTGAATACTTGTGCTTGCACCTACATCATTTCAGTCTGTCGGTGGCGTTGTTCTCTTTGGCATATCGTCGCGCTGCTTCCCGGCGTTCCTCGCTGTATGGGGCGGTCAGACGGAAAGAGAAACGCCCCTTTGCAATATCAAACTCCATGCAGCCCGTTTCGGGGTCTGCGTCGGTCAGCTTGCAGATCGCCTGGTAGCGGCGGCTGTATGCGGTCAGCCTGTTCTTTAAGTCGGTGTTGTGGGTACGGATATGGATAATCGGGTTTTTCTCGTCAAACCAAATATCGGTGGTCTTTTCCTGCTTCGTAAGCCCTGTTCTCATAAACTCTCCTTTCTGCGCCCCTGTTACGCAATAGGGGCATTTTTCGGGTGTTTTTCCCGGCTCTTGACTTGGGGAAAATGAGGATTTTCAAATAGAAACCGCTCAGACGGGGAGTGTATCGTCGAGGCGGCTGTTATCGCAAGATTTCTGTTTTTTCCGGCTCTTGACCGTCAGACGCGAATAAACGCGAGCTGTCGGCAAGTGCCAGTTTGAGCAGTTTGTCGCGGAATGTTTCTGTGCTGCTGTGATTGAAAAATAACTCCGCAACAATGTTCTGCCCGTTCCTCTGGGTCGTGATGATACTGTCGGGGGTATGTTCTGCCATAGGCGGCTCCTTTCTTTGAGCGCAAAAGAGGGATTTCCCGTAGTTCGGAAAATCCCTCTTGGTTGACGGTTATTCTGCTTTACTGTGTGGGCTGTGCGGCGGCTGCCTGTGCCTTTCTTCTTGCCCGGTATTCCCGCGCTTTCATGCGGTCATACTCCCGCTGCTTTTCAAGATTTTTCGCCCGGTATTCCCTTGAATAGTTGCGGTGGTAGGCGCGGCTCTTTTCCTTTTTGGCTTCTTCGATTTCCTCCCGCATTTGCCGGATTTCCTGCTCGGTCGGTTCTGCAAGCTGTGTCACTTCATTCTCAAACTTGCCGATGTAATTGAAATATATGCTGATGTGCTGGATTGCGTATCTCGCCCTTTTCTGGTCGCGCTCATGCACTTCAATCCGGCTGATAAACTCGCCCAGAATGGCGGGGGTAAACTCGTTAAAGGCAGCATGGCGTTCCGTCAGCTTCAAAAACTTCTGCGCCCGTCCTCCCGCGTGGAAGATTGAGCTGGGTATTTTATCCAGCTCAATCTTCCGCTCCCTGTAAATGAGAATTTGTCCGCTCCTTTATATAAAATAATTCCATTTTTCAGAACTACTAACTATTTTTCTTATCTAAATGACATTGATTATCTAATTAACTACATTATTTTCTGTCTAAAATATCCATAAATTCGTCACCTGTAATTGTTTCCTTCTCATACAGATGCATAGCCAGTTCGTCCAGTTTTTCCCTGTTTTCAGCAAGGATTTTTCTTGCTTTTTCATGCTCTGCTTTTACGAGCTGCACGACTTTTTCATCAATTTCCTTCTGCGTATCTGCAGAACAGGAAAGAGACGTATCGCCGCCAAGATACTGGTTGGTCACGTTTTCCATTGCCACCATGTCGAATTCATCTGTCATGCCGTAGCGGGTGATCATCGCTCTTGCAATTTTTGTTGCCTGTTCGATATCATTGGAGGCTCCGGTCGTGATCTCACCAAATACGATCTCCTCTGCCGCACGTCCGCCTGTAAATGTAGCAATCTTATTCTCAAGTTCTTTTTTCGTCATCAGATATTTATCACCCTGCTCAACCTGCATAGTGTAGCCGAGTGCACCTGAGGTACGCGGGATGATCGTAATCTTCTGGACCGGTGCTGAATGACTCTGTAATGCAGCTACCAGAGCGTGTCCTATCTCATGATATGCAACAACCTTCTTCTCTTGATCTGAAAGAACCGCATTCTTCTTCTGATATCCTGCAATAACCACTTCTATACTTTCTTCGAGATCAGATTCATTTACAACGGTCCTTCCACTACGGACAGCATGTAATGCTGCTTCATTTATAATATTGGCAAGCTCCGCACCGGATGCCCCCGATGCCATACGTGCAATCGTATGCAGGTCAACATCATCAGATGCTTTTATCTTCTTTGCATGAACCTTTAAAATTGCTTCACGGCCTGCAAGATCCGGCAGTTCAACCGGCACACGTCTGTCAAAACGTCCCGGACGTGTAAGTGCCGGATCTAACGACTCCGGACGGTTCGTTGCAGCAAGAATGATGACACCATTATTTCCTTCAAATCCATCCATCTCTGTAAGAAGCTGATTTAAGGTCTGCTCCCTCTCATCATTTCCGCCCATTTGTCCGTCACGCTTTTTAC
>OGHK01001492.1_pt1 | contig 19695 bp, 9 predicted proteins | sample 1571411 | NCBI WGS metagenome assembly OGHK01 (sample SAMEA2582043, study PRJEB24529) | metagenome | biome: Human gut stool | place: China | collected 2011 | reverse complement strand
CATAAAAAAGAAAACCGTATTCCACTACGCCTAAATATCATTGCCCGTAACTTCATGACGCTTTCTAAACAGAAAGAAGTGTTAGGTTATATGGCGGTGGCTTCTTTTGGTTTTGGCGGTTTATTTGCTTTCATCACTGCGGGATCGATTGTTTATATCGGTATTTATGGCATTCCAGTCGATCAATTCGGGTATTTCTTTATGCTCAATATTGCCATCATGACAACGGCCTCTTACCTCAATGGGAAATTTGTATTGAAATTAGGTGCTGAAACCATGTTACGAATTGGTATTGCAGTACAATTCATATCAGGAATTTGGCTATTTTTAACCGCACTTTTTGATTTTGGTTTTTGGTCAATGGCAATTGGTGTAGCCTTTTTTGTCGGTCAAAACCCATTAATCTCATCCAATGCTACCGCCTCTATTCTAGAAAAATTCCCAACGATGGCGGGTACCGCAAATTCATTAATGGGAAGTGTTCGTTTTGGTGTTGGCGCGGTAATGGGATCCTTAGTCGCAAGCTTTAAAATGGAAACCGCGGCGCCAATGCTCTATACAATGACAGCTTGCGTGGTCATTTCTGCCCTTTCTTATTACTTCCTGACTTATCGAAATGAACGATAAAGTGCGGTCAATTTTAAAGTCAATTTAAAACAATAAAGGCGGGACTCCCCGCCTTTGTCATATTCCATCAAAATTTATTTCCAAATTCGATGTTCTAATACTCGTTTTTTAATTTCAGGATAGAGGTCAATTTTAAATTCGGGCTCTTTTCCTTCTTTTAATTGACGCTGATAGTCTTTCATTAACTTCCACACAATTGGGGAAAGTAAAACAATCGCGACTAAGTTAATAATTGCCATCACAGCCATCACAGTGTCTGCAAAATTCCACACAACATTACCTGATTTTACCGAGCCGAAATAAACGAAGAATAATACCGATAAACGGAATGTCCATACAAACCACGGTTTATTTTTAATAAAGCGAATGTTACTTTCTGCGTAAGCATAGTTACCGATAATAGAGGAATAAGCGAAAAGCAATAAAATAAAAGCTAAGAAGTGTACGCCAAACTCCCCAACATGATAACGCAATGCGTTTTGCGTTAAGGAAATACTTTTCAGTGTTTCACTGCCATAGTTATCAGAAAGCAGAATAATTACTGCCGTACAAGTACAAACGATCATGGTATCCACAAACACACCAAGCATTTGCACTAAGCCTTGGCTAACCGGATGTTTTACATGAGCAGCTGCTGCGGCATTTGGGGCAGAGCCCATCCCCGCTTCATTAGAGAATAATCCACGTTTAATCCCCATCATCATGGCTTTGGAGACTAAAGCACCAAACATACCACCAGCGGCTGATTGGAAAGTAAAAGCACTTTTATAAATATTGGCGATTACCGTCGGAATCATATCAATATGCATACCTAAGATAATTACCGCCATGATTAAATAAAAGAGTGCCATCATCGGTACTACGCTACTAGAAATGGTCGCAATACGTTTTACACCACCGAAAATAATTGCAGCAGTTAATACCACTAAAACCAGACCTACATATTCACCTTGCCAATCCCAAGCATTTTTAGTTGCTTCTACGATTGAGTTTGCTTGAACTGAATTAAATGCAAAACCAAAAGTAAAAATAAGTGATACCGCAAACGCTACCGCTAAGCAACTTGATTTTAAACCTTGTGTAATATAGTAAGCGGGGCCACCACGGAAAGAACCATCTTTATCTTGAATTTTGAATACCTGTGCTAAAGTCGATTCCGCAAAAGCACTCGACATCCCAATAAATGCCGTTACCCACATCCAGAACACCGCACCCTCACCACCAAGTGCAATAGCTGTCGCCACACCACTGATATTACCTACGCCAACTCGACTAGCGAGCCCAGTTGCAAACGCTTGGAATGGCGTTAAAGAATTTCCCTCTGCTGCACGTCCAAACCACATTTCACGAATACTTGTAGGGAAAAGACGTAACTGCACTAACCCAGTAGTAATGGTAAAAAATAGACCTACACCTAATAAAATAACAATGGTGATATTCCATAATGGCTCATCAAAATGTTCGATAACCCATGTTAATCCCTGTTCAATCCAGTTCCCAAATTCTGTCAGCATAAAAACCTCACTTAAAAAATCCATATTCTGATTGTAAATAGACAAAAGAAAAAATCCAGTTTTCTTAGAGGAAAACTGGATTCTTATCCTATAACATAAAATTTATTCAAATTTTCACTGTATTTTTAGATTAAATCTATTCACAGTTTAAAAATAATGCGGCAGCACCACGAACACCACCGGAATCACCATGTTTTGCTTTTTTGATTGGAGGCACTTTTGCACTACGCATTAAATGAGCAGGCAATGCTTTTGGTAACGCTTCATAGAGATAATCAAAATTCGATAAACCACCACCGAGCACAATCATATGCGGATCAAATGCAGTGATAATATTGCCGATAGAAATAGCCGCTAATTCAACAAAAATACGAACAAAATCAACCGCACTTTCCTCTTTCGCATAAAAGCGATCGATAATCTCTTTGGCTGATAACTCTTCCCCTTTTAAATCACGGTACAACATTTCAAAGCCGCGACCGGAAATATACGTATCTAAACAGGCCTGATTGCCACAACCACATTGGTAAATTGGCGCTTTATCCCAGCCTAATAGCTTTAAGGCATGATAATTTAATTGAAGGTGGCCTAACTCCCCAGCCATCCCGACTTGTCCTGAGTGAATTTTGCCATTAATTACAAAACCACCACCGAAGCCCGTCCCCAAAATAAGCCCTAATACAGAAGGATATTGGGTATTTTCTTCATCACAGGCTTCAGAGAGAGCAAAACAATTTGCATCATTTTCTGCCCGCACTTCACGATCTAAAACGCGTTCAAGATCGGCTAAAATGGGCTTATTATCTGCAACACGAATATTCGTCACTTCAGCAAGCCCAGTTGTTAAATTAACAAATCCAGGCAAACCTAAACCTACTGTGCCTTTTTCACCAAAGTGGGCATCAGCACGTTCTACTAGCGTTTTGATCGCCTGTAACCAATCTTGATAATCTGTTTGTGGCGTTGGCACGCGCTCGGTATAAAGTTTTTCTAATTTTTCATTAAAAGCAGCCAATTCAATCTTTGTGCCACCGATATCAATACCGTAATACATATTGTCTCCTCAAAGAGCGGTCAAAATTGTTGGAATGTCTGGACTGTATTTTCCTTGAAATCAAAATGAAAATCCATGATAAAAATCATATTTTCTACAAGCAATAAAAAAGACCGGCTTTATCACTCAAACCGGTCTTTGATTTATTATTTAAATGGTTTCAATACCAATGAGAAGATTACCAGAAGTAACCCGCACTTGCGGTTCCCCCTACTTCACCTTGAGTATTGGTTGTAAAGGATACTTTCACACCGTATTTACCATTATCAGATAAACGAGAGTAACCTACGGCTACCGCACTTTGATTTTGGTATTGTGCCACACCTGCAGTCACCGCAGATTGGCCTTCACGGTATGCTTGCATTAAGCCTGCTGTAGCTAATGCAGAAGCCGTACCTGCTTTACGACGTTTATCCATTTTATTCAAGCTGTTGTGAATATCGCCTGTTGCTTTCTTGAGCTGATTAACATTCACTGCATCAGTACCATCTTTACCTGGAGCAACATTGGTAATACGAGAACCACCAGCATTAATGCCATCTTTAGTTACACTTGGACCATTGTTAATGGTTAATCCATTATCATTGATCGTTGTGTCACCCGCTTTGATGGTTTTCGCTGTAACAGTGTTTACTGAAATATCATCTTTCAGTTTCACTTTCACACCATTTGCATCAGCAACTGTTTCGATGTTTTTATTATCACCATTTACAGCCACTTGAGAGCCCAGTTTCTTAACGCCAGTTGTACCTTTATCTGCATTGAAGGTTAAACCTTTGTTATTTACTGTGTCGTGTGCATCTACACCTTTATTAATATCATCTTTCGTTTTATTTGAAAGATCTACTTTGTAATCTGTCACAGTCGTTGTGCCATTTTTACGTGTAGTTGGTGCTTTGGTTACGGTTACTGCATCAGAACCATCAACGTGAGCAGAATTATCAGTAGCATTTACTTTGTAGATGGTTTGACCATTTGAACCTTTAGTACTTGTTACAACAACATTGTCACCTGCTTCAACTTCTGTTTTCGCAGCTTTCAATTGTTTAACATTTACAGCATCAGTATCATTTGTACCTTCTGCAACATTCACTACTTTATTACCACCATTATCTAAACCTTTATTGGTTAAGGTAACGCTAGTTTTATCCCCTTCAGCAGCTTTAATCGTAATTCCACCATCATTCATTGTGGTGTTACCTGTGGTTACAGAAGTAAAGTCAACATCATCTTTAGTTGCAACTGTGTAGGTTGTGCTACCATCTGGGTTCTTAGCTGATGTCACATTAACATTTTTGCCTGCTGCTACTTTCGTTGTAGCTTGAGCTATACCATCTTTCAACTGTTTAACATTCACAGCGTCGGTATCATCTTCACCGGCTTTAACATTAGTAATGTTATTGCCATCAACGCTTACGTTACCACCAGAGATTGTTGTTCCACCATCTTTAAACTCGATTTTTTGACCATCTTTATTTGAAATAGAATCAATATTTTTCAAGTCTTTAGCAAGTTGAACTTCTAAGGTACCTTCACCATCAGCTTTAACATTGACATTACCTGCTGCTGATTTAAATGCATCAGATGCCGCTTTGTCAACGCCTTCACCTTTAATAGTGACTAACGTATTTAATTTATGGCTATTAACGACTTCATTATTGCCTGTAAATTTCAAGCCATCGTTAAGTGTTGCCACTTCTTCCTTATCACCATTTGGTTTTTCGTAAACGATACGAGTTTTGGTTTCACCATCGGCACCATCATTACCATCAAGACCTGCTTTGCCTTGTGCAACAGTGATCTTACCGTTAGAACCATCTTTACCGTTGATGCCGATAGTACCGTCTTTACCATTTAAGGCAATGCTGTCTTTACCATCTTCACCTTTCAAGCCGATAGAGCCATCTTTACCGTTGATAGAGATACCATCTTTACCATTTTCACCTTTAACAGTGATAGTACCTGGTTCTTTATCATTACCAATGGTTACATCTTTGTTTAACCCAACTTGTAATTTCGCTTTACCGTCCTCTTCGATAACTTTAGTGGTTACACTACCGTCACCTTTAACCGTTACAGTTTCACCAAGTTTAGCTTTAACATCGTTACCATTTTCGTCGGTTAAACCAAAACCACTATCAGTGATATTGCTGATACTTTCTTTTAAGTCACCTACATTAACAGCGTTGTTTAATGTGTCGCCTTCAGCATCTTTTAACTCAACTTTAGTTCCATCTGCTTTTTTCAGACCACTATCAACATTAACGATTTGGTTTCCACCGTTATTTAAGCCCTTATCAGTGACACTAACCGTTTTAGTGTCATCTGCATCTTTTGGTTTAACGGTTAAGCCATTACCATCGATAACAGATTTATTACCTGTTGTTTCATCAATGAACGTTGCACTAGTTAAGTCTTGTAGCTGTTTAGCCATTTTCAGAACTAACTTGCCTGCATCATTGTCAACACGTAAGTTTTTATCTGTCACGGCTGCATTTGGATCTAACTTACCTAAAATTTCTAGCTCTTCATTAAGTTTCTTCGCAATAGAGTCACCTTTATCGCCTTTAAATTTCAAGCCATCATTAAGTGTTGCAACATCTTCTTTGATAGTTTTATTTGGATCGTTTGGATCTTTATATTCGTAAACGATGCGGTTTTTGGTTTCACCAGCTGCACCATCAACACCTGCAGGGCCTTGATCGCCTTTGATAGAAACGCCGTTTTTACCGTTTTCACCATTTAAGCCAATAGAACCATCTTTACCGTTAAGTACAACTGCAGAACCATCTTTACCGTTCACACCAATTTGTCCATCAACACCATCTTTACCTGGTTCGCCTTTTCGACCCACTGTTACTTTATCTGCAGTAAGATCTTTAGCTAGACCAACAACAACTTTGCCATCTTTAGTCATGGTTTTGATGTTAGTTGCATCATAACGATCGTCAGCTTCGGTTCCTTCACCCACAATCTCAAGTTTTTCACCTAAGTTTTTATGAATAACGTTACCTGATTGCGCACCAAAATCTAAACCTTTTTCAGTTAAGTTTTTGGTAATTTGATCGCCTGTAGCTTTTAATTGTTCTTCCGTTGCAGCACGTCCTTTAGTCGCAAAATCAGAACCATCAATAGTTTTATTAGTTAAGCCAGTAATATCACCAGTTTTTGCATCCAATTTGATTGAATTGTCACCTGCAACATTAACAACTTGATCACCAGCAAATTCAACTTTACCGTTACCATCTTTGTTCGTGATTGAAGTGATATCGTTCAATGCGCCTTCAACATTCACTTTATATGGGTCTGCAGTTGAACCAGTACCTGTTACAGTTGTGTTCTTACCATTTTCAATAATGGTTTTAGAGCCTTTTAACTGTTTAACGGTTACAACATCATTATCATCAGTACCTTCTTTGACATTTTTGATTTGTTTGTTGCCACCATCAATACCGTCTTTAGTAATGCTTGGACCGTTATTGATTGTTAAACCATCTTTGTTAATGTTTAGATTGTTATCACCAAACTTGATTGAACCATCATTAGTTAAATCAATATCTTTAGATAATTGAACATTTAACTTACCATCTTTGTTATTCACACCAATGTTGTTTTCTGTCAATTTAGTTTTGTCTGCACCACCTACAATATCAATTTTTTGGTTAAGTTTTTTCGCTATTACTTTAGAGTCATCAGTTTGACCATCATCTCCAGCGAATTTCAAACCATCATCCATTGTTGCAACTTCACGAACAATATCTTTGCCGTCTTTGCCTTTAATTGGATTACCGTCTTTATCTTTCGGTGTGTAAACAATACGTTGTGATTTATCTGTACCTGGCTCTTGGTTCACTAAAGTTTGTGTACCATCATTTGTTGAGATATCAACAGATTTACCGTCGCTACCATCTGCGCCTTTAGGACCAGTTAAACCGATGTGACCAACGCCATCTTTACCTGCGATAGATACTGCATCTTTACCATCTTTGCCGGTGATTCCTACTTTACCATCTTCACCTTTAGTGCCATTTGGACCAGTGATGGTTACACCATCTTTACCGTTAGCACCATCTTTACCATTAACCACAACTTTGTCTAAGTTGGTTAAATTGCTATCTAAAGAATAAGTATAAGTATGATCATCACCATTAATGGTTTGTTTAACTTTTAAGTTTTTACCTGCATCGAAGTTTACCACTGCGCCTGGTTTCACTTTCGTTGCAGTTGATGTGCCATCAAGCTCACCAGTTGATTTCGTTGCATTCGCTAACCAACCACTGTTATTGATTGCTTCAACAACAGTTTTCACAGTTGCTAAGCCATCATTACCTTTAACGCCTGGTTTACCATCTTTACCATTTGCACCGTGTTCGATCTCACCGATGTTTACATCGTATTTAACCACACCATTTGCACCTACAGATGCTGTCGTGAAGTTACCATTTGTGAAGTCTAAACCATCAGATACTTTCACTGTGTTCTTAGTTGCAGTATCACCGTTAGATTTATATGCTAATTCTGCATCGCCTAAATTTTGTGCAATAGCATTAACGGTATATGTTTTTTGACCCGTTGTTGCATCAGTATCTGTATCAACAGTTACGTTTTGTCCTGCTTTAACAACCGAACCTAAACCAGTAATGACCTTTTTACCGGCATCTGTAATATTGCTTAAGTCATTTTTCGCAACACCTGTGATAACTGCTTTTTCATTAGCAACATCTTGACCATTGCCATCTAAATAAGTCATGGTTACGTTACCGCTGTTATCTACAGCATACTCACCTGGCTTGATATGACGCTCAGCTGCTTTCACTGCATCTAATTGGCTAACATTAACCGCATCAGTTGCATTTGTACCGGCTTTCACATTAGTAATCGCTTTATCACCTGCGTTGATGCCATCTTTAGTCACGCTTGGGCCATTGTTAATAGTTAAGCCATCTTTGTTAATGGTTAGATTGTTATCACCAAACTTGATAGAACCTGTATCAGTTAAGTTCAAGTTTTTCGCTAATTGAACTTTTAACTTACCATTGTCGTGATTTACACCGATATTGTTGTCAGTTAAGTCAGCTTTAGTTGCACCACCAATGATATCTAACTGCTCATTTAATTTCTTAGCGATAACTGTGCTGTCATCACCTTTAAATTTCAAGCCGTCTTCCATGGTTGCAACAGTATGTTTGCCTTTGCCATCTTCGTAAACAACACGAGAGATGCCATCTGCACCATTTTTACCATCAACACCATCGACACCTTTCTCGACTTGGATATCTACGCGGTTTTTACCATCTTTACCATTAGTACCATCTTTACCATTTAAGCCGATTTTACCGTCTTTACCATCTTTACCGGTAACAACAACATTTTCAACTTCAATGTCTTTGTTTAATGAGTAAGTATAAGTATGGTTGTCACCATCAATTTTTTGTTTAACAGTTAAGTTTTTACCAGCATCAAAGTTTACCACTGCGCCTGGTTTTACTTTCGTTGCAGTTGATGTGCCATCAAGCTCACCAGTTGATTTAGTTGCATTCGCTAACCAACCACTGTTATTGATTGCTTCAACGACAGTTTTCACTGTTGCTAAACCATCATTGCCATCAACGCCTGTTTTACCATCTGCACCATTTGTGATATTACCAGTCTTCACATCATATTTAACCACACCGTTTTCAGCTACGGATGCTGTGGTGAAGTTACCATCTGTGAAATCTAAACCTTTATTTAAGGTAACAGTTTGCTCATTTGCACCATTAGCTTTGTATTTAATATTAAATGCATCAGCTCCTGGTACATTTGCTTTTACTTTGTATGTTGTTCGACCTACAGCATCTGTTGAATTCGTTACAGTCACTGAACTGTCTGCAGCTTCAACAATCGTACCTAAACCAGTAATCACTTTCTTACCTTCGTTAGTGATATTGCTTAGATCTTGATTTGCTGCATTATCAATCTTATCTTTAGTATCTTGGGTCAAATCAACAGTTACATTTGCACCTGCTGCAGTTGTGGTCACATATTTAGCGTTATCACCACCTACAACATTAAATTCAATACCATCTTGTTTAGAGAGTTTTTGATCTGCTGTTTTACCGGAATTGCCTGCTAAACGGATGTTGTTATCACCAATTTTGCTGTCATTAACAATCTTCAATTGTTCTTCAGTCGCAGCACGACCTTTCGTACCGAAATCTGCACCATCAAGCGTTTTATTAGTTAAACCAGTGATATCACCCGTTTTTGCATCTAATTTAATTGGGTTATCACCTGCTACATTAACAACTTGATCACCTGCAAATTCAACTTTACCCGTATTTGCACCACCAGTGATTGAAGTAATATTAGCTAAATCACCTTTAACATCAACTTTGAAGGTTTTAACACCATTTACATCACGGTGTGATGCTACGGTGTTTTCACCATTTTCCATATCAATAGCATCTTTTGCTAAGTTTTGGATCTTAGTTTCGCCTGCTTTATTGATGTTAGAAAGATCGTTTTTAGCAATACCTTTGATAACCGCTTTTTCATTTGCAACATCGTTACCATTACCATCAACATAAGTCATGGTGACATCGCCATTGTTATCTACAGTATATTCACTTGGTTTGATATGTTTTTCATCATCTAAATTAGCAACAGTTTTATCACCGTATTTAATACGATCTCCATCGTATTTAATTGTGGTATTACTATTCTTATCACCTAGTTTAATCTCTTTGGTTTCAACACTGTTTAAACCTTTAAGATCTTTTGCTAATTTAACAGTTAAACCACCGTTAGATGTACTTGAACTTCCTTCTCCAACAACACCAATATTGTTGTCAGATAGATTATTTTTATCCGCACCGCCATTGATATTTAATGTTTCACCTAATTGACGATTTACAGTCACATCAGTGTTATCGCCTTGGAAATTTAATCCTTTTGCAATGTTATTGGCATTATTTGTGACATTTTGATTGGTCGCATAAAGTTGAGAACCATTTACTGCATCTTTGCTATTAGGCGAAATTGTACCGTTTGATACGTTAGTAACTTTCTTATCACCTGCATTAATACCGTCTTGAGTTATGCTTGGCCCATTATTAATGGTTAAACCATTATCGCCTAAAGTTGTATTACCTGTTGTAACGGTAGTGAAATTCACATTTTCTTTAGTTGCAACTGTTAAGTTTTTCTCATTTTGAGTAATCTTAATGTTGTCTCCTGCTGTCAATGTAACGGTATCACCCATTGCAACTTTTTTCTCAGCATTACCGCTTACTTCACCGGTACCTGTTTTCGCAGCGGTAATTTTCCAACCTTGCTCAACTCGTGAAGCAACCGCGTATAATTGAGAACCATTAATCGCATCTGTTGAATTAGCTTCTACATGACCTGCAGCGACATTTTTAATTTGACGCTCGTTGCCTTTTTCACCCACACTAACAAAACGACCTGCATCTTTTGCTTTACCTTCAAAAGTATAAGTGTGACCATCAATTTCTTTACTTGCTACAGTTTCAGTTGCATGAGAACCATCTGCTTTTGAGCTATCACCTAAAATAACTGAGCCATTCGTCGCAGCAGTAATATTTGCACCGATTGCAACAGTGTTTTGACCATTTACTTTTGTGTTATGGCCAATCGCAATAGAATCTGTTGCGGTTGCACTTGTTCCTGTAAATTCACCTAACGCAATAGAGCCAGCCGCTTTTGCACCAAGGTTGTCATAATTGCTGTCTGCATCTGTCTGTTTAGTTTTATCTGCATTAACACTCACATAGTTGGTTTGTGCTAATTCAACCGCTTCTTTCACGTTATGAAGGGTTTGATTTTTAATATTAAAATCAGGTGCTTTATAAGTGTATCGACCATTGCCATCAATGCTATAACCATTGTAATTATCACCCGCAATTGATTTAGCAAGGTTATCATTCACTTCAGTTAACTGTTTAACATTCACCGCATCGGTGTCTTCACGACCAGCCGCAAGATTCACTAAACGACGTTCTTTACCTTTATTGGCAATCGCGACTACACCATTTTCAATATCAAAGCTATCATTTGTGTATTTTGCGTTAGGGTTTTTAATATCTTCTTGATTGATAATAGTGCCATTACCTAATGCCAATGAGTTATTTGCATTAGATTGTGCAGCTTCACCAATAGTCATTGCACCTTTTTTAGTTGCTTTAGAATCTTTACCAATGGTAATGACATTTTCATGTAAAGCCTCTGCATTACTACCGAAAGCAATCGAGTTTGCTTGGGTTGCGTTAGCATTACTACCAAATGCAATAGAATCTGCTTTATGAGCCTTAGACTCCACACCAAATGCAATAGCGTTTGTCTCCCCACCTAGTGCATTATAGCCAAACGCTACAGATGCATTACCAGTTGCTGTTGCAGATGTACCAAAAGCAATCGCCTTCTCTGCAGCATCTGCTGTACGAGTGACGTTTTCACCTAAATATCTATTTTTTCCTTGATAGAAAGAACCTGTTTTCGCTAAAGAACCAAAAGCAAAGGAATCATTACCATTTGTTTGGGCACCAGAACCAATAGCAACTGAACGCTCACCATTTGTTTGAGTATTATTTAAGCCATCATATTTCGTTCTTTGTGCTTCATTACCCGCTCCAGCTGCGCCAGGAATAGTTCTAGGAGCACTGTTACCAATTGCAATCGATTGATTGCCATTTGCGGTAGCTGATGCACCAAAGGCAAAACTTGCTTGACCTTTTGCATAAGCAACTGAACCAATAGCTGCTGAATAATCACCAATTGCAGCAGACTGACGCATCATAGCTAATGAGTTAAAACCTTTCGCACGAGAAGCCGTACCAATAGCTGTAGAACCGATATCTTCCGCCTGAGAAAATGCACCAATAGATGTCGCTAATCCACCAGTCGCTCGGGCATAATCACCAATAGCAACACCATTTGATGCTTGAGTACTATTTTGCGCATTAGTATAACGACCGATAGCAACTCCATAAGCTGTTTGATTAAGACTTGAGTACCCATCAGTACGATCACTTGGATTATTTGCATCATAATAGGATTTGTTACCCGGGTTTTTATAGTCATATGCCCAAGTTGTATTGCTATCAACCTGTGTTGCTACAGCAGTACCAGTGTTATATGCATATCCATTGGTAATAGTATCAATACCAATTACCGCATTAGCAATAGATGGAATTGTTGCTATAGGCAATGAAATAGCAATTGTTTTAATAAAATTGGAATGAGATGAGGTTGGTTTATTTTCTGTTGACGTTGAAGAAATTGCTTTCACTTTTGATAACTCAGATACAGCAATCCACACCTGACTTGATTTACACCAAATAACTTTGAATATCTTGTTCATGTAAATTAGTTCCTTAATAAAATTACATCACAATGGTTATATTTTATCCACAAATTGAATGAAGCAATTTGCCATTTTATATTATCAACTGGAGTAACTGTAAGGAAGTATATTTACTCAAATTTACATTAAATTACAAAGCAATAGGAAAGTACTTATTTTTAGTTATTTTAGAGTTAATACCAAAATATAAAGGAAAGAAATAATTTTAAAAGAAGTAAAGAAAATAATGGCAAGAAAAAAGTGCAGTAAAAAAATAATATTTTTGACCGCACTTATACTTAACGCTTGTTAAACAAACCTTTCTTCTGTAAGAAGCCAAAAATAATCAAATGAACAATCCATGCTGAAATTATCGCCACAAATAAATCGATAGGATAATGCATTCCAAGGCGGACTCGGCTAATCAACATTAATACGCCCCAAATGGTCATGGCGCCAATAAGCAATTCTGCTTTAAAAGAACGCTTCCCTAATAATTGGCTAAATCCAACGGCTAACATAAGCCAAGTAGCGGCAAAAATAGAATGACCAGATGGGAAAGAATAACCGGTTTCATCTTCATAATGGGCTTTTAGCCATGCTGGCGTATCGGCTTGGGTCGAATAAAATTTATCCACTAATTTCGCACGTTCTGAACGATCTTGATGATAAAAGGCATCCGTAGTACTTTCTGTTTTTTCCGCTAAATAGACGGTAAAAGGACGTGGCTCGGCAAAAACCGTTTTTAAACCTGTTTTAATTACTTGTGTGGATAATACCGACAGCCCCATTACAATCACGCCCATAATCCATTGTTTACGATTTTCAAAAAGAAAACGGAAAAGTAAAGCAAATACACCACAGGTAATTAAAGCGTAAGGTACGCTACCAGTTTCGGTTAAAAGATAAAGCCAATAATCCCATTCCATTAATTGGTTGTTTCCATGCCAATGATAAGCAAAACCCCAAACAAAAAATGGTACAAGACAAAGGAATAACGTATATAATGACAGCCTTTTAAACATTGTTGCCTCTTGATAATAAAAATAAAGTGCATATTTTAGCAGAATAAAGTTGAAAAAAGGATAAGTTATGTCAAAAATCCAATTGGTTGCCCAAGCCAATTTGCCTACCGAATATGGCATATTTAAAATGGTCGGATTTGAATTTCCCGATACCAAAAAAGAACATGTCGCGTTAGTGATGGGTGATATTTCAAACCCAGATGAGCCAGTGCTCGCCCGCATTCATTCTGAATGCTTAACGGGTGATGCATTACACAGTTTAAAATGCGATTGTGGTTTCCAGCTTGCCGCCGCATTACGTCAAATTAGCGAAGCGGGTCGAGGTGTGTTGATCTATCATCGTGAAGAAGGCCGTGGCATTGGTCTAATTAATAAAATTCGTGCTTATTCATTACAAGATCAAGGCATGGATACTATTGAAGCCAACCTTGCATTAGGTTTTAAAGCCGATGAACGTAACTTTAATGTGTGTGCCGATATGTTTGAATTATTAGGTGTGAAGCAAGTTCGCTTGATGACAAACAACCCGCAAAAAGTAGAAACGATGAAAAAAGCGGGCATTAATATTGTAGAACGCGTACCATTAAATGTAGGTGAAAACCGTTACAATACGAAATATCTTGATACTAAAGCGAAAAAAATGGGCCATTATATTGTGCATAATAATGAAGAACATTTAATGACTTGCCCACATTGCCAAGAAGAAGTGATTTAACAAAAAAGCCATACAACTGTATGGCTTTTCTTTTATCAAAACAATTATTGATTAACGCCCCAATGACGAGTGTCTTTATCAAATTTCATGCCCGAATGGGATCCTTCCGAACCATTAAAATAAACGTCTTTATTTGCGCAAGCTGAAATTACTAATGCACCAAGAACAATAAGAATTAATTTTTTCATTGTGTTTACCTTTTTTAAAACTAAGTTGCCAAAATTGTATCATAATTCTCTCCGTATTTTCCTGCTTAAATTAGTCCTTTTCTTGCAAAATTTATCTTTGACTTCTACAATACCGCCTCATTTTTAACTTGTAGTTCGCAAACCTCCTACATAAAAAAACTAGGTATCCTATGAATATTTCAAATCCTAATCACAATCGTAAAGCCCTTGTGATCTTCTCAGGTGGACAAGATTCCACAACCTGTTTAATTCAAGCCATTGCTGAATATGGCGTGGAAAATGTGGAAACGGTCACCTTTCAATACGGTCAACGTCACGCTATCGAATTAGAAAAAGCCTGTTGGATCGCTCAGGATCTCGGTGTGAAACAAACGTTGATTGATACATCCGTCATCAAATCCATTACCCATAATGCCTTAATGGATGCCAATGCGGATATTGAGCAAAAAGATGGTGAATTACCGAATACTTTTGTGGATGGCCGCAACGCACTCTTCTTATTGTATGCCGCGATCTATGCTAAAAGACAAGGTATCAATGACATTATCACGGGTGTATGTGAAACAGATTTCAGTGGCTATCCGGATTGTCGTGATGTGTTTATCAAATCCATGAATGTCACCCTTAATTTAGCCATGGATTATCCGTTCAATTTAAAAACACCGTTAATGTATCTTACCAAAGCACAAACGTGGGCATTAGCCGATGAATTAGGTGCGTTAGATTATATTCGTCAGCACACTCATACTTGCTACGAAGGTGTTGAGGGAGGATGTCGAGAATGTCCAAGCTGTAAATTGAGAGATAAAGGCTTACAGGAATATTTAGCCACAAAAGCAAAAGCTTAGTATCGAGATAATTTAACCCATAACAGATTTAATAGGTTCAAATGAATCCAAAGTGCGGTCAAAATTCACATCAAATTTTGACCGCATTTTTACTTGATATAGTATCCTTCTCTTTTCTCATCTTTGATTTTATAAACGCGTCATTTTTTGATAAAATCACGCTAATTTTTTATAAATAAGTAACTAATTTTAAAAATGACTACAAATTATTCTGCTCAAGAAATTACGGTTCTAAAAGATCTCGAACCGGTGCAAATTCGCCCCGGCATGTACACGGACACGACTCGTCCAAATCATCTTGCACAAGAAGTTATTGATAACAGTGTGGACGAAGCCCTTGCGGGTTTTGCCACCAAAGTTGAAGTGATTTTACATGCGGATCAATCGCTTGAAGTCATTGATAATGGACGCGGGATGCCTGTGGATATTCACCCAACTGAAGGGGTTTCAGGTGTCGAAGTAATCTTAACCAAACTTCATGCTGGCGGTAAGTTCTCAAATAAAAACTATGAATTTGCCGGTGGTTTACACGGGGTAGGGATTTCTGTCGTCAATGCCCTTTCTGAACGCGTTGATATTCAAGTTAAACGTAACGGCGAAGTATATAAAATTGCCTTTGAAAATGGCGTAAAAGTAGAAGAATTAGAAGTCATCGGGACTTGTGGCAGACGTACAACCGGTACCACCGTCCACTTCAAACCAAACCCAAAATATTTTGATAGCAAGAATTTTTCTGTCAGCCGTTTACGCCACTTATTGCGTGCGAAAGCCGTGCTTTGTTCAGGCTTAGAGATTAAATTTGTCGATAAAGTGAATAACACCGAAGATGTATGGTGTTATCAAGATGGTTTATCCGATTACTTAACCGAAGCAGTGAATGGTTTTGAAACCTTGCCTGAAAAACCTTTTGTCGGTGAATTTAAAGGCTCCACCGAAGCGGTAAGCTGGGCATTATTATGGTTGCCGGAAGGTGGTGAGCTTATTGCAGAAAGCTATGTAAACTTGATTCCAACAGTACAAGGCGGAACACACGTAAATGGTCTTCGCCAAGGTTTGCTCAATGCCATGACTGAATATTGCGAATTCCGCAATAAATTACCACGTGGCGTGAAATTAACGGCAGACGATATTTGGGATCGCTGTGCTTATATTCTTTCACTGAAAATGCAAGATGCTCAATTTGCCGGCCAAACCAAAGAACGTTTATCTTCCCGTCAAAGTGCGGTCTTTGTTGCGGGTGTTTTAAAAGATGCCTTCAGTTTATGGTTGAATCAAAACGTACAGGATGCAGATCGCTTAGCTGAAATGGCGATCAGTTCTGCACAACGTCGTCTGAATGCAGCCAAAAAAGTTGTACGTAAAAAATTAGTGAGTGGTCCTGCTCTACCGGGTAAATTAGCCGATTGTGCATCACAAAATTTAGAAAAAACCGAATTATTCTTGGTAGAAGGTGACTCTGCGGGCGGATCGGCCAAACAGGCGCGAGATCGTGAATATCAAGCGATCCTACCTTTACGCGGAAAAATCTTAAATACTTGGGAAGTAGCCAGTGATCAAGTGCTTGGCTCAACGGAAATTCATGATATTGCTGTGGCGCTTGGTATCGATCCTGATAATGAAGACTTATCTCAACTTCGTTACGGTAAAGTCTGTATTTTAGCCGATGCGGACTCTGATGGTTTGCATATTGCCACCCTACTCTGTGCACTCTTTTTACGTCATTTCCCGAAATTGGTTCAAGATGGGCACGTTTATGTGGCAATGCCACCACTCTATCGTATCGACTTAGGTAAAGAAGTCTTTTATGCCTTAGATGAAAACGAAAAAGAAGCGATTTTAGAACGCTTAAAAGGTAAAAAAGGCACTTTAAATGTACAACGATTCAAAGGTTTAGGTGAAATGGATCCATCACAATTACGTGAAACCACCATGGATCCGAATACACGCCGTTTAGTTCAATTAACCTATGAACTAGGCGAAGATCAAGGCGCGGAAACATTAGAGTTAATGGATATGTTACTCGCCAAAAAACGAGCGGAAGATCGCAAAAATTGGTTACAAACCAATGGCGACCAAGTGGATTTAGCTGTTTAATTATTTGAGGTCAATCATGAACGAACAACGTCGAGATTTTTTTAAAAACAGTGCACTAGGCCTAGCAACAATTACATTAGGTGCTGGTTTAAGCCTTATTCCTTCTGCTCAAGCGGAAGAAAAAGCCTCAAATACAGCAACCACTGCAGTTGAGAATTTACCAGAGATTGAAGCTGAACTGACGCTTGCGCCAAATGTGCCAAAACCGATTGAACGTAACTATCCGGCAAAAGTCGTGGTAAAACTGACCGCACTTGAGCAAATTATGGATTTAATGGATGGTGTGCAATTTAAATTTTGGACATTAAATGGTAGCGTGCCTGCGCCGTTTATTCGTGTGCGCGAAGGCGACATGGTGGAAGTGCAACTTTCCAACTCAGCGAGTTCAATGATGCCACACAGTATCGATTTCCATGCTGCAGCCGTACCAATGGGCGGAGCACTCGCAAGTGAAACGCCACCAACACGCACATCTACCTTCCAATTTAGAGCGTTACGTTCGGGGATTTATCTATACCACTGTGGCAGTCAGCCTGTGGATATTCACCTTGCCAAGGGGATGTATGGTTTAGTTTTAGTTGAGCCCAAAGAAGGCTTACCAAAAGTGGATCGCGAATTTTACATTATGCAAAGTGAATTCTATACCAAAGGTGAATTTGGCGATCCTGGCTTGCAACCATTCAGTATGCAAAAAGCCATTGATGAACGCCCTGAATACGTCCTCTTCAACGGTAAAGTCGGTGCAACTATGGACGGAAATGCCTTAAAAGCAAAAACTGGCGAAACAATTCGCCTATTTGTAGGAAATGCGGGACCGAATTTATGCTCTTCTTTCCACTTAATCGGTGCGGTATTTGACAATGTGTATGTGGAAGGCGGTACACTTGTTAATCACAACGTCCAAACCACATTGATTCCATCTGGCAGTGCTACAATGGTAGAAACTCGAATTGATGTGCCAGGTACTTATGTCTTTATGGATCATTCCATTTTCCGCGCAGTAAACAAAGGCACAATGGGACATATTGTGGTTGAGGGTGAAAAAAATCCGAATATTTATTCCGGCAAATTAAAAGAGGAAGCCTTTAAAGAAGCCAATCCACAAAAACCGCAACCCGTTCCTTATGAAATAGACAGTCATAAAGGAATAGATATGGGACATTCTCCTCACGAACATTCAGATGCGAATTCTAGTGCAACAAGAAAATAGATTAGAAGAATATGAGCAATATTAACTATGAAGGCATCGAGCAGATGCCACTTCGCACCTTTACAGAAAAGGCTTACCTTAATTATTCAATGTACGTCATTATGGATCGTGCATTGCCTTTTATTGGCGATGGCTTAAAGCCTGTTCAACGTCGTATTGTCTATGCGATGTCTGAACTGGGTTTAAATGCTGCGGCGAAATTTAAAAAATCAGCGCGTACCGTCGGTGATGTGTTAGGTAAATTCCACCCACACGGTGACTATGCCTGTTATGAAGCCATGGTATTAATGGCTCAACCCTTTTCTTATCGTTATCCTTTAGTGGATGGCCAAGGAAACTGGGGGGCGCCAGATGATCCTAAATCATTCGCGGCAATGCGTTATACAGAATCTCGCTTGTCCAAAATCTCTGAAATTCTATTATCTGAATTGGGTCAAGGCACTGTTGATTTCCAACCAAACTTTGATGGCACCTTAGAAGAACCACAATATTTACCTGCTCGTTTGCCTCATATTCTCTTAAACGGCACAACAGGGATTGCTGTCGGGATGGCAACAGATATTCCTCCACACAATATTAATGAAGTGGCGGATGCAGCTGTCCTGTTATTAGATAATCCAAAAGCAGGATTAGACGATGTACTCAATATCATTCAAGGCCCTGATTTCCCGACTGAAGCGGAAATTATTTCTCCTAAAGATGATATTCGAAAAATGTACGAAACTGGCCGTGGATCCATCAAGATGCGTGCAACATGGCATAAAGAAGACGGTGAAATCATCATTAGCGCACTTCCTCATCAATCTTCACCATCGAAAATTATTGCTCAAATTGCTGAGCAAATGACCGCGAAAAAATTACCAATGGTGGAAGATATTCGTGATGAAGCAGATTATGAAAATCCTGTGCGTATCGTGCTTGTACCACGTTCAAATCGCGTTGACACAGATGCCTTAATGGCGCATTTATTTGCAACGACAGATCTCGAAAAAAGCTATCGTGTGAATATGAATATGATCGGGCTTGATCATAAACCAGCCGTGAAAGGCTTACTTCAAGTTCTTACCGAATGGCTGA
>OGHK01001473.1_pt1 | contig 19912 bp, 19 predicted proteins | sample 1571411 | NCBI WGS metagenome assembly OGHK01 (sample SAMEA2582043, study PRJEB24529) | metagenome | biome: Human gut stool | place: China | collected 2011 | reverse complement strand
TCCGCCGTTCTACCGACTGAACTACAGAGGAATCGTGTGAACGGGGCGCATATTATCGATGACGCCCGGCGCTGTCAAAGCCTGTTTTCAATAAAATGAATCGTTTGCCGAATTATTCTTCACTTTGCGCAAAAAATGGCGTTTAGCCTCGCAAACGGCTCAGCTTTCCTCCGATGAAGCCTTCACGCGCGGATATTTCCACAGCCAGCGGCCGCTCACCATGCGGAAATAAAACAGCACGCCGCGCACCGCCCAGTCGAGCACCATCCCTAACCAGACGCCAATCACCCCCATCCCCAGCACGATGCCCAGGGTATAGCCCGCCACTACCCGGCAGCCCCACATGCCGAGCATCGACACCCACATGGTGTAGCGTACGTCACGGGCGCCTTTAAAAGCGCAGGGTAAAGTCCACGACAGCGACCAGATCGGCATAAACAGGGCGTTGAGCCACAGCAGCTGTTTAACCACTTCTTTTACATCTTCTTCATGGGTGTAGAACGAGGCGATAAAGCCGGCGAAGGGGGCGCTGCCCCAGGCGATCAGCGTCAGAATGATCGTCGACAGCCAAAATACGTGCCAGGCCTGGAATTCAGCCTGACCAATCTGCCCTTTTCCCAGCCGCTTGCCGGTAATGATCGTCGAGGCAGAGCCGAGGGCGTTGCCCGGCAGGTTAATTAGCGAGGCCACCGAAAAGGCGATAAAGTTGCCGGCGATAACGTTGGTGCCCATCCCGGCGACAAACATCTGGGTCAGCAGCTTGCCGCCATTGAAGAGGACAGATTCGATACTGGCCGGGATGCCGATCCCCATCACCTCCCAGATAATGGCGAAGTTAAAGGGTTTGAAGTAGCCCTTCAGCGACAGCCGCAGCGCCGGATTGAGGCCCACCATCAGCACCCAGATCGTGGCTATCGCGCCAATATAGCGGGCAATGGTCAGCCCAAGCCCGGCGCCGACAAACCCCAGCCCCGGCCAGGAGAAGATGCCGTAGATGAGCACGCTGCTGATTAAGATATTGAGGATATTCATCCCGCCGTTGATCAGCAGCGGGATTTTGGTGGTGCCGGCGCCGCGCAGCGCCCCGCTGCCGATCAGCGCAATCGCCGCCGCCGGGTAGCTCAGCGCCGTCAGTTCCAGATAGGTCAGCGCCAGGTCCTTGACCTGGGCGGTGGCATCGCCGGCGACAAAATCAATAATCTCCTGGCCAAAGGCATGGATCACCCCCGCCAGCAAAATGGAAAACAGCGTCATAATAGCCAGCGACTGGCGCGCGGCCGCCCTCGCCCGCCGCCGATCGCGCTTGCCGAGGCTAAAGGCCACCACCACCGTGGTGCCCAGATCGATGGCGGCAAAGAAGGACATGATGACCATGTTAAAGCTATCGGCCAGCCCCACCCCGGCCATGGCCTCTTTTCCCAGCCAGCTGACAAGGAAGGTGCTCAACACCCCCATCAGCAGCACACAGGCATTTTCCAGCAGAATGGGCACAGCGAGAGGGCTGATTTCGCGCCAGTACAGCACACGATAACGCTGACGTTTTTTAAACCAGGATGTCCGTTCGACAGCCTGGCGTACGGCGGAGGTGACGTTCAAGAGAGACCTTAGTGAGAGATGTTGAAACAACATTTCAAATGATGATTGAGAAATGGATATCCTGCAAAGTATTTTCCGTAATAATTGTCGGAAATGACAACAAATTGTCGATGGAAGCGGCAGTTGCACCTGAACAGGCGAATTGATGTTTGACAAAAGTTTTTTCGCCGCTAAGATACGACTCCACACGATTCCTCTGTAGTTCAGTCGGTAGAACGGCGGACTGTTAATCCGTATGTCACTGGTTCGAGTCCAGTCAGAGGAGCCAATTTCCTGTTTGCATGCATCTTTGCGAATCCTTATCTGATATTGATTCAAGAGGTTAGCGTGAAAACTCTTCCCGGTGCATTTTGATTTTACCCTCCGCATCGGGAAAAATTGGTGGTCAAATCTGGGGTCAGGTTAGTTCGATGACGGAGTGACCCCCAAATGTCCCTTAACGACTCAAAAATCCGCAACTTAAAACCATCCGCAAAACCCTTCAAAGTTTCTGATTCTAACGGTCTGTACCTTCTTATCAAACCAGGCGGCTCACGTCACTGGTATCTTAAATATCGTATAAACGGCAAAGAATCCCGCATTGCACTGGGTGCCTATCCTGCCGTCTCCCTGTCTGATGCCCGCCAGCAGCGCGAAGGTATCCGTAAGATGCTGGCGCTGAACATCAACCCGGCACAGCAGAGGGCTTCTGAACGCAGAGCCTGCACACCAGAGAAGGTGTTTAAAACAGTGGCGCTGGCATGGCATAAAAACAATAAAAAGTGGTCGCAGAACACCGCTGACCGTCTGCTTGCCAGCATGAACAACCATATCTTTCCTGTAATTGGTCATCTGTCCGTCACGGAGCTTAAACCCCATCATTTCATTGACCTGCTGAAAGGTATTGAGGAAAAGGGCCTGCTGGAAGTCGCGTCCCGCACGCGGCAGCACCTCAGTAACATCATGCGCCATGCGGTCCATCAGGGATTTATCGACACCAACCCGGCAGCAAATCTTGATGGCGTGACGGCTCCCCCCATGAGACACCACTATCCCGCCCTGCCGCTGGAGCGGCTGCCAGAATTGATTGAACACATTGAAGCATATCATCAGGGCCGTGAACTGACCCGGCTTGCTGTCCTGCTGACGCTGCATCTGTTCATTCGCTCCAGTGAGCTGCGCTTTGCACGCTGGTCAGAAATTGATTTCATAAACAGAATTTGGACGATACCCGCCACACGCGAAGCCATTGTGGGTGTGCGTTATTCAGGGCGCGGTGCAAAAATGCGCACTGCTCATATCGTGCCCCTCTCACAGCAGGCTATAGCTATTCTGAAACGGATTAAGGAAATATCCGGGGCTTACGAACTGGTCTTCCCCGGCGACCATAACCCGTACAGGCCGATGTGCGAAAACGCGGTTAATAAAGCACTGCGCCTTATGGGATTCGACACGAAACAGGACATCTGCGGACATGGCTTTCGGGCAATGGCATGCAGTGCCCTGATGGAGTCTGGCTTATGGTCGCAAGATGCAGTGGAACGCCAGATGAGTCACCAGGAGCGCAACACCGTGCGTCTGGCTTACATTCATAAGGCTGAGCATCTGGAAGCCCGCAAGGCGATGATGCAGTGGTGGTCAGATTATATCGATACATGCCGGGTCGCATACGTACCACCTTTTAACACAGGGCGGGATAAAAACAACGAAGCTGCATGACCAATAACAAAAAGCTGTATCAGCATACCCTGGTACGGCTTTATTCATTTCTGATGGCTTGCCAACCCCTCCACCCCGACCCGTCGCTGCCTGTAGAAAGCTGTTACACAGCAACAACACGCTTGCGCCGTCAGCCCTGGCGTGCCATTTCATTTGAGAGCAAGGATCATCCCTACTGCCCCAGCGACGAGAACGGCATCAATGAGAAGCTCGAACGTATGCGTCTGGAGTTTCTGGACGAGACGTTTCGCAATCATCGAACCGACGAACAATGCGATGCCGATGGCAAGTCCATGTGTGAGGACAGGCTGCGCGAGTGCGCCCGATATACCGAACGTAGCTAGCTTGCCAGCGTAGAGCAGGATTGCGCTTGCCGCCTCTGATCCCAAAAATACGCCTCCACTCATTCCGTACCCGGTAAATACCGGCACGCTGAGCGGCCCGGTGGACAGCACGAATCCGGTCATAAACCCGACAATCGCCCCGGCCAAACTCATGTGCCAGAGATTCAAGTGGAGGTTCGATCGTCTGATGAGACGGCGCAGCGGGATCATCGCAAGGAAGAAAGCTGCCAGGAATACCTCCACTGTGCCAGGAGAAATCGTAAGTAACGTGTGCGCCCCGAGAACAGCCGCAGGAACTCCCGCCAACGAATAGGCAAACACCGGTCGCCAACGAATCTCATGCCACCAGACAATCACCCGTCCGATGTTGCCGAAAAGGGAGGCGATCGCCATAACAGGCACAGCAATCCGTGGCCCGTACGTGGCTACGAGGACGGGCAGCATGATTAACGACGAGCCAGTGCCGACGACACCGCTGAGTACTCCGGCACCGAGAGCGACGAAGAAGAGAAGTAAGAGTGCAATCATCGGCTTTAAGATCAACCAGGGCCATCGCTCGCAGCCGCAAGAAGCGGTACCAGGATGTCGCTGATCGGCGTTGGAATGCTGTGAACCCGGCCGCGACGCGCAATGACGCCGTTGCGGATATCCCATTCAAGCGGTCGGCCAGCTTCTCGATCCGTGAGTATGGAGGTGCTCATGTCTGCAGGAGCCGCCCGGAACTTATCGAGGATCTCCTGCGGCACTTCGTCTCCGAGTTCAGCGCCCTCTGCACGTGCCACGGCCAGGCATTCCTGCAGATAAGCCAGCGTAAGCCTGGCGATATCAGCACGGCCAAACATGCCTGAGCGGCGGTGCGTGAGTGCCATGAGTCCAGCCACCGCATTCTGCATCAGCTTGCGCCAGGCCAGGGAGCTGAAATTCGCGGCCAGATCTACGGAGCACCACGTGCCTTGCAGCGCTGCGGCCACTACACGGGAAGCTGGCGCGTCTGGCACGCTGAGGCGCGCCTCACCACGCAAGCGTACCGAGCCATCGGACTGCGCTTGCGCAGGGAACCACACGACAGCGGGAACGATCTGTCCGGGCAGAGAGTACGTAGCGAGCCTGTCCAACTGTTCGACCCCATTCTGGAGCACGCATATAACCGTCTCCGGGCCAGTCAACGCCCTGAGCCATTCTGCTGCCGCGTCGATTTGTGTGGACTTGACTGCCAGAAAGATAAGATCAACCCTGCGAGTGATTTGTGCCGGATTCGTCTGTACCGGACCGGGTACGGTGATAAAGCGGTTGCCATCTTGCAAGGTCAGGCTATCGCGGGGAGTACGTCCACACAGCAATGGTGTGCGGCCGACTTCGTGTAACGCCGCCGCGACTGTTGTGCCGATGGCACCTGGACCTAAAACAGCAACAACTGTATTGATTTCAGTGTTCATGAATGCGGACTCCTTGCAACAGAATCTAATTACGTGGTGGTTGTGCCCTTCCCAAAGGACATGTAATATATTACATATGAATAAAGAAAATGGTAATAGAATTTCAGAGGGTGAGCAGCGGTTACAGCAATGGCTTGGCAGCATTCACGCCCGAAGCGGCGACCTCGCTGCAAGTGAGGCTAAAGTTGTCGATCTCCTGCTTGTCGATCCTTTATTTGTCGGTACAAGCACGGCAGCACAGGTTGCCACCCGTGCTGGTGTATCACCGCCGACAGTAATACGCGCTGCACGAGCGATCGGGTTCACCGGGTTCACTGAACTTAAGATAGAGATTGCCCGGGCTCGTGGCACTGCCCAATTCTTTGCCCCGCCTGAAGTTCTTACAGCGGATGCGACGCTGGCATCAGTGCTGGAAACATCAATTCGTGCTGGTGTAGACGCACTGACTGCGCTCAGCGGTGCTATCGAAATCTCCGCACTTGATGAGGCGGTCGATTTAATCCAGAGCGCACGCCAGGTATTTGCATTTGGTGCTGGTCCCTCTGCGACGGTTGCCGCTGATGCGGTCTTTCGTTTGCGGACGGCGGGTGTGATAACCGTCAGTATCCAGGATTATTTATCAGCGATGATTGCTGCTCGTCTACTCGGTCCAGGCGATGTCATCATCGTCGTCAGTTCAACAGGGCGCACATCATCCACACTCTCCATCGCTGATGCAGCATCCTCGGCAGGAGCATCGCTTATTGCAATAACTAACCAGTACGATACCCCACTGGCGACACTCGCCAACGTTTCGCTCGTTGTTGGCGGAATGCCACTCCCGGCACAGATGGCCGCTGCCGGGAGTCGACTGGCCCAGCTCGTCGTTATTGATACGCTGGTCGCTGCTCTCACTCTGCGGGATAAAGAACAAAGTCGCCGGGCTGAACGGGCGGGTATTGATTTGCCCGATATGTCCTGATGCAGTTCAGCACGGTAGCAATGATTCTTACTGCTGCGGTAGCTCATGCAGTATGGAATATAGCCTCAAAATACAAGAGGGAAGACACTCTTGTGTTCGTCTGGGCGTACAGCTGTGCCTCAGCATTGCTGTGGGTCCCGTTCAGCCTCATTCTGATAGTTGAGGGACAACAGGAACTCGACTGGAGACTCGCTGTCGGCGCAGTTATCTCGTCTGCACTTCATATCGCTTATTCTCTAATCTTGCAGGCTGGCTACGAGCGCGCCGAACTGGGTGTTGTTTATCCGATTGCCCGAGGAAGTGGACCAGTTCTGACGATACTGTTTGCAACCCTTCTCATGGGAGAACGGATTTCACCAGGCGCTTTACTCGGCGCTTTTATCGTTATCGCTGGTATTTTCGTTGTCACCGGCAATCCGTTCAGGAGCGGAAGCCGACCACTACAGGGAATGCTTTGGGGGGCAGCGACAGGCACCGCCATCGCTGGCTATACACTCTGGGACGGTTATTCGGTAATCTCTCTGCACCTGGATCCAGTGCGCTACTACGCCAGCACACTCCTGCTACAGAGTCTGATTCTTACCCCTGGTGCGATGCGGCGACGAAATCGCATTCCAACTGCTGTACGTGTGGATATCATCCCAATCCTTATCATTGCTGTATGCTCTCCCCTTGCCTACATCCTTGTACTGACAGCCATGCAGAGCATGCCACTGGCACTCGTCGCTCCTCTCAGGGAAACATCCATTATTGTCGGCTCCCTTCTTTCGTACTGGCTTTTTCGTGAAAATCATCTGGCACGCCGGATTGCCGGTGCAGTGGTGGTGCTGACCGGCATCGCAATAATTAGCCTTTGATCGCTTCGTTGGATGCCAATCGTCGTCTTATTGTCAGCGTGGATCGTTCGTCGAAGTTCAGTTTTCATCACCAGTTTGATCGCAAAGCTATGCCACATAGCACTATTGGCTTTATAATCATTAACGGTAAAAGTGGTATTGAATAGTGATACTCCGATGCAACACATTCAACATGTAGCCTGATTCTGATAACCGCTTTCGTTAGAAATGGCTTACTCCATAGCGAGAGTTCGTGATGCTCAAAACAGAAGATCTCAACACTATGATATCAATTGATGAGATTCACTTTGCTGACTGGCAAATCTGGCCACAGCTAAGGATTCTGTTACATCGGGGTAAGCCAGTAAGAATTTCTGCCAGAGCTTTTGATGTTCTGGTTGTTCTGGTGAGTGCCAGAGGTAAAGCCGTAAGTAAAGAATCTTTACTTACGCAAGTGTGGGGAAATGAAATCGTCGAAGAAAATAATCTTCAGGCACAAATTTCAGCTATACGCCGCATACTGGGACATGACCGCCATCTACTGGTTACTGAATTTGGTTGTGGTTATCGCTTTAATATCAACAAATCGCCAACTGAACCGCTCTCTAAATCAAAAATACCTGAGCCCGCTATTACCCCTTTTCTAGCGTCGATTCTGGGGCGTGATAAAGCTGTGCAGGAATTATGCGCCTTATTGGATCAATACCGTCTGGTGACGATTACAGGCTCAGGGGGCGTGGGTAAGACTCGTCTGGCATGGGAAGTCGTCAGTCTTACACACACGCATTTTCCTGATGGAATATGTGTGGCTGAACTGGCTCACATCACCGAAGCATCCAGCTTGCTATCCGTTATTTCACAAGCGCTCCATCTTCCATTAGCTGCCATTCATAATGATGCCGATTCACGGCAACAGCTTGCACGGCGTCGATGTTTACTGCTGATTGATAACTGTGAACATGTAATTAATGAACTTGAACCAGTGATTACGTTGCTCCTGCACCTGGCTCCCCATATCAAACTGTTGTTGACCAGCCAGGTAGCGTTGCAGGTTGCCGGCGAGCAACAATATCTACTACCACCATTACAAGTTCCTGAGAGCGAAGAGGCTGATACCCAAGAGTTACTGAATTTTTCCAGTGTCCGCCTCTTTATCGAACGCGGGCAGGCAAATCGACATGATTACCATCCATCAGCCAGCGAACTGTCTTTGATTGGCGAGTTATGCCGTCATCTTGACGGTTTGCCGTTGGCGATTGAACTTGCGGCCTCCCGTCTGCCAGTCATGAGTGTCAAAGAGATCTATAGCCGACTGGAAGACCGTTTCCAGCTATTGAGCAATACGCACAGATCTCTGGAGCCCAGACATCAGAAAATACTGACCGCGCTGGAGTGGACTTATCAGTTGCTCAACACACGTGAACAACGATTATTTTGCTCTCTGGGGATCTATACCGATATGTTCAGTGTGAAATCAGTAAGCGACCTTCTGCTGATTAAAGACAAGCATCGCTGGCAGGTTGTTGACGATCTGCAAAGATTACTGGCTTTATCCCTGATTCAGGTCAGTACTCAGGTACCAGAGACCCGTTTCCGCCTGCTGGAAACCATGCGCCAGTTCGCATGCGATAAACTCAGGCAACAGGGTGAATATACTGTTCTTGAGGCCCGTTTTGCCGGTTATTATAAAGTTCTGGTAGAAGAGGCCCAAGGTGATTGGTTTATGCTGCCAACGGGACAGTGGCGTGAACGTTATAGCCATATGCTTAATGATTTGCGGAGTGTATTACAGCAAACGTTGACTGAGGGGGCCGATCCTTCTAAGGGGCTTAAGATATTACAAGCGATGACCCCTTTTTGGATTGAATATTCACTATACGATGAATGTCAGCGCCATATTTATCCTCTGCTTTATGAAAATACTTCGCAGGTAGTATTAACGCTACGCCAGAGAATGAATCTCAGCGCTGTAGCAGGTAAGGCGTCAACCTGGGCAAAAGGCCCTACGCCTGAAACACATTCAGCCTGGAAAACCGCGCTGACAATTGCAGAAAAGCTCGACGACAAAGAAATACGTTTACAGGCACATTACGGATTATGGTTGTATTATCTGCGTACTGGCGAGTTGGATAAAGCGCTTGAGCATGCGCAATCTATGTGCGAGCTAGCACGGTCCATTACCGACGAGGAGGCGATGGCAACCGGGCTGCGTATTCTCGGTGTATCCCTGCATTTTTTGGGCCGTCATGATGTCGGGCGTGATTATCTCCAGCAATCTCTTGATTGGTATGAACATGGTGAATTAAGCCACTCTTTCCGTTTTGGTCTTGATCAAGAGAGCGCCGGTCAGGCCTTTCTGTCTCGTTTACTCTGGTTACAGGGTGAGTATAAGGCCGCGAAACAGATGGCATGGCGCGGTGTTAAAAAAGCCGCTCGTTTGCAGCATGTCTGTTCTCTTTGCTGTGCACTGGCTGAAGGCGCTTGTATGACAGCAGCACTGGATCGTAATCCGCGTTGGGTTATAAAGGCCGCAAACTGGCTTATTCATCTGGCAAAAAGGCATGATTTATATTTCTGGAAGACATACGGCGAGCTGTTTCTTGTTTGGGCCAAACAGTTCAGTCATACCGATGTTAGTCAAACCACACTGTTTAGCTCGTTGCGGGCGATGGGATTAGATTGGCAATATTCCCCCTTGTTGTCAGAAATTGATACCGGGTTATCGCTGAGAGCCACCCACCAGGATCATGAAAACTGGTGCACGCCTGAGCTGATGCGTCTTTCTGCCACTCAATTACCTCCTCAGAAGCAACGCCTGCTGTTGGAGAAGGCCCTGGACAAAGCGCGTCAGCAACAGGCTCATGGCTGGGCCCTCCGTATTGCTTATTCATTGGCGACATTGCAGGCTGAAGCCGGGGAAAAATGGGCTGCTAAACAATTGATACAGGACGCTTTACATGATGTTGATGACTCAGACAATGCGACGGATGTAAGAAGTGCTATTGCGCTATGTGCCCGAATAGGGGCCTGAATATTTACGTTTTACGGCTATCAACATCCCCATGATCACGAGTCCGCCCCCTGCTGAAGAAATCAGCGCCCAGCTATGAGTTGTCTCCCATAACCAGGTGGCAGTCAGTGAGCCACATGCTCCGCCAATAAACATAACGCACATAAATAATGTATTAAGACGGTTTCTGGCATCCGGACGCAAAGAATAAATCGTGTGCTGATTAGCTATCAGTACACATTGCTCACCCGCATCCAGTAGTAGAATGCCCACCACCATACCCACAATACTGTTCCATCTCCAAAAAACAGTCCAGGCTAGCAGCATGAGTATCACACCAAAAACAACCATTCGGAATGGTCCCTGACGATCGCTGAAACTTCCCGCCAGAGGCGCACACAGAATACCGATTAACCCCAAAGCAGCTAGGGCGCCGGTTATCCCTGCACCGTAATCGTAGCGATAAGCTAACCAGAAAGGGAGCACGGTCCACAGCACGCTGAAGGAGGCAAACAGCATTGCTTGTGTAAGAGTTGCACCACGCACCTGCGGCTCGTTTTTCCACAGCAGTCCTAATGAACGTAATACCGCCAGATAGTTAAACTTTGGCGTTGACAACGACTGAGTAGGCAAAATGCGCAAGATGAAAAATATAGCCAGCAATGTCATGATCGCGCCGGACAAAAAGACGCCACGCCAGCCGAAATACTGACCAATAAGGCCTCCGATAGCCCGTCAGCAAGGATACCTGCCAGGACACCGCTCATCACCGTACCAACGGTTTTACCTCGTGCAGAAGTTCTTGAGAGCGAGGCGGCAAGCGGCACTATCTGTTGAGCTACTGTTGCAGCCATCCCGGTAAGGAAGGAGAAGAACACCAACACTGTCGCCGTTGGGGATAACATCATGCCGATCATTGCCAGGAAAAGCACCTGCGCTTGACGCAGGATAAGCCGCTGACGTTCAATATAATCGCCCAGGGGGATCAGAAAGAATAAGCCCACCGCATAGCCTACCTGGGTGACCATGGGGATCAAAGAAACAGCTCCCCATTCATTGGGAAATGATCCGGCAATTAAATTCAGGACAGATTGATTAAAATAAATATTAGCCACAACAATACAACAAATAATTCCCAGCATAAGAATCCTGGTAGAAGAAAGCTCGTGATTGTCCGAACGCATTGACCACTCCTGGCACTAAACTCAATATTGTCTGGAGTATAAGCAAAGGCGACACCCAACTCTTTGACCGCTTTTTTCAGACATCTGAATTCTGATGCACAAGCTCCTGAAATAGAGATTTGTTACTAATACTGCTCATGTTATTGACTGTGCTTAACTTGAGGAGCAACAAATGGATTTAAAACTGACTGGAAAAGTGGCTCTGGTAACTGGAGCCCATACCGGAATTGGTTTCAGCATTTGTGAAGAATTGGCCGTGAATGGTGTGCATTTAGTCATGGTGGCCAGACGAGAACCTGAGCTGATTCTTGCTGCGAAAAAAATTTCAGAGAAATACGGTGTTTCGGTGCTGCCTATTGCCGGGGATGTGACTGATCCCAAACTACCTTCTTTAGTGGTTGAACAAGCGGAAAAAGTTTTTCAGCGTATTGATTTACTGGTGAACAATGCCGGAAGAGCCCATGCGGGCACGCTGTTAACCACTTCGGAAGAAGACTGGCAGATAATGACTGAGACCAAATTCTCCGCCATGCGACGTTTTTGTAAGGTAATCATCCCCGGGATGCAGAGACGAAACTGGGGGCGTATTGTCAATATCTCATCCATTGGCGGTATCTACCCTAATCCGCAACTTACCGTCTCACACGCACTGAGCGCCGCTATCAACAACCTGACCCGTAGTTTAGCACTTAGCGTGGCTCCGGATGGCATTCTGGTCAATGCGATCGGAGTGGGTGCTGTCGCGACGGATAACTGGGCGCAGAACATGCTACCGAATGTTCGCAATCGTCGTCCTGAACTGGCTGACAGAACAGACGAAGAGGTAATGGCATTACTGGGTAAAGAGAAAACGCCTGTGGGCCGCTTTGGACTTCCTGAAGATATTGCTGCAATTGCTACGTTCCTACTTTCTGGGAGGAATCAGTTTGTTACTGGACAGACAATTGAAGCATCAGGCGGAGCAGACAGATTTATGTAATGTCTTCCATTCAACTTAAATAATGTTTGAGAATTGAATTAGTTTAACCTGATATTTGTTCTTCTTTTCAATCACTGCGAAATATGAGGCCGGATATGGGGGACTGAAACGCTAAGAAGCCCCCGTATCAATATAATCCAAATATTATAACGTAATAGATCCCGCACCATGAAATTAATTTCACTGGAAAATTCATGGTATTTTTTTAAAAAATAGAAATAGAGGAAAACCACTATGTCAAAGAAACAAACACTATCAAATACAAACTATAGTTCGCCTGACTGGCTGACTATCCGTGAAGCAGTCGAAGTGATAAATAAAAAAGGACTGGAAATTAAAAAAAAGTGATATTTACAGGCATGCATTACATGGCAGCATTCATCTCTCTATTTACTTTCAGTCGCCAATTACATTACGAAAAATACAGAGATCGAGCTACAAAGTAAGGCTCAGACCATGTGATATGTCATCAATAAATCGTTTATGCCTTCTTGACAAAAAAGCGTTTATTGAAGGACATAATTTTATTGTTAGCACTACTGGCAAATATATCATTCCCACAGAGAGAGTGATTGACACTCTATTGATTGGATATGAATATGTTCTAGTACAAAAATTACTTTCCCAATCTCTTAAAATACCATTGCCTGTAACAGGAGCTATTGATTTTAATCATGGCATAACAGTTAGCTTACAAGGAGAACCATTTCAACTATTCGATAAAATGACATGGGAAGAAAGAATAACACAAAAAATTATGCAACTCCCTAAAAACATTTCACCATATGTACATAAAGAGATATTCTCAAAGAGGATAAATAATTACCTGGGGAAAGAGTATTTCCCGGCTCATATTTTACCTCGGGATGCCTGGTTTGTTATTCGACATGCTGAACTTGATAAAGTCATTGAAATCATAACCAATAGCAGAGTGCCCCCATTATCTGCAACGCGAATATCAACACCACTATCTCGTTTTTTCTGGCTGGCCTGTAAAAACAATGAAGTCATCCGTCCATTAATTAGTAAACCGTACAAACTACTATCTATTTTCGAACAATGGGCATCTGACGAAGGCATTACCGACAGGCTCAGTGGTGATACGTTAAAAACTGCACTCGTACGCGGTTCCCCCACATCAATGTCGGATTGACGCAAGTGAATTTTACCAAACCCAAATGTCCGTATTAAGGACTCTAAAATCAGTAATACGGACATAATTAGTTTTTTTGGCTCTTTTTTCCTTGTCACCTCAAGGGATATTATATTTCTGCATTACGGCTATAAATACATATCATCAATTAACAAGCATTAGAAATGTAAAAACAAAACAGTACTTAATTGCTCACAACCCCACACATACATAAAAGCCACTCCTTATTCAAGGAGGATTTAGCCGACCTGCATAGGTTCGATCGAATCCAAAACGTGCAAAATAGATTAACCTTAATTTATCCAACCATTAAATACACACATGAGTTCGTAGACTAGCCCCTTGAATATCCAGACACTTTGACTCGCTTAATAAGTGATAGTCTTAATGCTAGTTTTTGACTAGTCATAGAGTTGAGGATGATCGACGTTTTAGGCCCTGAGCGCCGCAGACGACGTACCCCGCAGGAAAAAATGGCTATCGTTCAGCAGAGCTTCGAGCCAGGTATGACTGTGTCGATGGTTGCCCGTCAACACGGTGTTGCTGCAAGTCAGTTGTTCCTCTGGCGTAAGCAATATCAGGACGGCAGTCTTACCGCTGTCACTTCCGGTGAACAGGTTGTTCCCGCGTCGGAACTGGCCGCAGCCATGAAGCAGATCAAAGAGCTTCAGCGTATGTTGGGTAAGAAAACGATGGAAGTTGAGTTACTGCGTGAAGCCGTAGATATTGGCCGGCAAAAAAAGTGGATAGCGCACGTACCCTTGTTACCTGAGGGTGGCGAATAAGCTTCGTCAGTCGCTGTTTGCGGGTCTCACGTGCGCAGCTTCATGCGATAACCCACCGCCCGGCTGACTGGCAGGATCGCCGACGCAAGCGTCAGCCCGACGATACGGAAGCACTGAACCGTATCCATGCTGTTATCGGTGAAGTTCCGACCTACGGCTACCGGCGGGTATGGGCGTTGTTGCGCAGACAGTCGGAAAATGAAGGCATCGCAGTTATTAACGCCAAACGAGTCTATCGGATCATGCGTCAGCATGCGTTATTACTTGAGCACAGGTCCGCACTGGCAGTATCAAACCGGGCGCACACGGGCAAGGTAGCGGTAAAAGAAAGTAATCGACGTTGGTGTTCCGACGGGTTCGAGTTCCGTTGCGACAATGGAGAGAAACTGCGGGTTACCTTTGCACTGGACTGCTGCGATCGTGAAGCGCTGCACTGGATGGCGAGTACCGGAGTGTACGACAGCGCGACGGTACAAGATGTGATGCTGGGTGCGGTGGAGCGTCGCTTCGGAAACCGGCTACCGCCGACCCCGGTTGAATGGCTGACAGATAATGGCTCGGCCTATCGGGCTCACGAAACACGCCGGTTCGCAAAGATGGTGGGTCTGGAGCCGAAAACAACAGCAGTGCGCAGCCCGGAAAGTAACGGTATGGCCGAGAGCTTCGTAAAAACGATGAAGCGGGACTACATCAGCATCATGCCAAAACCGGATGGGCTGACAGCAGCGAGGTACCTTGCGGTGGCGTTCGAACACTATAACGAATGGCATCCGCACAGTGCGCTGGGGTACCGTTCACCGCGTGAATATCTGCGGCGTCGGACCAGTAATGGGTTAAGTGATAAATGGTGTATGGAAATATAGGGGCCAATCCAGTTCGTAATTATATTCCAATTAATGAATCCAAACTTACTCTCCAATACATTACACATGCAAAAACACGAAAACATACATTGCGCAGAAAGACTTAGATTCATTTACAATGAAATAAATGAGTGATTTCATTTCGTTCAACAAATCTATAACTGAGGTACTAAGGCCATGATTACTAGATGAACCCGTCCATAATTCAGATAGTTACTAAAGATTTAAAAAATCATCCTTATGATACGAGTAATTACCCTGCTCCCTAGAAGACTTGCTTTTAATATTTACGGCATTTTTTCTATACCGGTGCGGTGGGACATTATACCTTTTCCGAAATGCCCTGGTTAATGATTGCTGAGAGTCAAAGCCAAATCGCATCGCGATGTTTATCAAAGGTTCATTTGTTGTGATAACAGCCTCTAAAATAAGACATAATTTTTTCTCTCTGATAAAACCTCCCAGGCTCCGCCCTGTTTCAGAAAAAAACAGTCTCTGCAAATGCCATTTTGAATATCCGGACCTGATAGCCACATCATCAATTTTTAGTGGCATCTCTATATTTTTGTTTATCCAGATAATTAAGTCATTTACAAAATCTTTTCTGTTTTTCATAACCGAAACCTTAGAATTACTCTACTAGAAATACGTTTTCATCAGGCATATAGTTCAAGAGCTGACAATCCCTAAGTTCTGCATAAATCCTCAATAGAAACCATACTTTTTATTATGGTGTGATGGATATACTCGCAGACAGTCCAGCCACCAATTCAACTCCCTCCGGCAATCTGTCAATATGAATCCGAACCGGGATACGCTGCGCGAGCCGCACCCAGCTAAAGGTTGGCTCGACATTAGGCAGGCCAAGCCCCCCGGTCTCGTCATTGTTATCATCTATTCCGCGTCCGATACTCTCAACATGACCCGTGATCACCGGCTTAAATCCCATCAGCGTAATGTGTGCAGTATTTCCCGTGCGGATATGTTGCAACTTAGTCTCTTCAAAATAGCCAACCACCCAAAAACTATTGGCATCAATGATGGAAACTTAAGTTTCTCCAGCTGTGGCATAGTCACCAGGGCGAAGCCGCAAATGTGTGACATAGCCCGTAACCGGAGACCGAACAATAGCATGCGATAAGTTAAGCTCTGCAAGGTCCAGCGCAGCCAGTGCACCGTGGTAATTAGCCGCAGCGACGCTGGCTGCGCTGGCTGTTTGTTGTAAATCCTCGCTGGAAATCACCCCTTTAATCTGAGAGCGTCGCCTCGCCGCATCCTGGCGCATCAGCATTTCATGACGTTTCGCCTCAACATCAGCCTGGGCGCTGACCACTGCCAACCTCAACCAGTGCGGGTCAATGGAATAGAGAACATCGCCCCGATTAACCCACTGATTATCGCGGACGGCCACATTCAGAACCGGTCCAGAGACATCCGGCGCAATCTGGACCACATCCGCACGAACCCGACCATCGCGGGTCCAGGGGGTTTGCACATAATGTTTCCAGAGAATAAAAGCCAAAAGCGTAGCAACCGCCACAGCGCTGAGCGTCAGCAAATAGCGGCCCAGTAGAGAAAGTAACGATTTCATTTTAAAAACCCCAGTTCGGTCAGTCCCTGCAACAACAGGTAAAAAGTAATAATAAAGATGGAAAAATCGATCATCGGGCGAAACGGCAAGCGACGGTAACCCTTGCTTAGCGAGAAAAGCTGCACGAGTAATAGCGTACAGGTGAGCGCGACGAGGGAAATTAACAGTAGACCGGGTACAAAAACGCCCTCAATATTGAAATCATTGATCATCGGCAGGCTCCATTTCCTGAGTGCTTAATGCGCAGTACAGATCAACCAGTTGATTAACATGATGCCGCGATAGTTCATCTGCTACGGACAGGCTACGCTCAGTCAGGCTGACAATCCGTTCAAGTAAGGTGTTAATATCCGTCGGGTGTGTAAGACAAGTGAGAACCTCTTTTATTTCTTTGTCTGCATGCGCATCCCATCGGCGTAATCGCATTACACACAGGCCTATACGCAGGGTGTGCAAAAGATGATTCAATGCCTGTTCTGATGACTGTCCGCTGCGCGGCAAACGCGGCAGTACCAACGCAGCCCGATCGATCATCAGGTTGATCCAGAGAGTTTCATCAGTATTCAACACACCTTTCACGCTGCGGTTAATATCGCGCTGGCATAATTTAAGCAGGCGTTTTATTGCCGCATCTGCCTGCACAGTCTGCAGAAAGCCCATGCTGAATACCGCAAAGCCAGTTGCAGAAAATAATGCGATAGAGGTATTCACCGCCACGGCAAAATCCCCGCTGTAATGAGCACCCAGCTCGCACAAAATAGGCAGCGTCAGTGTGATCCCCATCGCCATAAACGTGGTGGGCGGCCTTGCCTGGAGCGATCCGGCAAGCAGATATACCGGAGCTAGAACCACTACCAGCACGATAAAATCACTGACTTGCGGTAGGAGAACGAAGCTGTAGATCAGGCTTATCACAACTCCCCAGAGGGAACCAATGATGTATTTCACAATATGCGGGGCAGGCGTATCGAAGCTGCCAAACAGTGTGCAACAAACGCCAAGGATAGATACTGCCGTACCGCCATCAGGCCATGCCGAGAAAATCCACACCATGCAGCCGCTCAAAATGATGGTGAAAGCGCCCAATGCGGTGCGGGCAGCACTAAGAGGATCGCGGTGGAATACATACCCTTTCACGGTATTCATTTCTGAGTGCGCAGGCATCTGATTCGCGTGATGAATGGCATCCGAAAGACGATAGCACTGCTGCACGAGGACAATGGCCTCTGTCAGGTAGCGCATAAAACTTACATGCAGTGCTTCTACAAACGTTAACTCATGTACGACATAGCGCTGCAGTAATTTTTCACTGCGTTTTTTGAGCGCTTCCCCCTCGCTTTTAAATTTTCCTTCATCTTTGCAGGCCAGCCAGACCTCAACATCATCCATTAAAATTTGCACATCGACAGGTATCTTCGCTATCAGCGCTAAACGGTCACGTAACTCACAGTTAACAATGACTAATCGCGCAAGCCTGTCATGAAGCCTTTTTCTCGCTTGCCGGACCGGTACAGAGAACGCAAAATCATAAGGGATATGATGGCTGATGCCCTGCAGGAACTGCAATGCCAGTGCCATATGCAGCGGCGAGGAAACAGGATCGGGTTTGCCTATTAAAGTCTCTGCGATACGCTGTCGCGCCGCGAGCAGCGTCTGCGATAATTTACTGTTGAACTGGCCTGAGATGCGCGCGGGCAATACATAGCGATGAATAAGTGTCGCGCAGAAGATACCGATTATGATTTCCTGTACACGAGTGATAGCGATGTTAAAAATCGCGCCAGGATCGGATACAGCAGGGAAGCCAATCAGACTCGCAGTGTAACCAGCAAGGACAAAACCATAGGCCCGGGGCGTACGTTCCAGCAAGGACAAATAGAGGCAGAATGTAATCCAGCCTGCCAGTATCACGCTGCAAAATACGGGGGAATTCACGAACGTGGGTACAATTAATACCGTCATGCCAGCGCCAATTACCGTTCCCACCAGACGATACAAACTTCTGCTTAGCGATGCTCCGACGGAGGTTTGGGAAACAATATATACGGTGATAATTGCCCAGGAAGGCCGCTCCAGGCCAATTGATAATGCAATATAGTATGCGAGCATCGCAGCGGTAAAACTCTTCGCCGAATAGAGCAGAGCGTTCGCATCATTCAGTAGTGAAGGAGAAGCCATACCGCGAAGACGATGGCATATCGTGTGTAAAAAATGAAAGTAACTCGCGTTAATTTTTTTCATGCCGGAAATTATTACCGGCTTGCATATCCACTTAAATACTCTATTCTGTCAAAAAATACCTAAATGTTGCCAATCTATGTTACCCCCACTCGCCAATACGCTGTTCGATCCGGATACCACCTCCTGCCCCGCAGTCGCGCGTCATTTGGATTTTGTCGATTACGCGGCCGAAGTGCCTGTGCATACGCACCGCAAAGGGCAATTGATTATTGCCCTCTATGGAGCGGTCATTTGTCGCGCCGAAAATGATATCTGGATCGTGCCGCCTGATTGTGCCGTCTGGATCCCCGGGGGAGTGCCGCACAGCGCAAAAGCTACCTGGAATGCGCATCTCAACTATCTTTTTATCGAGCCTGGAGCCGCCGCGCTGCCGGAGCGATGCTGCACTCTGGCCATTTCTGGTCTGATCAAAGAACTCATTGCCCGTTTAACCCACGAGGGCGTCGGATACCCACCAGAAAGCCATCTCGCCAGACTGACCAGAGTAACACTTGATGAATTAGCCACCATGCCTCAGCAGAAACTGAGCCTCCCTGTGTCGTCGCATCCTAAAATCCGCGCCATGGCCGATGCTCTGGTCAGTCAACCTGACGACCGAAGCACATTCAAAACATGGGCAAAAAGACTGGCGCTTAGCGAGCGTTCTCTCGCGCGTTTAATGCTGCGCGAAACCGGGTTGACGTTCGGACGCTGGCGTCAGCAACTGCAACTGATAATTGCTCTCAGGGAACTGGCTAGCGGCGTTTCGGTTCAGAATGTTGCAGCTAATCTGGGGTATGAATCGGTCAATGCGTTTATCACCATGTTCAAAAAAACCATGGGCAGTACACCCGCACACTATTTTGCCGAACGGAAAACAAGCGCACACTTAACCGATATATAGCGACATCAGGTTATCCAGGAAACCAGAGGTGCGTCATAGAGCCGTACGCAGCATCCCGACGTATCCGTCTCCCTGTGCGGGGTACCACACCACAGAATCTTTACCGCATGGAACCTCCAGCCAGGACTTTATTGCCTCAGCCTCCTTAACGATAACAAGAATCAAAGTACGGTATTATATCTGTTGGATCGGTCTATACATGATCGGGAAGCACAATCAATTCAGCATTGTGTTAAGGAAGTAGTTGAGCATATATGTTTCGACCACATGACCTGCTCCCCGTTGATTAGTACACCCCGATGTTAGTAATGTCTTCATAAGCCACATGAGGACATCCCCATGAAGAAGCGTT
>OGHK01001462.1_pt1 | contig 20026 bp, 17 predicted proteins | sample 1571411 | NCBI WGS metagenome assembly OGHK01 (sample SAMEA2582043, study PRJEB24529) | metagenome | biome: Human gut stool | place: China | collected 2011 | reverse complement strand
AAAGCGTTATGCTCGTAAAGAAGGATGTGCTTGTCCTTAATGGTCAGAAACTTGTTCAGGGTATGCAAGTCCATAAGCAGCTGATGCTCCAGATAATGTCCGAGTGCATAGCCGCACACCATCTGCTTTGTCTGTTTGTCCAGCTGGCGATTGATAAGAATCAAAGGCTTATCAAAATAGAGCGAAAGTAAACCCAGCATATCTTTAATGCGAGATCTTTCACTGATGTCCAGACTGCAACTGCGCGCGAGCTGTTTGATGTTGCGAGTTCCGACATTTTGGACAAGTTCATTAGCAACTTGGTGAATAAATGCAGAATCCATAATGTGATCTCCTTTCGGGGATGGCATAGTGAATGGAACAGTGATTTACAGGTTCATTATTCGTTCTTTCTCTCGTTTTTGTTCTCGGTACTTAAAATAGGCTTTGTGCATCTCATACATGATGCCGTCCATATCCTGCGGAGATAGCTCTCCACTGGCAAACAGCTCAGTAAGCTCGAATGCGAGATACTGGGCTTCTTTTTTGCCATTCTTGCCGTAGATTGCAGCGGCACGTTCAATAAATAACGCTTGATCGGGCTGTAAATAGGTCAGGGGTACATGGAAAATGTCTGACATTTTTTCGAGAACTTCAACATTTCGGGGGTAGCGTTCATTACGCTCCCATCCGATGATCGTTCTCTTGCTGACTCCGAGGCATTTTGCTAATTCGTCTTGTGTTAGATTGTTCTTTTTGCGCAGATCACGAACTTTTGCTCCAAATTTCATGTTTGCAACCTTTCTATGGAGTAGTTATCGTGCGTTACTAATGTGAAACAAGATTTGTAATTATTCATTTTGAAATATGCAACAAACTTTCACAATTCCTACTTGACACAGCGACGCTCTGTGTATATAATAGTGCCATATTCTTTCAACTTTTGGATTATTATACTGGAAAATGAGTAAATATGCAAGTGGGAAAAGGTGAAAAGTGAACGAAAGTTCAAAGGTTGAGGGCAATAGAAACCGAAATAACCGAAACCAACACAAAGGAGGCCGTGAAAGATGAACAATGGAGATCATGAAATCCGCACTCCGAAAGGGCTGCGGATCGGAAATCGTAGTGTCGTAGATGGAAAGAATATGCTTCAGATAAAGCGTGGTGGCTGTGAAGATTATATTTCTGCTGAATCACTGGTGGAGTACATTCACGGTCTTCCTGTAAAGAGTATAGAATTTGCAACGCCAGAGGATTGCCGGAAAGAGGCCTGAAGCAAGAGGGCTTCATCGGACACTGAAAGGAAAGAGATGGAATCTTAGGCGGCACCTGGTTAGCCGACCAGCTCCATCAGACGTTCTTTTGGGTCTACAATATAATATCTGTTTGTTTAGAGCGATACCGTAGCAATATGTGATATAGGCCGGAACAGAATGAGCGAATGCAGCGCAGTAGTGCGCCTGCGAGTAACTCATCCTGTTCCGGCTTTTTTAATTTTTTTTCAAAAATACCTTGCGAAATGCCCTTCCAGCAATTCTATATATGAGAGACTAAACATCACACCTTAAAAGAGAATCATGAAATAGCGATGCAGCAGGAGAAGTCTTAGACTTCCCGTTCAAAAAAAACGGGTAAGTCTGGGACAACTTTTGCTGCATTTTTTGTTTCAGACCACCCGCAGCCAAAAGGCAGAAAGGTGGACAGTATGCTGACATTCAAAAATCTGAAAAATCTTGTTGATCTTCCGGCACACAAAGAAGCTCGTGTGCCAACTGTGAAAGCTCTTGAGGAATCTGGCGTATCCGTAGTAGCTGAGAAGATTCTGGAAAATCATGGAAGCATCAGTGTCTACCAAAATGGTTATGTGATTTACAGGGCGCATAAAAGAGTGACCGTTTTCTCACTTCGTAACTGCGTACATTATAAATATGATGCATTGGAAGGTGCGGGGCATCACATTGAGGAAGAGGAATTTGATGAATACGAGTGGCACATCCGGCTGGTTCTGGAAGGAGAGGATCGTATTTTCATGAATTACGAAATCATTCAGGGAAAATGGATGCCATCCCGTGAGGACAGGGAGTATAGGGAAGAAATCCTGGAGGGAGTCGATGAAGCAGTGAGTACACTGGAAAGAATGATAAGTGAGGAAAGAGTGGAAGAGCTGCTCTCTACTTTGACTGATTTGCAGAGAAAGGTCGTCCACACTCATCTGTTTCATGGTCTGTCTTTCACAGAGGCAGCGAAACACCTTGGCATGACCCGCCAGAATCTTACCGGAATTTATAACGCAGCAATTTACAAGATACAGAAAAAGCACTTCCGGGCATTGTGCAGCTGATAACCTATACATAATCAAAAGATGAGCCGTCCAATCACAGAAAACACTCTGAATTGGGCGGCTCAAAAATTTTTTTGAATTTTTTTAAAACACCTTGCGAAATGACCTTTCTCCGATTCTAAGGATGAGAGGACAATGCAAAACCTCTCACATGAACCTTGAAAACTGAATAAGCCATCCCAGAGAGATACTTCTGATACTGAATGTGCATCCTGCGTGTCTTGTCAGAGAAAACGCCGCTGAAATATGGGGCAGGAACGGGCTGGGGCAGAATGGCAAAGCTCAAATAACAGCAGATACAATGCGGCGGAGTGTCGAAAGATGCTCCGTCGTAGGAATGTACTGTTATTTATAATAGTGCAAATCCAGCAAGAGGGGAGGTGATGAATCTACATGAAGTACCCGTATTTCAGAGGTCTGGAAGCAGACCGATACAATTTCTACCGTGTGCCAAAAGCACTCATCAAGGTAGACCTGTTTGAAAAGATGTCCGGCGATGCAAAGCTGCTCTATGCGGTCTTGCTGGATCGGATGAATCTTTCGCTTAAAAATGGCTGGCAGGACGAGAATGGAAATGCCTACATCATCTGTACGATAGATGAGATCATGGATTCGATTCGATGTGCCAGACAAAAAGCGGTCAAGCTGCTGGATGAGCTGGAACACGAATATCAGCTTATTGAGCGGCGCAGGCAGGGCTTGGGAAAGCCGAACCTGCTGTATGTGAAAGACCTCTATGCGGGACTTTCACAATCGAACTACTGGAAGTATGAAAATCAAACTTCTGGTGGTTTGAAAAGCGAACTTCCGGGAGTATGGAAATCAAACGGAAGTAAGACTGATATAAATAATACTGATAGTAGTGAGACTGATCTAATCTATTCCGCACGGTATGTGGAAAACACATCGAAAGAGATGCGGGAAGATGAGAGATATCGCCTCTATTTTCAAGACAAGCTGGAAATCCCGATCTTAGAAAAGAACTTCCCGCATGACCGGGAAATCCTGATGGAGATTCTGGAACTGCTTGTGGAAACCGTTACCAGCAGAAAGAAGTTCCTGCGCATTTGCGGGGAAGAAAAGCCGAAAGAGGTGGTCAAAAGCCGCTTGATGAAGCTGGATTCCATGCACATTCAGTATGTGATGGAATGCCTGAAAAGCAATACCACACAGGTACGAAACATCAAACAATATCTGCTCGCCACACTGTATAATGCGCCGACCACGATTGACAGCTATTACGCTGCACAGGTCAGGCATGATTTCGGATGGGGCGGCAGAAGCAATTAAGGAGGACAATGCAATGAGCGTGTTTTTTATGGATTTCGATATGGCTCCCTCGGCGATCTGGGCGAGAGACCTGTACGACCAGATGCAGATTCAGAGTGACTTCCGCAAGTGGTTCCCCCGGATGTGCCAGTACGGATTTGTGGAGGGCCGGGACTATGAGTTCGTTCCCCGTGTCCGCCCGCAGGATGAGGGCGGGCGCACGGTGCAGCGGTATGTGAAAGACTACCGGATCACGCTGGAGATGGCAAAGCAGTTGTACAAGCTCCATCACTTTCACAAGAATGGCTGCTTCCATCCCTGCACGGAACCGAATTGCAGGGAAACGGATCACTGGATGCAGGCAATCATTGAACTGCTGCATCAGCATAAGTGTAAGAGCCACGCGCCGCCGAAGTGTTTTTACGAATCACAGCCGCCCGATTCGCTGGTGACAACGACACAGATCGCAAAAGAGTACGGCTGCGGTGCAAAGGTGTTCAATCGTCTGCTCCATCTGCATGGTATCCAGTACCGGGCCAATAACCAGTGGGTGCTGTATGCAAAGCATCAGGATAAAGGCTATACCGCAAACCTTGTTTTCCGGCTCCATCGGAGTGATGGCAGTGCAGTGGAAAAGCTGCATACGGCATGGACGCACAAAGGCAGGAAGTTCCTGTACCATGAACTGAAACGGCGTGGGATTCTTCCGATGGCAGAACAGGAGGGTTGAGCCGATGAACTTTACGAATAGCCCGTTTGAACGTATGATGCGCCAGCGTCCGGGAACGGACAGTGACCATCCCTGCATTTCCTGCCGGCACCGCAGGGAGTGCGGCTACATGATGCACCAGTGCAGAAAGAAATTCCGCTCGGTCTTTGGTGATACGGCTCCTCCGGCATCAGGCACGGTCGGTGTCTGATGTCGTTTGGATAAAACCACAAATCGGAAAGGAGGGAGTAGGTGCAGGATGAAGTAAACGAAAAAACGATGGCATTGTGCATCAAAGGCGGAAAAATCTCGGCGCAGATTCTGAAAGCAGCACTGACAAAGCTGCTGGCAGAGATCGAGAAGAAGAAACAGCAGTCGAAGAAGATGGGAGGGCAGAACCGATGTAAGAGAGGAAAGCAGAGCATCAAGAGCCTGCAGCAGAGCGGCGTACAGCTTACCAATATCGTTGTCACGGATAGTAACATCAAGTCGTTTGACCGGGTCGCCCGGAAGTATGGCATTGATTATAGTCTGAAAAAGGCAGAAAAAGAGGGCAAGACCGAATATCTGGTCTTTTTCAAAGCAAAAGATGTGGATGTTATGACAGCAGCGTTCAAGGAATATACCGGAGTTTCGCTGAAAAAGGAGCAGCGGCAGTCCATCCGCAAGAAGCTGGAGCAGGCTAAGGAGCGTGTTGCCAAACACCGGGAGATCACCAAGGAAAAGACGAAAGACAGAGGGCAGGTGCGATGAGCCAGAAAAAGAAAACGACCGCACAGAGCAAACGTCCGCGCAAAGCCCCCTCCAACCAGACAGGTGGAACGGCATGGGGCAAGAAAGCAGCGGCGGCAATCAGTGGAAAGATGCAGTCGGCAGATGTGAAGAAGCTGATCCTGCTGAATTTTCCGTACATCATTGCCTTTTACATGGTGGAGAAAGCCGCATGGCTGTACCGCTACTGTAATGGCGATACCATCGTGGACAGGCTGATGGTTCTTTTTATGAACTTTGGTCTGGCCTACAAAAGTTATCTGCCAAGTTTCCATCCGTTTGACTTGCTGATAGGTCTGATCGGTGCAGCAGCACTGAAAGCCGTGATCTACTTCAAGGGCAAGAACGCGAAGAAATATCGGCAGGGAGAGGAATACGGCTCTGCCCGGTGGGGCAATGCCAAGGACATTGAACCTTTTATTGACCCGGTATTCGAGAATAATGTGCTGCTCACCCAGACGGAACGGTTGATGATGAGCGGCAGACCAAAGCATCCGAAGTATGCCAGAAATAAGAACGTCATTGTGATTGGCGGCTCTGGCAGCGGCAAGACACGTTTTTTCGTGAAGCCCAATCTGATGCAGATGCCCGAAAAGGTCAGCTATGTCTGTACTGACCCGAAAGGTACGATCATCATTGAATGCGGAAAGATGCTCTCGGATGCCGGGTACAAAATCAAAGTCCTGAACACGATCAATTTCAAGAAGTCGATGCACTATAACCCGTTCCATTATATCCGCAGTGAGAAAGATATTCTGAAGCTGGTCAATACGATCATCGCCAACACGAAAGGGGACGGCGAGAAGTCCGGCGAAGATTTCTGGGTCAAGGCAGAACGCCTGCTCTACTGCGCACTCATCGGCTATATCTACTATGAAGCCCCGGAGGAAGAACAGAACTTCTCCACACTGTTGGAATTTATCAATGCCAGTGAAGCCCGCGAGGATGATGAAGAGTTCAAGAATCCGGTCGATGAGCTGTTTGAGGATTTGGAAAAGGCGAAACCGGAACACTTTGCCGTGCGGCAGTACAAAAAGTACAAGCTGGCAGCAGGCAAAACGGCTAAGTCGATTCTTATTTCCTGCGGTGCCAGATTAGCCCCATTTGACATTGCGGAGCTGCGTGACCTTATGGCCTACGATGAAATGGAACTGGATTTGCTGGGGGATCGCCGCACGGCCTTGTTCGTTATCATTTCCGACACGGACGATACGTTCAATTTCGTGGTGTCCATTATGTACACCCAGCTTTTCAATCTGCTTTGTGACCGTGCAGATGATCAATGCGGAGGTCAGCTAAAGTATCATGTACGGCTGCTGCTCGATGAGTTTGCAAACATTGGTCTGATTCCGAAGTTCGATAAGCTGATCGCCACCATCCGCAGCCGTGAGATTTCGGCATCCATCATCCTGCAATCGCAGAGCCAGTTGAAAACCATCTACAAGGATGCCGCAGAAACCATCATCGGCAACTGCGATACCATGCTGTTCCTCGGCGGCAAGGAAAGTTCGACGCTCAAAGAAATTTCCGAAACGCTGGGAAAAGAAACAATCGACCTATATAACACATCCGACACACGCGGTCAAAGCCCATCCTTTGGTACAACCTACCAAAAGACCGGAAAGGAGCTTATGAGCCGGGACGAGCTTTCTGTCATGGATGGCAGTAAGTGCATCCTGCAGCTACGCGGAGTCAGGCCATTCCTGAGCGATAAATTCGACATTACCAAGCATAAGCGATACAAGGAGCTTTCAGACTTCGATAAGAAGAACGCTTTCGATGTAGAACGTTACCTGAAGCACGAACTCAGGCTGCGGATGGATGAAGAATTTGATTGCTACGAGGTGGATGTGTCCGAAGAAAGCACAGCATGGGAAGGAGGTCATTATCCGAAGTAAATACACCCGCCCGCCTGTCCGGGCAGACCCCATGGCAGGTGACTTGTCCGACTGATCTCTACATTTTGCGATTCCAAAAGGCTGATTTTTTATGAAAATGAAAGGAGAAGCCAGAATTGCAGGAAGCAGGCAGCACCGAAGATGTGCCAGCCTGTTTTTCTTTTGGAATCGTACTTTTTATCAATGCTGCAATCTGGCGAAAAACGACTATGGAATTCTTCAATCAGGCTATTACCGTTCTGCAGACTCTCGTTGTTGCCATCGGCGCGGGCCTTGGTGTTTGGGGCGTTGTGAACCTCATGGAAGGGTACGGAAACGATAACCCTGGCGCAAAGAGTCAGGGGATGAAGCAGCTGATGTCCGGCGGCGGTGTCATTCTCATCGGCACCCAGCTGATCCCGCTGCTCTCTGGTCTGTTCGGCTAATCAACAAGCGATAGGAGGAAAACCCGCCATTGTTCGATAATATTTTCGCAGCAATCGAAAAATGGATGAGGGAACTTCTTTCCGGCATGGTGGAGTCCAACCTGAGTACGATGTTCACAGCGGTCAACCAACAGACCAGTGAAATCGCTGCTCAGGTCGGGCAGACACCGCAAGGGTGGAACAGCAGCATTTTCAGCATGATCCGTAACATTTCGGATTCGGTGGTGATCCCCATTGCAGGAATCATCATCACGCTGATCCTCTGCTACGAACTGATCTCGATGCTGACGGAACGGAACAATCTGCACGATGTGGACACCTGGATGTTCTTCAAGTATTTCGTGAAGATGTGGATCGCAGTCTATCTCGTCAGTCATACGTTCGATATTGCAATGGCGGTATTTGACATTGGACAGTCGGTGGTAAATTCTTCCTCCGGCATTATCCGTGGCAATACCGCCATTGATATTAGTTCTCTTTCCATGCAGATGCAGGCGGCAATGGCAACGATGGCGATTGGCGAACTGGTGACGCTGGCATTGGAAACCCTTGTCGTAAGCTGGTGTCTGAAAATTCTGTCGGTGGTTATCACGGTAATTATGTACGGCAGAATGATAGAAATATACCTCTACACTTCGCTTGCTCCGATTCCATTTGCAACCATGAGTAACCGTGAATGGGGTCATGTGGGTACGAACTACTTCCGAGGGCTGTTCGCGCTGGCATTTCAGGCGTTCCTGATGATGGTCTGCGTGGCAATCTATGCAGCCCTTATCGGCAGCATCCGGGTATCTTCGGATATTCACTCGGCGCTGTTCGGCACGATGGCCTACACGGTGATTCTTTGCTTCTCGCTGCTCAAAACGGGAAGTCTGTCCAAACAGATCTTCGGCAGTCACTAAATCCGGGAAAATCCAATGAAAGGAAAAGACAGCAGACAACGCCGTTTCCCGGCGGTGGTCTGGCTGTTCTGGTAATCAATGGCCTATGTAACGATTCCCAAGGACCTTTCTAAAGTGAAGAACAAGGTCTTTCTGAACCTGACGAAACGCCAGCTTGTATGTATGGGTTTCGCAGCAGGCATTGGCGTTCCGTTTTATTTTCTCATGCGCGACACGCTGGGAACCAGCAATGCAGCGGCAGGCATGGTGCTCCTGATGCTGCCGGAGTTTTTCTTTGCGCTGTACGAGAAAAACGGGATGCACCTTGAAACCATCCTGACGAATTTCATCAGCGTCCGATTCAAACGCCCTGCGGTACGCCGCTATGAGGTTGAAAACCTGTATGACAGGGAACTGGAAAACGCAGCACCGATCCAGAAGAAAGGAGGCATTCTTGGTAAAAAGTGAACCGAAGAAGAAACTGCCCCTCGGCGGCTTCTTCCAGAAGTTCTTCCGCAAGCCCGAAAAGAGTGAAAAAGAGCAGCGGCTCACCGTGCAGCGTTCCATTCCATATCTGGAAATGGGGCGCGACGGTATCTGCCGGGTGGAGGAACATCTGTATTCCAAAACCGTCCGATTCTACGACATTAACTATCAGTTGGCGCAGAACGAGGACAAGAACACCATCTTTGAAAGCTGGTGCGATTTCCTCAACTACTTCGATGCCAGTATTCGCTTTCAGTTGTCGTTTATCAACCATAAGAGCGATATGAGCGAGTACAACAAGGTCATTCAGATCGAACCACAGCACGACCAGTTCGATGATGTGCGCATGGAATATGCGCAGATGCTGAAACAGCAGCTTGCCAAGGGCAATAACGGTCTGGTTCGGACGAAGTACATCACGTTCAGCATTGAAGCAAAGAGCGTCCGGGAAGCAAAGCCCCGGTTAGAGCGTATCGAAACTGATATTCTCAACAATTTCAAGGTGCTGGGCGTGAAAGCCTATCCGCTGAACGGCGTGGAACGGCTTCAGATCATGTACGAAACCTTTCATCAGGAGGAACAGCAGAAGTTCGATTTCAGCTATGACCGCATCCTGCAGAGCGGCATGACGACCAAAGACTTCATTGCCCCGACCAGTTTCCTGTTCAAGAGCGGCAAGGATTTTATGATGGGCGACACCTACGGTGCTGCATCCTACCTGAACATCCTTGCCCCGGAACTGACGGATAAGGTGCTGGCCGAGTTTCTGGATATGGACAAAAATCTGGTGGTCAGTATCCATGTGCAGTCGGTAGACCAGCTGAAAGCCATCAAACTGATTAAAGGCAAAATTACCGACCTGGACCGTATGAAAATCGAGGAGCAGAAGAAAGCTGTGAGGTCTGGTTATGATATGGAAATTATTCCGAGCGACCTTGCAACTTATGGTGGCGAGGCCAAGAAGATTCTGGATGATCTGCAGAGCCGTAATGAGCGTATGTTCCTTGTTACGGTGCTTTTCCTCAATACAGCCAAGACCAAGCAGGAGTTGGATAGTGCTGTGTTTCAGACTGCTGGCATCGCTCAGAAGTTCAACTGCACTCTGAACCGTCTGGATTATTTGCAGGAACAGGGCCTTATGAGCAGCCTGCCGCTGGCAAATAATCTCGTTCCCATCAAGCGCGCACTGACCACCACTTCCACTGCCATCTTCGTTCCCTTCACCACGCAGGAGCTTTTTATGGAGGGCGATTCCCTCTATTACGGTCTGAACGCAGTGTCTAACAACATGATTATGGCAGACCGCAAACAGCTCAAAAACCCGAACGGCCTAATCCTCGGCACACCCGGAAGCGGTAAAAGTTTCTCGGCAAAGCGTGAGATCACCAACGTGTTCTTTACCACAACGGATGATATTATCGTGGCAGACCCGGAGGGAGAGTATTATCCGCTGGTGGAAGCACTGGGAGGACAGGTCATTCATATCTCATCTACCAGCCGGGACTACATCAACCCGATGGACATCAACCTGAACTATGCGGACGATGATAATCCGCTGGGCATGAAATCGGACTTTATTCTTTCCCTGTGCGAACTGATTATGGGCGCACGGGATGGCATGGAGCCGGAGGAAAAGTCGGTCATTGACCGCTGCCTGCCGCTGGTCTACCAGAAATATTTGAACGACCCGAAGCCGGAGAATATGCCGACGCTCGGTGATCTGTACGACTGCCTGCGGGAGCAGAAGGAACGGCAGGCGCAGCGTATCGCCACGGCACTGGAAATCTACGTTAATGGTTCGCTGCGGGTGTTCAATCACCAGACCAATGTGGAACTGGATAATCGCATCATCTGTTTCGACATTAAGGAGTTGGGCAAACAGCTGAAAAAGCTGGGTATGCTCATCGTCCAGGATCAGGTCTGGAACCGTGTCACCATCAACCGCAACAGTAAAAAGAACACCCGGTACTATATAGACGAGTTCCACCTCCTGCTGAAAGAGGAACAGACCGCAGCGTACAGTGTCGAGATCTGGAAGCGGTTCCGAAAATGGGGCGGTATACCGACAGGAATTACGCAGAACATCAAGGATTTGCTGGCCAGCCGTGAAATCGAGAATATCTTCGAGAACAGCGATTTCATCTATATGCTCAACCAGGCATCCGGCGATCGGCAAATCCTTGCAAAGCAGCTTAACATTTCGCCGTTCCAGTTGTCCTATGTGACGAACAGCAACGAGGGAGAGGGGCTGCTGTTCTACGGCAATACGATTATCCCGTTTAAGGATAAGTTCGATACTTCGCTGAAATTGTACGGTCTGATGACCACGAAACCCATGGAGATGGGAAAACATAAGGAGAAAAAGGAAGCATGAACACACCGAACATTTTTGACCGACTGAGCCGCAAGATTCATCATCACTCTGACATGGAGCCGCACGAAAGTGATTCCGGCCCGCCTTTCGATGAGGTGGAGCCGCTCAACTTCCACGATGAAGAATCGGTGGTGCATACGGTGCTGGAGGACTTTTACGCCGTTGGCACACTGGCCGATGAACTGACTGACGGGTTTCACATGGAAGCCCACGGTTATCTTGACCGTGAGGAAGTGAACGCCCGTCTGATCGCCTTTGCCCGGAAGCTGGAGCAGGTGCTTGACAAGTGGGAAACCCACGCAGCTCTGATCGCATGACGGCTCCAGCCGGAAGGAGGTGATTTCCATAGCAGACAAAAAGTTTCGGGGCAGAGATAAAATCGTTCAGAAAATGACCAAAGACGGTCTGGTGGATGAGAACCTCCGCACCGGGGAACAGAAGTCCGCAACCGCAGAAGAAAAGCCGAAGCAGGAAGATTCGGCAAAGGAAACTTCGAAAAAAGAAACAGATGAAAAACCTATCGTGGAAGAAGAACGGTGCATGGATGCCGAGGACGGGGAGGAGGATGTACCCCGGCATCACAGCACCGCCAAGCAGAGTGCGGACTATTACAAAGCCCATCAGGAAGAGGGCAAGCCAAAGGATGCAACTGCGGCATCGGATGCAGAGCCGCAGACCAAGAAAGGCCGACTTTCTTTTGAAGATGAAAAAGGCGGCATTGTTCGTGGCGTAGGAATGGGTGTTAAGAAGGTGGCCAAGAAAGGAGTGGATACCGCCACCGGATTTGCCCATCAGAAAGTACATCAGGTAGAAAAGGACAATTCCGGCGTGGAAGCTGCTCATAAGTCGGAAGAAGCCGCCGAACGCCTGCACCACTTTGTCAAAGGCAGAAAAAAGCCCAAAGACAAATCTGCCAGAGCGGAGAAAAGAGGTGGGGAGGATCAGAAATCCAGCCGCCTGAAATTCTCCGAGAGTGAGGGCGGCACGGCAGAAAATGCAGCAGAACCGCCGCTGAAAAAGAAACAGCCCCAGCCGCCACCGACTGCCGCAGGAGGTGAAGCAAAAACAGTCGGTGCGAAGTTTTACCAGAAAAAGCAGTATAAGGATGCCTATGCAGCCACCAAGCGCGGCCAGAAAGCCGGAACTGCCGCCAGCAAGCAGGCAGCTGCGGCAACCAACACCATTACGGAAAAAGCGAAAGCGGCGGTGCAGGAGATCGTCGTGCAGAATAAAACCCTGTGGGTCAGTATTGGTGTTGGTATCCTTCTGGTGATGGTCATGCTGGGAGCCTTTTCAAGCTGCGGTGCAGCAATTCAGGGAACAGGCAGTACCTTTGTGGGAACGACATATCCCAGCAAGGATGCCGACATGAAAGGTGCGGAAGAAGATTATCTGGAACTGGAAAAGGAACTGGATAAGCAGATTCGGCAGATGGAATCCACCCATCCGGGCTATGATGAATACCGCTATCAGCTGGACGAGATCGGCCATGACCCGTATCAGCTGATTTCTCATTTGACGGCAGTTTATGAGCAGTTCACCAGAGGACAGGTCAAGCCTGTTATCAAGGAACTGTTCAAGCAGCAGTATCTCCTGAAAGTGTGGGAAACTATTGAGATTCGCACTCGCATGGAAACCAGAGTAGGGGTTCGGCCAACGATTGACGCTTTTGGAAATGTCAGCATGGAAACCTATACCTATCAGGAAGAAGTGGAGTATGAGTATAAAATCCTCAATATCCTGCTGAAAAATAAGGGTTTCGATACCATCGCGCGGAAGAACATGAATCGGAAGCAGACCGGGCGATACGATACCTACAACCTGACCTACGGCAACCGCCCCGAACTGTTCGGCGCAGGATCACCGACTTACAGCGGCGGCACAACGGGCAGTATTGGCACGGGCGGCGGTGCTTCTGGCTCCGGCGGCTTCAAGTACGACATTCCCTCGGAAGCCCTTTCGGATGAAAAGTTCGCAAGGATGATTGAGGAAGCCGAAAAGTATCTAGGTATGCCGTATGTGTGGGGCGGCAGTTCCCCAAGCACCAGTTTTGACTGCTCCGGCTTCGTTTGCTGGGTCATCAATAACAGCGGCAATGGGTGGAGCGTTGGGCGTACAACGGCCAACGGTCTGCGAGGAAAATGCAGCTATGTCTCTCCTGCGGATGCACAGCCTGGTGACTTGATTTTCTTTGAGAAAACCTATAACACCGTTGGCGCGTCGCACGTTGGAATCTACGTCGGCAATGGCATGATGATCCACTGCGGCGACCCCATTTCCTATACCAGCATCAATTCGACCTACTGGCAGAGCCACTTTTTAGGCTTTGGCCGCATCAACTGAAAGGAGGGCCGATGGGCAAAAAATTACAGAAATATCTGGATGAAGCCGAAAAGACGGAACAGCAGATTGCGGAACTGGAAGAACGGCTGAGAACCATCCGGGCAGCACAGAAAAAGGAAGAGGACAGCGAGATCATTCGTGCCATCCGCAGCACCAAGATGGGCGGGCGCGAACTGCTGGCTCTGCTGGACAACATTCAGGCGGGCAACGTGACGTTCCTGACCGCTGTAAACAACGCTTCGGAGGAAGCAGAAACGGAGGAAGCGATTGAAAAAGATGCTTAAACGGCTGGGAGTTGTTATCCCCAGCACAATTCTGACCCTGCTGATGGCAGTGGGCTTTTCGACCCCGGCCTTTGCCTTTGTGGACACCACTGAGGTGGTGGAGGAATCTGTGCAGGTGATCGAGGAAGAGAAACCGACCGAGGAAGAAAAAATCCCGTTCACCATCGCAGGCAACGGCGAGGTGGAGGACAACATCGTAGATGACCCCAGCAAGGAGTTCTTCACAGTAAAGACCAAGGACGGCAATACGTTCTTTCTGGTGATCGACCGGGCGCGAAACAGCGAAAACGTCTATATGCTCTCGATGATCGACGAGTACGATTTGCAGGAGTTTCTGGATGATGAAGAACGGAACGGCAAGCAGGAAGAAGAAACGCCTGCGGTAGTTCTGCCCGAAACCAAACCCGAACCTACCCCGGATGTGGAAATCGAAGAACCGAAAGAGGAATCGAGCGGCGGCATGAATAAGATTCTGCTGCTGGTGTTCGTGGCTGCGCTGGGCGGCGCAGGTGCTTTCTTCTACTTCTACATTTACAAACCGAAGCCGAAAGAAGAAACGCCGCAGAGTGAAAATCTGGAAACCGACCAGAGCCTTGCGACTGTGAACGAGGATAATCAGTCCGGCAACGAAAATGGCACATAAGAAAACCGTAACATAAGGATGCAGGGGTAGTCGAAAGGCTATCCCTGCTTTTTTCAAAAAGGAGAAAGCGTTGAAATATCTGGTGATTGCAGAAAAACCGAGTGTATCGAAATCCATTGCAAAAGTGATCGGTGCGTATCGGCAGGAGGATGGGTATCTGGAGGGTGGGGATTGCGTGGTAAGCTGGTGTCTGGGGCATCTGGCAGAGTATGCAGCCCCGGAACATTACGATGAACGCTATGAAAACTGGCGTTTTGAGGATTTGCCGATTCTCCCTGTTGAGTGGAAACTGCTGGTACACAATACAAAGAAGCCGCAGTTCAATGTCCTGCGCAAACTGCTCCGCAGCAAGAAATTTGATTATGTGGTGAACGCCTGCGATGCAGGACGCGAGGGTGAAGCAATTTTCCGCCGTGTGTATGCTCTTGCCGGAAGCAAACTCCCCATCAAGCGGCTGTGGATCAGCAGCATGGAGGATGCTGCCATCCAGCAGGGCTTTGAAAACCTGAAAGATGGTGCGGCCTACGACAACCTGTTTGCAGCGTCCGAGTGCAGGGCAAAAGCAGACTGGCTGATCGGCATGAACGGAACCCGTGCTTTTACGAAAAAGTACGGCAGAAAACAGACCATTGGCCGTGTGCAGACCCCGACGCTGGCGATGCTGACCGAACGGCAGACCAAAATCCAGAACTTTGTAAAGGAACCCTATTATAAAGTGGAACTGTCCGGTGGGGACATGGTCGCAGTATCGGAACAGATGGCGCAGGAGCATGATGCCGATACCATGCAGGCCGCTTGTGATGGTCAGTGCGCGGTGGTCGGCAGCATCGAGCGCAAGCGAGTGGAGAAGAAGCCCCCGAAGCTGTATGACCTGACGACTTTGCAGCGAGAAGCAAACCGCTATTACGGTCTGACAGCCAGCCAGACCTTGCAGGCATTGCAGGAACTGTATGAAGAAAAGCTGGTGACATACCCCAGAACAGACAGCCAGTTTGTGACTGAGGATATGCGCAAGACGGTGGAATCTCTGGTATTGGCTCTGGATGGCCAGACTGTGGATGTGAGCTGCGTTATCAATAACAGCAAAGTCACAGACCACCACGCGATCCTGCCGACGATGCAGGGCGCAAAGTGTAATAAGGAAAAGTTGTCCGAAACCAAACAGAAGATTCTTTCGCTTATCATCTGGAAACTGTTGCAGGCTGTGCAGCCGCCGTTCATCTATGAGGATGTGCTGGTAACAGTGTGCTGCCAGGGCAGGAACTTCACGGCAAAATATAAGGATGTTCTGCAGCCCGGTTATACTGCAAAACCTGTTCCGTTTGCAGAGCCGGAAAAGGACAAAGATGTACCGCTTCCGAAAAAGATGGAGCAGGGAATGGTTCTTCCTGTGGTACGGGCAGAGAAAAAGCAGGGCTTTACTTCACCGCCGAAAGTCTACACCGAAGATACCCTGCTGTCGGCCATGGAAACCGCAGGCAACAAGGAATTTGAAAAGGACACGGAGAAGAAAGGTCTGGGAACCCCTGCAACGCGCGCTGCGATTCTGGAAAAGCTGGTATCCTCCGGCTATGTTGAGCGCAAGGGCAAGCAGATGATTCCCACGGAGGACGGTGTGGCCGCGATCCGCAATATCCCGGACTACCTGAAATCTGCCAGTATGACAGCCGAATGGGAAAATGACCTGCTGCGGATGGAGCGCGGCGAGATCAAGCCCCATGATTTTATGCAGAGCATCCACGGATTGCTCGATAAGATGCTGGCCGACTTGCGGCAGATTCCTACCGTCGCGGCGGCTCCCTATCATAATAAGGTAAGCGTAGGAAACTGCCCGGTTTGTGGCAACCCTGTACATGAAAGTAAACTCAGCTTTTGTTGTGCAGACCGCAGCTGCAAATTTGCCCTCTGGAAAGAAAGCAGATACTTGGCCAATATGAGAAAAACGCTGGACAAGAAGATGGCGGTAGACCTTTTGAAGAAAGGCCGCACCCATGTAAAAGACTTTTATTCCGTGAAAAAAGATAAGACATTCGCCGCTGATCTTGTGATGCGCGTCGAAGAGGGCCGTGCACAGTACAGTCTGGAATTTCCCAAAGCACCGATGAAAACGAAAACGTAAAGGAGGTTTGACCCTTGCCACAGATTAACGATATTCGAGAATTGGCGCAGCAGAACGCCCGGTATGTCAGTAACTCGCCACAGGACTGGATGAGTTATCTGGATGTGGCGGCACGGCTGTACCGCTATTCGTTCACCGATGCACTCCTGATCCACGCGCAGCGACCCGATGCAACCGCCTGCGCAGAACTGGAACTCTGGAATCAGAAAATGAGCCGATGGGTCAACCGTGGCGCAAAAGGCATCGCGCTTCTGGATGATACCGGACCGCGTACCAAGCTGCGGTATGTGTTCGATATTGCGGACACCCATCTGGTGCGCGGCGGAAAAACACCGCTCTTATGGAATCTGGACAGCCACGAGCATGAGCAGGCTATCTTAGACCATCTGGAAGATACCTATGGTTTATCCCAGACAGACAGCATGAACACCACCCTGCTGGAACTGGCACAGCAGCTGACCGCCGACAATCTGGATGAAGCGATGGACGGTCTAGCCTATGAGGTGGAGGATACTTTTCTGGAAGAACTGGACGAAGATAACATCCGTGTCCGCTTCCGGGAACTGATGACCAACAGTATCTTCTATACGCTTTCCCGGCGTTGCGGGCAGGAGCCTATGGATGTGCTGGACGATGATGACTTTATCCGTATCGTGGATTTCAACAAGCTGCCGGTGCTGTCGTTCCTTGGCAACGCGGTTTCCGAACAGTGTGAGGCGGTTCTTTTTGACATTGGCCGTGAGATGCGGAAAATTTACAAAAAAGAAATCACGCAGCAGCTTGAAAAATCCGTTGACAGCTTGTATAATACCAATACGGACTTTAGCGCATTAAAGCGCGAAACCAAAGCAAACACGACCAAAGGAGGACAAGAAAATGGAGTTGACATATTACCGCAAGGGAGATTATCTGATCCCAAATCTGGCCGTGAAGGACGAGCCGCAGATTATCGGGAAGTACGGGATGCTGCGCAGGACGTACCTGAAAGAGAACCGCAAGAACTGGTATCAGAGTATGCTGATGAGCGGCAGGCTGAACCAGCATCTGGCGCAGATCGAGGAAGCAGCGGAGAGCCGGGTGGAAACCCTGCTGGACAGTCTGAACGAGAAGTTTCCGGCACCGAACAAGGAGAAAGACCCGCTGGCATGGGCAGCGCACCAGAACAATCTGACGGCGATGGCAGAAGAGATCGTCTTGAAGGAATTGGTGTACAATTAACCGAAACGACAACGGAACAGGATTTGAGCGAAGCAGAGGAAGAAATTGCCTCTGCTTTTTCTTTTCCTGATTTGCCGACCGTGGAACAGCAGATCCGCGCCATTGAAGCACCGATCCGGGCGCGGTATGCGGACGAGATTGCACTTGATTCCGAAGTAGTCGATGAAATCCTGCGCACGGGCAGCAACCGCAGCAAAGGTCAGCTGCGCCTGATCTACAATTTTATGGTCGAGAAAACCCCGGAAGAATATACAGAGTTCGTGAAAAACGAATATGGTACGGGCGGCAAAGGTTTTGAAATTGGCGGTGCAAAGTATGCGGTCTGGTTCGATGATTTAGGGCTGCGTATTGCAGCAGGCAGCACGGCAAGGGGCGGTACGATTGCCAATGCGTTTTTATCCTGGGAGGATGTGAGCAACCGTATCCATGAACTGCTCCGGCAGGGCGAGTATGCGCCGCAGGCGGTTCTGGATGCTGCACGGCAGAACGCTTTACAGGAACACGCGCAGACGTTGGCTTATATGGAACGTGATTTGGCCGATGGTGTTGCCGAAGCAGTGTTTCAGGATACAGAAATCTTCAGGGGTGGTTTCCCGGAACTGACAGACAGGCTGGCAGGCTTGCTTGATGATACGAATTTTCTGACTGACCTAAACGACAGATTGTCTGCGCTGGGGGAAGCCTACGCCGAAGATAAAGACCTGATGCGGATGCACTTTTATAAGCCGGATAAGGTGGCGGCGCTGTTCCACCAGTTTGCAAAACCTTATCAGAACTACTCGGCGCGGGATGGCTTTCACTGGAATGAGTATAAACGATTCATCACGGAAGATGAAATCAATGGATATTTCACACGGGGCAGCAATTATTCGGACAGTCGGCTGGCAATCTATTCGTTCTTCCTGAATCATGAGGACAAAAAAGAACGGGCTGACTTCCTGAAAGAGCATTACGGGATCGGCGGCAGCAGCCATGCACTCTGCGGGTCAGACGATTCTCACGAAGATCACGATGGCAGGGGTATTGCTTTGGAGCGTGGCTCATACGGAAACCCGTATGCCAGCGTTCATCTGAACTGGAATCAGGCCGCAGGCCGAATCGACCAGCTTATCCGTGACAGTGAGTATTTGAAGCCGGCAGACTACTCCCGGATGCGCGCTTATGAGCGCGAGCGGATGGCAATGCGGGTGATGGGCTTCTATCATCACCTGCCGAACGAAGTGGAACGGCCTTATCCGCAAGACCTTTACCATGAAGAAGGTCGAAAGGCTCTCGTTGAAAAACTGGAAGCCCCTGAACAGGCGGTGGAACTGCTGGAGCAGATGGACAATGCGCTTCTGTCTGTGCCGCTGGATTCCGAAGAATATGAGCGCAAGGCAGAATTTCTCTCTATCCTGCACCAGTATGTTGAGGGAACGTACACGATTTTCCCGGAAAAGAAGCAGGCTGTTGAGATTGCGGTTCCTGAGCAGGGGCAGATTTCCATGTTTGACTTCATGGAGCAGGAGCCGCAATCGAAAGAGCAGTCAACCGCCGCAGCGGTTGAGGAACCCCAAAAGGCAAAAGTCGTTGCGCGGTATCAGTCAACGGTGATGATGCAGGAGGGATATATCGAGGATATTGCAATTCTGCAATATTCCGATGGCAAGTTCTATAACCATTACAACTATGACGAAGAAACGGGAACAGGTACAGCAGAAACAGGGCCGTTTAACAGTCTGAATGATGCAAAGTCTGTCATTCGTCAAACGAGAGAAGATGCAAAAGCAGTAGAATCGTTTGAAAATCAGCCCAAGCAAATGTACAGCAGAGAAAACGGCAGTTTTCTGTATCTGGATAATGACCATCTGTACCGCATTGAGCGTTCTAATGCCTACGATGTTTATCTGAAAGACATGGAAAATTCGGCGGTGGCTGGCCGTGTTATTTCGGTGCAGTCTTATGATGAAACGCTAGCGAAGAATCCGCTGAACGATTTCCTGAAACTGGATGCAGACCACACGCAGAAAGACAGCCGCTGCGTCTATAAAGAATGTCTGTACACGCTGCTGGAAAAGGTAGAGCGCAGCGAAATCTATCCGCTGCTGCGCGACCACGATACCACCGAGGAAGAAGCAGAAGATCTGATCCGTGAGAAAATCGAGGATTTGTTTGCTTCCGGCGAGGTGGAAAATGCTGCTTACTCCGAGGCTATCGACACATGGGCGCACTTTGGAGAGTGGATTCAGGAAGATATTTTCCAGCGCACCTATCAGGACGTTATTACGGACAGACGGGATGCCG
>OGHK01001456.1_pt1 | contig 20093 bp, 19 predicted proteins | sample 1571411 | NCBI WGS metagenome assembly OGHK01 (sample SAMEA2582043, study PRJEB24529) | metagenome | biome: Human gut stool | place: China | collected 2011 | reverse complement strand
TTCACGTGGTAAACGATAAGAGCTAGTTTTCTTATTGTTGGCAAAACTTAATCATGGAGGTGGTCACATGACAATAGAAGACGATGCGATTACCAATGCTATTTCTGACAGCTGTGAACCAACGATTATTCCAGATGTTTACTTGCAAAATATAAATGATAAGCCGGTAATTGTTGCAGAAATCAGAGCTGGACGTCAGAAACCATATTATATTAAAGCAGATGGTCTGGAAAATGGGGTATATATTCGGGTTTCTGGAACAACACGCCCTGCAGACCGTGATATGTCAAGAGAACTATATTATGAATGTTCTGCTCAGTTGGGGAATTTTGAAAAAAGATGAAAATGAAAAAATCTATCCAACAAATGCGTATGTGTATTTAACCGGACAAGGTGGACTGCGTTCTATGATACAGTGTGCTGTGTTTAAGGGAACGACTCGTTCTGTATTTCTTGATCGACGCAATTACGAAGGACCGCTATGGGAACAGGTAGATGAAGCAGTACGGTTTGTCCTTAGAAATATCCGGATGGGATGCCGGCTGGAAGGCGTGTATCGCCAGGATATTTATGAGCTTCCTCCGGATAGTATCCGTGAGTTGATCGTTAATGCAGTTATGAATTGCAGTTACATTCAGGCATCTAATATCCAAGTGGCGATTTATGATGATCGGTTGGAGATTACATCTCCTGGTGGACTGCTTCCAGGGGTCACGATTGATCTGATGAAAGAAGGATTTTCAAAAATTCGTAATCGTTCTCTTGCTAATGCATTTGCGTATATGAACCTTGTAGAAGCCTGGGGCAGTGGTATCCCAAAACTGATGCAGGCAATGAGGGAGTATGGGCTGCGGGAACCAGAATTTATTGATATGGAAGTGGCTTTTAGAATTAATTTGTATCGTGATACTAAAATATCATTAAAGGATACTAATGAGCCAAATAATGATACTAATAAGCCTAAAAATGATACGAATGATACCAAAACTGATCTTGAAATTCGATTGGCTGAATTAATTCGTAAAAATCCAGAGATGCCCCAAAGGGAAATGAAAGAGGCACTTAACGTTTCTATAATAACGATTAAACGTACCTTGTCAAAAATGCAAATGGAAGGCAAAGTTATTCGTGAAGGCTCTAAACGTAAAGGAAAATGGATATTGATCTCTTGACATACTATTCCTATAGTGCTAGTATGAATTAAATTTACAAGGCATCAATGGAGGAAGAATCATGGCAAGAGGAATCAATACGAAGTGCACCCATCTGGAAGAGGATGAGCAGAGTATAAAAAACTACGGCGCGATCAGTTACCCGATCTATCAGACTGCGACGTATGCACATATGGGTGTCGGCAGAAGCACTGGATTTGACTACAGCAGACTTCAGAATCCGACCAGAGAGCAGTTAGAAAAGGTGGTCGCTTCTTTGGAGAATGGCATAGATGCCATCGCATTTTCTACCGGTATGGCAGCGATCACCATGATGATGGAGCTCTTCAAGCCTGGCGATCACCTGATCGTGGATTCTGACCTGTATGGCGGAAGTATTCGTCTCTTTCACAATGTTTCCGCCAAAAATGGCATTGAATTTTCCAGTGTGGACTGCTATAAAGAAGATGTGGAAAGCTTCGTGAAGGAAAATACCAAGGCTATTTACATAGAGACACCGACCAATCCGATGATGAATGTCACCGATATCGCAGCTATGGCAGAGATCGCCAGACGCCATGACCTGCTGCTGATCGTGGATAACACCTTCTTATCCCCATATTTCCAGAATCCTCTGGATCTTGGCGCGGATATCGTGGTTCACAGTGGTACGAAATATTTAGGCGGACACAACGATACGCTGGCTGGTTTTCTGGTGACCAACCGGGAGGACATCAGCGAGAAGTTCCGTTTCTTAATTAAGACCGTTGGTTCCGGATTGGCTCCGTTTGACAGCTGGCTGATCTTGCGCGGCATCAAGACCCTGGGTATCCGTATGGAGCGTTCCCAGGAAAATGCAAAACAGATTGCCGGTTGGTTAAAACAGCAGAAGGCCGTGACCAAAGTGATCTATCCGGGACTGGAAGAGCATCCGGGGTATGAGATCATGAAAAAACAGGCCAGAGGCTTCGGTGCGATGCTGACCTTCCAGCTGGAGAGTAAGGAATTTGCCCTTTCCATTCTGGAAAAAGTACGGATGATCAAATTCGCTGAGAGCCTTGGCGGTGTAGAGACCCTGGTCACTTACCCGACGACCCAGACCCACGCAGATGTTCCGAAGGAGATTCGGGAGAAAAATGGCATTACTGAGGCAACCTTGAGAATGTCTGTGGGCATCGAAGATGCAAAAGACCTGATCGATGAGTTAGAAAAAGTATTCAGAGAAACGGAGCAGGAATTATATGGCGGAAAGAAATCTTGATTTTGACCGGATCGTAGACAGAAGAAATACCAAATCTTTAAAATATGATTTTGCTGAGAAACGGGGAATGCCGAAAGACCTGCTTCCCCTGTGGGTGGCAGACATGGACTTTAAGACCTCCAGTTACGTCCAGGATGCTTTGGCAAAACAGGTAGAACATGGCATTTTTGGTTACAGTGATACGCTGACCCCTTATTTTGAGATCGTCAGAAGCTGGATGAAACGTCACCATGACTGGGACGTGGAAGAGGACTGGCTGGTGAAGACTCCGGGTATCGTATTTGCCCTTGCCATGGCAGTGCGTGCCTTTACGGAGCCGGGCGATGCGGTGCTGATCCAGCAGCCGGTGTATTATCCATTCAGCATGGTTATTGATGATAACGATCGTAATTTGATTAATGTGCCGTTAATCCAAGGTGAGGATAAGTATACAATCGATTTTGAAGGCGTAGAACGCGCTATTATTGAGCATAATGTAACATTATTCTTGCTTTGTAATCCGCATAATCCTGTGGGCCGCGTGTGGACCGAAGATGAGTTAAAACGTCTTGGTGATATTTGTATTAAACATAATGTTATTATTATTAGCGATGAAATTCACGCGGATTTCGTATGGGATGGTCACAAGCATACTGTTTTTGCTAATCTTGGTGAAAGCTATGCTGAGCATTGCATCGTTTGTACAGCACCTAGTAAGTCCTTTAATATTGCAGGCTTACAAGTATCTAATATTTTCATCCCTAATGATTCCTTGCGTCGTAGATTTGTCAAAGAAATCGACCGTGCAGGCTATAGTCAATTGAACACGATGGGACTTGTAGGTTGCCAAGGCGCTTATGAAGTGGGTGGACCATGGCTTGATGAATTAAAGGAATACATTCAAGGGAATATTCAATATACCCTTGATTATTTTAAGGAACATTTACCAAAGCTTCACATGTATCGACCTGAGGGTACGTATCTCATGTGGTTTGATTGCTCTGAACTGCCATTGACACCAGAAGAACGTGAACGGTGGCTACTTAATGATGCAAAGCTATGGCTGGATAGTGGCTCCATGTTTGGTAAAGATGGTGAAAAGTTTGAACGCATCAATGTTGCCTGCCCTCGTGCAACATTGACAGAAGGTTTAGAGGCATTGCGTCGCGCTTATGTCGCTAAAGGGTTTTAGGAGGTTTCACAATGCCGATTAAAGTTATTAAGAATTTACCGGCTATAACAAAATTAGCACAAGAGAATATCTTTGTAATGGATACGGAACGAGCGGAAACACAACAAATTCGTCCGCTTCATATTTTGCTTGTCAATTTGATGCCTACAAAAGAGGTTACGGAAACACAAATCCTTCGCGCTCTTAGTAATAGCCCGTTGCAAGTAAACTTAACTTTATTGCATACAGCATCTCGAAAATCTAAGAATGTAGATGCAGAATATTTAGATACTTTTTACCGTACCTTTGACGAAGTTAAAGATGAGTGTTTTGATGGCTTGATTATTACCGGTGCTCCTGTAGAGTTGATGCCTTTTGAAGAGGTTGACTATTGGGATGAGCTTGTAGAAATTATGGATTGGAGTGAAGAACACGTATGCTCCACGTTCTATATTTGTTGGGGCGCACAGGCTGGCCTGTACCATCATTTCGGCATTAATAAACAAATTATGGATACTAAATTGTTCGGCGTTTATGAACATGATATCTATAACGACCAACCGGTTCTCTTACGAGGTTTTGATGAAAAGTTCTGGATGCCGCACTCCCGACATACTACAGTTTCATTAGAGCAAATTAACGCACATAGGGAATTAGAATTGTTAGCTGGTTCTGAACCAACTGGGGCTGCCATCGTACGAAGCTTAGATAACAAACACATCTTTGTTTTTGGTCACTCCGAGTACGATTGGGATACACTCAATCGCGAATATCTACGAGACCTTGCTAAAGGTGAAGACATTGCGGTACCAGAAAACTATTTCCCTGATGATGATCCAAAACAAAAACCAATCGTAAGATGGCGTTCCGTAAGCACATTGCTATTTACGAATTGGTTGAACTATTACGTATACCAAGAAACACCATATATTATTGAACAAATTCAGAAAATGAAGTTTGAACGAGATAAAAATTTTGGTGCTTATATTTAAATACAGAGTATATTAGTGAACCGAATGAGTTCCCAACGGCTCCACCGGCCGGGTCTGACTCCGGCCTGCGGCCTCCGCAGGGCCAAAGTCGCCTTTGGAAACTCATTCGGTTCTTTCTATATCCATTTGTTTTAAGATACGCCAAAATTTTTGCCATAGCTTATAGTTATGGAGAATGTATTATAAAAAGTGGTAGACATATTTTTTAATACATAGTAATATAATAGGCATAAGAAATGAAGTTTATTCCTTTAGATGAATGGGAGTTGAATTTAATGAGCAAACAATATAAATTTGAAACATTACAATTACATGCAGGTCATACGGTGGATCCAACAGGTTCTCGTGCAGTACCTATTTACCAAACAACATCTTTCGTATTTAAAGATGCAGAGGAAGCAGCTGGCCGTTTTGCCTTGACTAACCCTGGTGGTATTTATTCTCGTCTTGGCAATCCTACTACTGACGTATTGGATGCTCGTGTAGCTCAACTTGAAGGTGGTGCTGGTGGTATTGCTGTAGCATCTGGTTCTGCAGCGATTACATACTCCATTTTGAATGTAGCAAGCGCAGGTGATAATATCGTTGCTGCATCTACATTGTATGGTGGTACATATAATTTGTTCACTGCTACATTGCCTCGTTTGGGTATCGAAACTAAATTCGTTAATCCTGACAATTTGGAAGAGTTTGAAGCAGCTATTGATGACAACACAAAAGCTGTATATATCGAAACTATCGGTAACCCTGGCATTAACCTTATCGATGTTCAAGCAGTAGCTGATATTGCACATAAACATAATATTATCTTAATCGTAGATAATACATTCGCATCCCCATACTTGTTCCGTCCATTAGAACATGGTGCAGACGTAGTCGTTCACTCTGCTACTAAATATCTTGGTGGTCATGGTACAACATTGGCTGGTGTAGTTGTAGAATCTGGTAAATTCGACTATAAAGCATCTGGTAAATATCCTAGCTTTGCTGAAGGGGACGAACACTACAATGGTCTAGTATATGGTGACTTACCAATTCCTTTCACAGTAAAAATTCGTGCTCAATTGCTTCGTGATACAGGCGCATGCATTACGCCTTTAGCAGCATGGCAAATCTTGCAAGGTATCGAAACATTGTCCTTGCGCGTAGAACGTCATGTTGAAAATACTCGTAAGGTTGTTGAATTCTTGCATAATCATCCTAAAGTAGCATGGGTAAATTATCCTGAATTAGAAGACAGCAAATATAAAGAATTAGCGAATAAATATTTCCCTAAAGGGGTAGGTGCTGTATTTACATTTGGCGTTAAAGGTGGTAAAGAAGCTGGTATCAAGTTAGTTGATGCATTGGAAATCTTCTCCAACCTTGCGAATGTAGCAGACGCTAAGTCTCTTGTTATTCATCCAGCATCTACAACACATGCACAACTTAACGAAGAACAACAAAAATCTGCTGGTGTAACACCAGATATGATCCGCTTGTCTGTTGGTCTTGAAAATATTGATGATATTATCGATGATCTTTCCCAAGCATTGGATAAAGCTTAACCTTAACTTCTAAACTCCTTAAAGCATAACGTCCAAAACCTATAGAACATAAAAAGAAAACCTTGTAAAGAAAAAGACCTTGAATTCAACGATTCAAGGTCTTTTAATATGTGTATATGTGTGTTTAAAAGGGTTTGTTTTATGTGTGTATAGTTTTTATGAGTGTTTAGTTTTATGAGTGTGTTAAGAAATTGGAGAGATATATTATATAGTGGTTAGGTGTATCTATATAATATGTGGGTTATGCTTAGTATTTTGTAGTTTTTACTTTAGCACTGAGAACTTTACCGGAAATAGCATCGATTGTAACGTCTGCTTTTTTGTTGCCGCCGTTAGTCATGTCTAGTTTGTAGACAAGTTTGTTGCCGTCCATTTCCAATTCCCATTCCATTGTTTGGAAATCGCTGCCTACGCGTTCGATAGCTTTTGTTTCAGCAGATTCTGGTGTGATGGAGTTTTGTGGATTAAAGCTGTGAGATTTCTTTAATTTGTTCCATGCACTAATGGATTTTGCTTGATTGGAAACAACTTGACCTGTTGCTTCATCGATTTTCATTTCCACTTTTTGTGTCTTAGTATATGCTTCTACTTCGTAAGTTGGATGATGTTTTGCATCATAGGAGATAGAAGTTACCATTGCATCTGGATAGTAGCGATGTAATGTAGTAACAGCGCCTACGTAGTCGATTTCGCTACTTTGCATTGGAGATGCTACGCTACCAACACCATTCCAGGAACTAGAAGATGGGTAAGCAGGAGCTGCAGATGCTACGCCTGCAATCAATACAGTACTTACGCCAAGTGCACATAATACTTTAGACAAATTATTTACTTTTTTCATGTTAATTACCTCCATAAAAGGATTTTGCTCAAAAGCAATTGCACAAGTAGATTTTACTCAATCTACTTATACATAATTTAATATTGTAAAATGAATATAAAATGAAAACTAAAACTATATACTTATTTTTAGGTATATACATAATATATTCGACATACATTATGTATATCCTTTTTTTTATTTGTATATTTTGCATAATGTAAACTTAATATAAGTATATATGGTTGACATAAATAAAATGGAATGGTTTAATAACCTTGAATAGATATGTAGTTTGTTTAGATAGGTTTCTTTTATTCTATTAATGGAGGTATACCATGAGTTCCATTTCCAATCGACGTCTCAGCACAAGAGAGTTGACAATGACAGCCTTATTTGTAACATTAATTACAGCCGGTGCATTTATTCGTGTGCCACTTCCAAACTGTCCATTTACACTGCAGATTTTATTTACTACATTGGCTGGTATTATATTAGGCAGCCGTCTCGGTGCCATTAGTGTAGGGATCTATATTATATTGGGACTTATCGGCGTGCCTGTTTTTACATCTGGCGGCGGGCCAGGCTATGTATTGCAACCTACATTCGGTTATTTGATTGGATTCATGGTTGGCGCCTATGTGGTGGGGCGCTTCAGTGAGCTTTCACCAACACATTCTGTTAAAACATTGCTCATTGGTGCTATTATCAATCTGCTCATTGTATATGGTTTTGGCATGATCTATTTATATATGATAATGAATGTATATTTAGGGACACCTATTGGTTGGTGGGCTGTTATCTGGTCTTGTTTCTTGATTCCTGTTGGGCCTGACGTATTTTTATGTGCTGTAGCTGCTGTGATGGGGAAACGTATTATAGGCCATTTGCGATAATATATACAAAATAGTAATAGAGGGCTATCACATTTGTGGTAGCCCTTTTACTATGCTATGGATATACATATCCTAAGATTTCTTGTGCATCTTTGGTTTTGTTGATTTCTATGTATGGTTGCTTGCGTCCGTGAAAGTCTCGTGTGGAAACAGTGCCTTCTACGGTTACCCATTGTTTATTGCTATAAGAATCTCCATCATTCTTATGCATTGTTAAACCAATAGGGGAGACGTCTGCGATACAGCAAGCCATGGCCATACGTGAAAGTGTAAACTCATTGGATTTTAATGTATTGTCTTCTCGGTTAACATAACCTGTCATATAGATTTTGTACCCTACATATTCCTCTGGTTTAGAACCGAGTGCAACGATGGTACGATAGTAGTTATCCGAGTTTAATACGATTTCCTTTTTAGATTTTGAAATGCCAGGATCTTTGGCCTCATTATTGATTGTAATAACTTCGCCAATATCGTCTTGAGAAAAATTAAAATCATTAGTATCTTCTGTGGCGGCCGTATTTCCAGTTACTTGTACAGAATTAGGCGATAAAATTGGTGGAACCACAAATAACACAAGAGGGATTATGATTGGTGTAATAGAGCGCCAATTATGTTTATATTGTTTATTTGGGGACCAAAGGATTGAAATAATGCCTCCCAATAACAGTGCTATACCTGCTAAGAGTAAAAATAATTCATATCGAGGGGCCACATATAATTTATATTGGCCCGTAATGAGTAGATATAAAAAACTAATACCTAATGCCGTATATAGCAGACCCTTGATGACACTGAGTATATCTTTGTTTCGTAGTTCTGATAACATAGTCTGTTCTCCTTATACATTAAATAAAAATTGAAATAGCAATGTCATGATATACGTAATAATACTAATAGTAATAACTAAACGAAGTATAAATGATGTTGAGATATACTGACGTAACATGTATACGTTTTTGATGTCAATCATAGGACCTAACCATAGGAAACCAAGAACTGCTGATATAGGAAATAAATTGCTTAACGAACGGCCTATAATGGCATCTGATGTAGAACATAGGGAGAAGAGGAACGCTAAAGCTAGTAATAATGCATTAGCAATAGGTGTGGCTACATCGAGTGAACCAGAGAAGAAGGTAGGTTTTATCCATACTTGGAATAGGGCTAATGTGAAAGCTGCTGCAGAGAAGTAAATAAGTAATTGACTGAATTCACGCTCTACGTGCAATAGAAAGATTTTCTTTTTATTGCCTTCTTGATTTGGTGAACCATACTGATAATCTTTTGGCTGAGGTAAATTGTTAGTGATGGTAGATAATTTGTGTGGTTTCCATTTAAATGTGAGGGCCACCATACATGCGATTAATATACCACCAATTATGCGAGCTAGTATTATTTGTGGCGTATCTGGAAATGCATAATAGGTTGCTAATAATGCGATGGGGTTCATAATAGGACTTGCGAGCATAAACAATAATCCTATATGTTGAGGGATACCACGCTTTAATAATGCATTAAACATAGGAATAGTAGCACAATCGCAGATAGGTAATACAAGACCGCTACCAATGGCGATGCCATAGCTTTTAATAGAGTCTGCTTTCAGATAACGCATTAGCCAACGATCCGGTACCAATAGTGTGATAGCAGAAGAAATGATGGTTCCTAACAATAAAAACGGTATCCCTTCAAAAATGATGCCTGATGCAATGGCCAAAACTTGATGGATGGAATAGGAAATGCTATGACGGAATACAGTGACCAGTAATATATATAATGTCAATATAGCCACAATACCGTACAACGACCATGGCCATATCGGTTTAGTTAGTTTATTGTGGATGTCTTTTGTAGTGGGATTGACTAATATGGAACATTCCGGATTGTAGGATTGTAAGAGTTTCTTTACTGCTTTGGTTTGTGTCGTATCATTCGCATATAACATAATATAATCGGCGCTGTATAGTTGCGATACGACTCTATCCCCTAGTGCCTGTATCATAGATGTTATACTGTTGCTGTTTGCTGTGTAGATGACGCGTTCTAGATGACAGAATTCTTTTAGAATTGAATTGAAGAAGATGAGTTCTAACTGTTGAAATGAAAACATGCCATTCCATTCAACCCATATTTCTTTCGGCGTTGTTGTAGAAATATAATCCTGTATTTGTTGCACCACATGAGATAGGTTTTCTTCTATATCATCTGGCTCAATGGATAAAGGACTTTTTATAAACTCTGTATTACCTGTTTCAAAGCTGATGATTTCTGTAGAACCTAGTTTTTTTCGTTCTCGTAGCTCTAGATTGATTAGGGTGGTTTTGCCAGACCCTAATAAGCCTGTTACGACATATACAGGAATCATGATGCACTGCACACTTTCTCGTTTATAGATGGAATGTCTATTTCGGTGCCAATAACAACTAGGTGATAGTCATTTAAGTGTGTAGCTGTTATAGCACAGGATTGCGGTGTGTATTGTAATTCCATAGGGCCTGATGCGGTAGGAATAATACCTTTAATCCGTAGTATTGTAGATGGTAAATTATTACAAAAATCAATCCATTGTGTATCATCGAGGGATTGTAGATTATGGAATGTATGGGTCACAAATGGTTGGTGCTCATGGTGGTGGCCGTCATGGTCATGATGACTGTGATTATCATGGTGAGCACCGTTGTAATCCTCACTGTCGTTACATGTATGGCAACTGCAGGTTTCGGAATCATGTTCATGTGCCTTATGAGTATTAGATTTTAGTTGGTTTATATCCTGTTGAAGTGCATCTACATCGGTATAAATTGGTGTATGTGGTGCTAATTCAACGATGAGTTGTTTTGTTTTTTCAATCTGTTTTTCATCCTCTACATGAGTAAGTAGCATGGCATAACAGTGTTTGATTTGGTCCTTAAAGAAGGGGCCAAAGTTCTTAATTGCCATAGGTGCCTGCATGGCATCTACGACCGTTATAATCATGCTGATATAGGCTTTACTGGTGATATCGTCATCATCACAAGTATATAAAATTTCACTTAATTTGCTCACTCCAGATGGCTCTATATAGATTTGATCGATATCTTGCGTCGATAGAATATCGATTAAGGCATTTTTAAAGTTGCCTTGCAGACTGCAGCATATACAACCGGAGGTTACTTCACGTACGGTTGCGCCTGATGTAGATAATTGTTTTGCATCAAGACTAGTTTCACCAAAATCATTTTCTATAATTAATATACGTTCATTTGTGTTACCACAGTTTAATATATGTTGTAAATACGTTGTTTTTCCAGCGCCTAAGAATCCGGATATGATCGTAATTGGTATCATAATACGCCTCCCTTGTAAATGTAAACATAGTATACTACTCTTACATAACATATAAAAATACCCGTAAGGGTATGAACAATAGTTTACAAAGTTAAGTAATAAGCGATTTATAAGAAAAATTGATAATATTATACTAATATGAGTATATGTGAACATGTTTATATATTTATAACGTTGATTTTACAAAAAAGCGTATGCCTCATAGGATATATATGAGTACATACGCTTATTTGAATAAATATTATTTTGTAAAATTTTGAAAAATTATTGTAATTTTTCTAGTAATGCTTTAAGGAATACATATACATGTTCTACAGAAGGTAGATGTACGCGTTCCATATTTGTATGTGGGCTAATGATTGTTGGACCAAAGCTGATCATTTCAGTATTTGGTAAAACATTCTTTAATAAGCCACATTCTAGGCCTGCATGGACTGCATTCACGCGGGCAGGGGTGTCGGACATGGTATTGTAAAGTGCGATAACTTGTTCTTCTAGTTTAGAGCCTTTATCGTATTCCCATGCAGGATAACCACCGCTGCGGGTAGCAGAAACGCCTAATGTATCAGCAAGGAGTAATAATTTTTTAGTTAAGTATTCTAAGCTGTTTTTATTAGAGCTACGAACTGATACGAGGATGTCTATCGTATGTGTGCCTTCAGAAACAATAGCGAGATTATCTGATGTTTCTACAAGCCCTTCGATGGTTTGGCTCATAGAGTGAACCCCATCTTCTGCAAGATAGAGGTAGGAAATTAAGGCTTCTGCCGTATCATCAGCATACACTGTTGCCGGTGTAGGAATTTCTTCCACTACGAATGTTAAATCAGGATCTTTGATTGCAAATTCATGTTTGTATTCTTTTTCGTAGAATTTGATAAGGGTCTTAATCGCTTCTATATCCTCGTTGCGTACAGACATGGTTGCAACCGCTTTAGATGGAATCGCATTATGTTTAACGCCACCTACGAAAGAAGCTAGATTAAAGGAATATTGTTTTTCTAAATCATAAAGAACGCGAGCAAGTACTTGGTTTGCATTAGCTCGTTGTTCAATGATTTCGATACCGGAATGACCACCCTTTAAACCTTTTACAGTTAGTGAAAGCCCTGCATCATAACCAGGTAGATTATTTTCGCGCAATAGTGGGATGGATACATTAACGTGGCAGCCGCCAGCGCAGCTCACGCAGAACTCATGTTCCACTTCAGTGTCTAAGTTGATTAGATAGTCACCTGTTACTTGACCTTCTTTTACCGCTGCAGCACCATCCATACCTGTTTCTTCGTTAGTTGTGAACAATACTTGTAGTGGACCATGTTGTTGGTTCTTATCTTCTAGGACTGCTAAAATCATAGCGCCGCCCATGCCATTATCTGCACCCAATGTAGTGTCATCGGCGTGCATCCATTCGCCTTCGATGATGTTGGCGATTGGATCTTTTGTAAAATCATGGCTGGAATCATGACCTTTTACGCATACCATATCGATATGACCTTGAAGGATGACGGATGGACGATTTTCATAGCCTGGTGTAGCTGGTTTTTTGATGACTACATTCCATTCGCTATCTTGTGTAGCTTCGAGACCTAAATTGTGAGCAAAATTGACAATGTAATCGCTAATGCCCTTTTCGTTGCCAGATCCACGTGGGATTTGGCTCATTTCTTTAAATATTTCTAATACGCGTTTTGCTTGAACGATTGCGTCCATTTGGCACCTCTCATTCTGAAAATATATCCCATATAATTCTAATTATCTTAGTTGCTATGAGATTATTCATGTTTATTCATTAGTTAATAAGTAATTATTATCTATAATATAGTTATATCACATGTACTATGAATAGAAAAGACGATGTATATAGTTTATAATAGTATCATGCGTAATGTATAACGAACGCGCTGTATTATATACCTTTTATTTATATAGGATGGTGAAAGTATGCAACATGAACGTCGCAACATTAGTATGCTTATGGATCTCTATGAGATGACCATGGCTCATGGGTACTTTACGAAACAAGACAATACAGACCGCGTTGCCTTCGACGTATTTTACCGTCGCAATCCGGACAAAGGTGGATTTGCTATCTTTGGCGGATTGGAACAAGTTTTAGAATACATTTTGAATCTTCATTTCGATGAGGAGGATATGGCGTATTTTAAATCATTGCATTTATTTAGTGATGAATTTTTAGAGTATTTGCGCAACTTCAAATTTACCGGTGATGTATATGCCTTCAAAGAAGGTACCATCATATATCCTAATGAGCCGATTATGACCATCGTAGCACCTCTTATCGATGCACAAATTGTGGAAACAGCAGTGCTTACCATGATTAATCATCAATCGCTTATTGCTACAAAGGCGAACCGCATCGTGCGCGCCGCCGATGGGCGCATTGTATCCGATTTTGGGGCTCGTCGCGCTCACAATGTAGATGCTGCTGTATATGGTGCGCGGGCGGCTTTCATAGGCGGTGTCAATGGGACTGCCACAGTTCTAGCGGGACAACAATTTGGGATTCCCGTAAATGGTACCATGGCACATAGTTGGGTTATGTACCACGATTCTGAATATGAAGCATTCAAGTCCTATGCTGAAGTGTATCCGGACAGCGCTGTGTTCTTGGTGGATACCTATAATGTATTAGAATCGGGTGTACCAAATGCCATTAAGGTTGCCAAGGATATTTTGGAACCGAATGGTCATCGATTAAAAGGTATCCGCCTCGATTCTGGTGACTTAGCATATTTAGCTAAGCAAGCGCGTCGTATGCTCGATGATGCGGGGATGAACGATTGCAAGATCATGGCATCTAATAGCCTTGATGAATATACGATTTCATCCTTATTAAATCAAGGTGGCCCTATTGATATCTTTGGCGTAGGGGAACGATTGATTACGTCGAAAACGGATCCTGTATTCGGCGCTGTATACAAGATTGCAGGCGTTGAAAAAGGCGGCGTATGGGAACCGCGCATTAAGATTTCTGAGTCTGTGGAAAAGATTACCAATCCTGGATTGAAACAAGTATATCGCGTTTATAATGAAGATGGTCGCGCTATTGCTGAATTATTGACATTACCTGGCGAAGTGCCATCCACAGACAAACCATATCGTTATATCGATCCAGAAAAACCGTGGAGAGAATTGTATTATGAAAACTGTACATTTAAAAATATGCAGGAACTCATGATTAAAGGGGGCGAGCAAATCGTACCATCCCCAACATTGGAATCGATACGCGCCTATGTACAAGAACAATTGGCTCATGAGATTTGGCCGGAAGAACAACGCTTTGAAAATCCACATCGTCACTATCTAGATATGAGCCCTGACTATTACCATATGAAGATGGACTTATTGAATCGTATTGGTCGTAAAAAATAGGAGGGCCTATGCTTACACATCCAGAACGAACAAAAGAGGAATTAGTGGCGTGGATTCGGGACTATTTTGAACAAAATGGACCTGCATGTTCCGCTATAGTCGGCATTTCGGGCGGTAAGGATTCTAGCGTGGTAGCCGCTCTTTGTAAGGAGGCGCTTGGTGCAGAACGCGTTGTAGGCGTCCTTATGCCAAATGATGTACAATCCGATATAGATGATGCAAAAGAGGTGGTGGCGCATCTTGGTATCCCCTATATGATTGTGAATATTGGTAATGCCTATCGTGCATTAACGGAGGCCATTGTACAAGGAGAGGGCTTTTCCAATGTAACGGGCCGTACAGATTTAGCGCGAGATGCAGAAATCAATACACCGCCTCGTTTGCGGATGGCCACATTATATGCGGTAGGTCAAAATTTGCCACATGGTGCACGTGTTGCTAATACATGTAATGGCTCTGAAGACTATGTGGGCTACTCTACCAAGTTTGGCGATGCAGCAGGTGACTTTAGTCCATTGGCGAATCTCGTGGTTGAAGAGGTGCGTCAAATTGGACGCCTTTTGGATATTCCGCGTCATTTAGTAGACAAAACGCCTAGTGATGGGCTCAGTGGTCAATCTGATGAGGATAAACTAGGATTTACCTATGCCGTTCTCGATCGATATATTCGAACCGGCGAAATTGAAGATATACAAACGAAGGAGCGCATTGATTATCTACAACGAATTAATCGGCATAAACTTGAATTAATGCCTTCCTTTAAACCTTCTACATTATGATACCTATAGGAGGATAAGATGACTAAGAAAATTGCAATCATTGGTACTGGTGGTACCATTGCGGGACAAGGTGCTTCGGATACTGATTTGACGGGGTATACAGCAGGTGTATTGCCCTTAGAAGAAATTATATCCTCTGTACCTGGCGTTAGAGATTATGGACCTTTTGTGTGCAATCAATTTTGTAATATTGAAAGTTCAGATATAACGCTATTTCAATGGGTCCGTCTATCAAAATTAGTACAAAAATGTGTGGATAATGATGATATTGCGGGTGTTGTTATTACACATGGCACGGATAGTATGGAGGAAACCGCGTACTTTTTGCATCTTACTGTCCATACTGATAAGCCTATCGTTATAACTGGTTCGATGCGTCCAGCAGGAGCTATCAGTGCCGATGGCCCTATTAATTTGTTGCAAGCTATACAAGTGGCTCGAACACCAGAATCATATAATAAGGGCGTACTGGTAGTTATGAATGGCTATATTGATGGTGCTCGTGATGTAACGAAAATGAATACAACTAACGTGGCAACCTTTGGTAGTCCTAATGCAGGTCATCTTGGTATTGTACAAGATGGTATAGCCCAATACTATATGTGTCCGTTGCGTAAGCATACGATGGAATCTGAGTTTGGCTTGCCAGAGGACGATGACTTACCACGTGTTGAAATCTTAACCTGTTATGCAGGTATCGAAGAAATTATGGGGCTTGCCATAGTGGCAACGAACCCATCGGGTTTAATCTTAGCTGGCTTAGGCCATGGTACGATACCGCAACCTATCCGCAAGGTAACATCCAATTTACCAATACCTGTTGTACGCGCATCCAGAACGGGGAGTGGTATAGTATCTAAGGTTCCCCAAGATGTGGAGGCAGGCTATTTTGTATGTGATAGCTTGTCACCTCAAAAGGCTCGTATCTTGTTGATGTTGGCCTTACAAAAGGAACGTACTTGCAAGGATTTGGAACGAATCTTTAAAGAATACTAACCCTTACAAGCGATTGTATGCGGATGAGACAGATATAAAAAGACCCTTTGTGATTATTCACAAAGGGCCTTTTGCTTGTATAAATCATTCGGTACCGATGGCATTTTCTAATGCTCGTTGTACACCTAGGTATACAGCTTTGGCTAATGTGTCGCCGAATAGGGAATAGGATCCTGCATCAGTTAATACATCGCCATTTGTATTGATAGTTAAGATGATGCCATCTGTAGCAGTTCCAGTAGCGGAGGTATTCGTTTCTTTTGCTAAACTGTGAACTATATGTGTATTATATTTGGGGAAGTCCTTGGTACTTTCTACCTTCCAATCTTGTAATGCTGCTGTTTTAGCCTCGGTAATCGTCATGATGGCTTTCACCATCGCACTATCTGTTAAGGCCTTGTTGGTGAATACGAGGATATTAATTGTGCCAGGGGTGTGGAATTCACCATCTTTTTCTTCATAACAATAACCTGTACCTGCACGATGGGCCGTTTTCTTATAACCACCGGTGACAATGGTTTCAACGATTGTATCACTTTCTTGTACCATTGTGTACGCATGAAGGGATGGTGTAGCAGAGGTTAACAGTGCAGTGCTGAAATGTACAGGCACATCGATATGCTCAAATTCTTGAGCTAAATAGTTTGCTACAGAGCCACCTGGTAAATCCTTTTCTGTTTCAATATGGTAGGTTAATTGTTGATTGCGTACACCTAATGTATGGTGAAAGCCTCCATTTAGTTGACCGCTGCTCAAGGAATAGTGAATGTCGTCAAAGAGTACGGTTACAGAGTTACATTCTTTAGTGACATGACCGCCCGTTATTAATTCATCTGGCGCTGTGTATGGATTATTAGACATATAGGACTCCCTAGTTTATCATTGTTAGATATAGAATATAAAGCTATAATAAAAGGTAATATTTTATTATCTTCATATAAGTTGTTTATAATACATAATATTTACATGTGAAATTATATCATATGTTTACCATAGATTTGAGTAAGTCACCTTAAGCATTGTGGGGGTATACATGTACGAATTCTTAGCAACCGCATCAGAGCTGTTATTTAAAGATGCCAATGTATTGTTAAAATTAAGAGAATGGTTTTTTAGCCAAGCCGGCAATATTTTGCTTGCTCTTATTATATTTTTTGTAGGCCGCTATATTATTCGGTGGATTAAAACTCTTGCTGTTCGTGTTATGACACGGGCCAACTATGATACTGCTGCAATGGGCTTTGTATCTCAAATTATTAATTATGTATTGCTTGTAGGTTTATTATTAATCTGTCTTAATCAAGTTGGTATTCCTACAACATCCTTTGTAGCAGCTTTCGGTGCTTTTGGTTTAGGTATTGGCTTGGCATTACAAAATAATATGTCAAACTTGGCATCTGGATTATTGATTTTAATATTTAAACCATTTCGCGCTGGACACTATATTGAGGTTGGGGACATTACAGGTAGTGTTACATCTATACAGTTTATGAATACTATTGTTACTACAAGAGATCAAAAACGAGTGTATATACCAAACTCGATTCTTACATCTCAATCAGTAACGAATTATTCCTATATGACTGAACGAATGATTCCGTTTGTTTTTGATATTGGCTATAACAATGATCATCATGAAGCGATTAGAATTTTAAAGGACGTTTTTGCCAAGGATAAACGTATTCTAAATGCTAAATATATGGAGATTGGTATTTCTGAATTTGGTGATAACTCTGTGCGTATTTCTGCGTTTGCAGAAGTTAAAACTAGTCAGTTTCTTGAGGTTCGATATAGTATTATGTCCGATGTAAAAGATGCTTTTGATAAGCATGGTATAGATATTCCATATCCACAACGTGTTGTATATATACAACACGCAGATACTTCTACAGATGAAATTAAAGAAACTAAGAAAAAAGTAACTACCACGAATCAAGAAATCTGATAAATCATGAATTTACAAGTTAATAATATGTAGAAAGAGATTGATATGAGAGATTTAATAATGCATAGGCACTTAGTATGGCAACGTTTTATATTGGCGTTAGCTTTCATAGGTGCCATGCTCTTAGGTACTGTTGCTCATGGTGCTGCACCTACGCCACCATCTACCATTGGTGAAGCAGTAGTACTCATTGATGCAGATAATAAGGAGATTTTATTCGCCAAGAATCCCGATAAATGGATGCATCCGGCAAGTACTACGAAAATGGTAACCTTATTAACAGCCCTTGAGTTAAAAGGAACACAATTAGATGAGTTAGCAACGATTAGTCCCTATGCGACGAGCATGGAAGAATCTAATCTTGGCGTACAAGTAGGCGACCAAATCACCTTGGAAGGTGTTCTTGAAGGTATGATGGTAGCATCTGGTAATGATGCGGCCGTAGTGGTGGCAGAGAACGTAAGTGGGTCTGTAGAAAATTTTGCGAAGGATATGAATCGCATAGCTGCTAAGGCAGGGGCTAAAAACAGCGTATTCCTCAACCCTCATGGATTGACCCAAATGGGTCATCATTCGACGGCACGAGATTTGGCTTTGATTGCAGCTTATGGGATGAAATATCAAATGTTCCGCGACAAGGTGGCTAATGATTACTATAAGGTGCCTTATCAAAACCGTGCGCCTGAAACGATTCGCACTACAAACCATTTTATCCGGAATAAATATCCTGGTGCTAATGGCTTAAAGACTGGATTTACAAATGCGGCTGGTGAATGTTTAATCGCATCGGCTACGCGAAATGGGCACACTATGATTGTGGTGATGCTCAATGATGACAACCGTTGGAATGAGGCCGTTCAGTTCCTAGACTATGGCTTTAAATTACGCGGTGTTATTTAATAATATAACTATTTAGTTATACATACTATAAAAGGTCCTACCTTCTGGTGGGACCTTCATTGTAAGGGGGATATGTATGAGTTCATTTTTTGCTTTTTTAAAACGGATGCGCTTTATTAACCGTTGGAGCTTGATGCGCAATACGGAAACAGAAAATATTCAAGAACACAGCCTTGAGGTAGCCATGGTAGCCCATAATTTGGCGGCTCTTAAAAATGAATATTTCGGTGGAAATTTAGATATTAACAAGGTGGCCGTCATTGCCATGTACCATGAGGTGAGTGAAATCTTTACAGGGGATATGCCGACGCCTATTAAATACTTTGATCCTAAGCTTCGTTCCTTGTATGGCGAGGTGGAAACCTTAGCGCAAGAAAAAATGTTAAGCACATTGCCGGAACGATTGCAATCCGTTTATAAACCGTATATTGTAGATGCTGAAACATTGCCTGAATGGCCGATTGTGAAAGCTGCCGATACCTTGTCCGCCTATATGAAATGCGTTAATGAATTACATGCGGGCAATGATGAATTTAAGGAGGCGCACGATACGATTTTGGCCAAGTTGAAAGCTCTAAATATGCCAGAGGTGGACATGTTCATCGAAGAATATGTACCGGCCTTGAGTGAGTCCTTGGATAAACTTAATTACTATAAAATATAGTAGGTAGTATTAAGGTTTTGTAATATATTCCTGATTGCGTATCAATATCTTTTTACCGCGCCATGAGAAGGCTCGATGGCCGTGTTTTGCCTTAAACTCCTTATTGGTCATAGACTCTAATTCTTCAACATCCACATAAGGTTCGATAGATTGAAATTCAATAATGGGTGTTGTAGGTAAGTCCTTATTATGAGGGCATACCTCTTGGCAGACATCACAACCGAATAGCAAGGGTGATTTCCTGATGATGGCTTGTTCGTCATCGG
>OGHK01001453.1_pt1 | contig 20112 bp, 27 predicted proteins | sample 1571411 | NCBI WGS metagenome assembly OGHK01 (sample SAMEA2582043, study PRJEB24529) | metagenome | biome: Human gut stool | place: China | collected 2011 | reverse complement strand
TCATCGGGCATTATCTGAACATAAAACACTATCAATAAGTTGGAGTCATTACCTTGAGGCTGAACTGTACCGCAATCTTCAACCTATTTACCCAAAGACTGCTATCCGAATTCGCAAGGGCTCCGCTAATGGCGTTGAACTAAGCGGTTTGAAACTGGACGAAGATAAAAAACGAGTAATGGAAATCATGCAGCAGGTATGGGAGGACGATAGCTGGCTGCATTAACAAACGCTGCCGGTGCTGAAACTTGCTTTCAGTGCTGGCGGGGTTGAACAACTCGCACCGCGAGGCGCTAGTTCTTCCTCTCAAAGTTTCTCGATGTTTTATTGGTTACACACCAGTGATGAATGGGACGTTACCTTAGTGGGTTTTATAGTGGCGCTGTGGCAGCACTAAATAAAATTCATTGAGGGCGATAATATGCATCGACTACCGGGCGAAATTCCGCAGCACAAAACTAAAAGCATCAAACTGATGGCCATCGTTCATCGTCTGCAGCAGATAATGGTCAATGAGAATTTGACACCCGCCGAGCTGGTCGGGTGTGCCGAAATAGTCAGGGATAATTACGGCAAGCTGGATAGCATCAGCAAGCCGACACATTACTCACCGCCACCACGTCGACCATAGATAACGCCGCCGGAGCTGAAACTCGCTTTCAGGTCTGGCGGGGTTGAACAACGAGCTACGCGAGGCGTTAGCCGGTCATAGCGTCGCAAATACTTCAACCGTCTGCTGGTTAAATAATTCGAGGTTTTTGGACATGCAAAATCCCCTTTCATCGAAAAATGACCCGTTTGTCGATTGGGCAAAGAATCTGACTTTAATGGCTTTAAATAACGACCTGAGCTCTCGCGAGGTGGAAAGCTACACCGCAAAAATGGTCGAGCAGGCCGGTAAAGATGAGCTATCAGTCGTTATCAAACACCTGTTAAATCACATCAGAATGCGCAAATAAGAGGAACTATATAAATATGTTATCTCTCGTTTATGAAAATCCGTGGACGACGATTTTTCTGATGATTGTTGCCAGCATGTGCCTCAACAGTGTTATTGGCGCATTGCGCGGCCATTAATCGCGACAAAACCAGACTAAAACCGGCACCCTGAATGCCGGTTTTTTTATGCCATTTTTCCGCGAATTTCCCGTTTTTTAGTCGTGCATGCATCAGGTGCATGGTTTTGCATGCGTCAGTCTTGCCCGTTCTGTCCGTGCGCCGCCAGAGCTAGCGCGGATCCAGAGTTGTCATGCAACTGCATTAAAACCGACCCATAAAGCGGGCAGGCGTGGCGGGGAAAGCATTGCGCGCCAGCGGTGGTGCGTATTATTAAAAATTATCGTCTGAGAACGTCGTGACGGCGCTGTAGTGGCCGGGTGTGATCGTGGGCGCGTGGTGCGTCTGTGGCGTGGTGCTAAAGGATGGGATCAGTTGCACAATTTTACGGTTTCGCTTTGGCTAATATCCATATTGAGACTTTATGTTCCCCACAACAGTTGGAGGCTTTAATGGATAACTATCATATTACAAAAGATGGCGATAAGTGGAAGTTGCAAAAAGAGGGCAATGACCGCCCTAGCAAGACCGCGCCCACAAAGGCCGAGCTGATTAAAACAACATCTGAGTTTATGTCGAACAAAACAGGCTCGGTCAAAATTCACAAGGAAGATGGGAAAATTCAGGAAGAACGCACTTATCAGAGAAAAGATGATCCTAAAAAGTCTAAAGGCTAACATAGCAAAAGCCGCCAAAATGGCGGCTTAAAAGGTGATTATTCCGGGTTGTCGAGTGTGTACTCTTTGAACCTGATGACCTCCATACCGAGCCAGTCGTTTACCTCCCTGAACCTATCCTGCAGGGGTGACAGCTCATTACGCACAAATACCTTTGCCACCTTCTCAACGTCACCGAGTGAACCGATATTCTCGGGCTTGCCGCCCATGAGCTGGAACGGCACGCGGTGCGCGTCCATCAGGTCGGCGGCGCTGGCTTTCTTAATGTTGAAAAAGTCATCCTTTGTGGCGACCTCGCTCAGTGGCACGATTTTGATGCCGTCCGGTTTTCCGCCGGGGGCGTAGAAAAACAGGTTCTTAAAGTTGCCGAGTCCCTTCGAGTTACGCATCGCCTCGCGCAGCGATTCGACGTCGGTCGCACTTTGCGCCGGGTCAGTCACATACATGATGTAGCCTGCGTGCGCGCCGTTCTGATAATACTTGCGGCGGAACAGCGTCGCGGATTCATTCAGCCAAGCGGAATTAAGCGCGCTGAGATATTCCGGCAGACCGTAAATCTCCTGATTAATGTCGGGCTCCAGCAGGTGAAACACGGTATCAGGCGCGAACTCGTGCGGCTGGGTGAAGTTTTCCACAAACCAGAAAATCGAATCGTCGACTCCGCGTCGGGTGTATTTGGCTGGCGAGGCCAGCAGTTTGATTAACTGGCCGGTGACGCTGTGGCGCTGCTCAAGAAAGGCGTTACCGAACACCAGATAATCGAGCGCAAAGCGGCTGAAATCCTGACGGGATAACAACGGGTGCGGAATGTAGGTGCTCGCGAGCACGTTACGCTTAACATAAATTGGCGAGCTGTGATGCACGGCAGAGCGCAGGCTCTTTGCCAGCCCTGAGAAGCTGACCGGCGGCTCGTACCATTTGCCGTTACTGATGCACTCGACGTAATCCAGAATGTCGCGCTTATCGAGTACCGGCACCGGCTCGCCGAAGGTGAACGCTGTCGTTTTTGGTGGTGCGCTGGCGGTCAGTTGTTGTGGTTTGCTGGCCTTTTGTGCGTTGGCTTTACGGGATTTTTGTTTACCCATTTTAGTTGAACTCCAGAATAGATTTAGGCTGCATGCCGCTACCGGCAGAAAGCGGTTCGTTTAACAGGGCGTGCATGGTCGCCCATGCGATATCGGCGTGGCTGGCTTCCTCGGTGCGGCTGGCCTCATAGGTGGCGCTGCGCCCGCTGCTGGTCATGGTTTTGCGGATGGACATAAACGACTGCGTGACGTCGGTTGCTCCGGCGTCGTACTCCAGACAGCCACGGCGAATGGTGTCTTTCGCCTTGAGTACCATTGCGGTTTTCATTTCAGGTGTGTAACGGATGCCGCGTGCCGCCGGGTAAAATGAGCGCACCAGCTGGAACACGCCGAGACCGAGGCCGGTTGCGTCAATGCCGATGTATTCGACGTTGTATTTCTCGGTCAGCTTGCGGATGCCCTCTGCCTGTGCTGCAAAATCCATGCCCTTCCACTGGTGGCGCTCCAGCATGCGGAACTTGCCACCAGAGACCACCGGCGGCGCGAGCACGACGCACCCGGCACTGTCGCCGGTGTGTGACGGGTCGTAGCCAATCCAGACAGGACGAGAGCCGAACGGATGGTCGGCGAACGGGGCAAAGTCCTCCCATTCCTCTATCACATCGACCATGCAGCGCTGCAGCTCCTCGAACGGGAATACCGACGCTTTATCGTCGACAAACTCGCACATAAACAGGTTCTTAAAGTCCTCATCACTGTTTTCGCGTTTGAGCTGGTCGAGGTCGAACAGGGTGCAGCCACCGGCAAGGGCGTCCTCAATGGTGACAATCTGCCGCCACTGGCCATCGTCGCAGAGCTGGCCACCGGCGAGCGCGCTGTGACTGATGTCGATTTCGATGCGGTCGGCAATCCGGCTGCGCCCCTTGTTGAACAGCTCGCCAGACCAGAAGGGGTAAGCGCCGTGCGCCAGCGTGGAAGGTGTCGAAAAATAGGTCGAGCGCAGGTGCTTTTGCGAGGCCATGCCCGAGGCGACTTTGCGCAGTTTCTGAAAATTCGGGATCCAGAATATTTCATCGACATACAGATCGCCGTTATGGCTCTGCGCGGTGTTGGAATTGGTACCGAGAAAAATCAGTTTTGCGCCGTTGTTACCGATGACAATCGGATCGCCAGTCAGGTCAACGTCGACCAGTCGCGCAAACTGGATGATGTATTCGCGGAACACGTAAGCCTGCGTTTTACTGGCTGATAAAAATATCTGGTTATGGCCAGTTTTGAGTGCGCGCAGCAGTGACTCGCGGGAGAAATAGAATGTCGCGCCAATCTGGCGGGATTTGAGAATGTCACGAATACGGTGCTCCAGTCCTGCGCGGTACCACTGCAACTGGTACTCGAAAGACTGGTCGAAAAATAATTCCTCTAGTTTATCGATAGCCTCGTCGCTGAAAAAATTCTTTTTCGGCTTTTTGCGCTCCCCTTTGTTGCGGTTGGCGACGTTGGGGTTAAGGTCGGCTTCGTTGCCGGTCTGGCTGTAGCGGTTGACTCGCGCCAACCGTTCAATCTGCCGTCCGAGCAGGTCAATCTCTTTGAAATCACCCCCTGTCTTTTGCGGCTTGGCGATGAGCTGAATCAGCCTGGCCTCAAGGCTGCTTTCAACGCGGGAAATCGGCGCGATGCCGTCCCAGCCGTCGCGCTGCTTCCAGCTCTGCACGGTCGGGCGCTTGACCTGCAGCATTTCGGCAATCTGTGGCACGGAAAAACCCTGCCAGTAAAGCAGCGATGCCTGCCGTCGCGGGTCATGCAACAAGGTTGTATCTGTGGAAATGGTCATTGATGCCTCGCCGTAGTGGATTCAGGGCAAGGCTACTTAATGGCCGTCAGTGATTCGCTAAGGTGCTGTTGTGTGGGCGGTTGTCCAGTCGTCATTGGTGGTCTGGCGTGTCCTGAGTCTGGAAACTGGCGGTGACCAGTAACCTCAACCTCAGGACTCCTGACAATGGCAAAAAAAGTCTCAAAATTCTTTCGCATCGGCGTCGAGGGTGACACCTGCGACGGCCGCATTATCAGCGGCAACGATATTCAGGAAATGGCCGAATCGTTTGACCCTCGCGTCTACGGTTGCCGCATTAACCTTGAGCATATTCGCGGTCTCTTTCCTGATGGCGACTTCAAACGCTTAGGCGATGTGGTTGAACTGAAAGCTGAAATAATTGACGACGATTCTGCGCTTAACGGCAAATGGGCGTTGTTCGCCAGAATCACCCCAACCGACGACCTGATTGCGATGAATAAAAAATTGCAGAAGGTCTACACCTCAATGGAAATTCAGCCGAATTTTGCCAATACCGGCAAATGCTACCTCGTCGGCCTTGCTGTCACCGATGACCCGGCGAGCCTCGGCACTGAATACCTCGAATTCTGCCGCAACGCGAAGCACAACCCACTGCAGCGCTTTAAGGCCAACCCTGAAAACGTCTTTTCCGCTGCCACTCTGGCCGAGCTGGAGTTTGAAGACGTTCCCGACACGGTGCTCAACAGCCTGGCCGATAAGGTGAAAGCCATTTTCAGCCGTAAGCAGGTCAGCGACGATGCGCGCCTGAATGATGTGCATGAAGCGGTGACCACCGTCAGCGAACATGTGCAAACCAACCTGACAAAACAGGACGAGCGCCTTTCCGCTATGGAAACCGCGTTTGCCACTTTCAAACAGGAACTGACCGGCAAGGTTGAAGAAACCAGCCAGGCATTTTCCGACCTGAAAACCACCCTCGACAAAACCGAAAGTTTCAGCCAGCCGCGACGCACGAAAGCCAGCGGCGGTGGTGGCGATGAGCTGCTGACCGACTGCTGATAAACCGCAGACCAGAAACCGGGCGGCATCCCCGCCCGATGCAGTGACTAACCGATAAATTCAAACAGGAAATACTATGCGCCCGGATACCCGTTTTAAGTTCAATGCCTATCTGACCCGCGTCGCTGAGCTGAACGGCATCAGCACTGATGACGTCAGTAAAAAATTCACCGTCGAGCCGTCCGTCACGCAAACACTGATGAACAAAGTGCAGGAGTCATCCGCGTTTCTGCAGACGATTAATATTCTGCCGGTCGCAGAAATGAAGGGTGAGAAAATCGGCGTCGGTGTGACCGGTACTATCGCCAGCACGACCGACACCTCGGGCGATGATGAGCGTAAGACCGCCGACTTCACCGCGCTTGAGTCCAACAAGTACGAGTGCGACCAAATTAATTTTGACTTCCATCTGAAATATAAAACCCTCGACCTGTGGGCGCGTTTTCAGGACTTCCAGCGCCGCATCCGCGACGCCATTGTCAAACGTCAGGCACTGGATTTCATCATGGCCGGTTTTAACGGTACCACCCGCGCCGCCACCTCTGACCGCACCAAAAATCCGATGCTGCAGGATGTGGCCGTCGGCTGGCTGCAGAAATACCGCAATGAAGCCCCGACGCGCGTGATGAGCAACATCACCGACGCTGACGGTAAGGTCGTTTCAGCAGTGATTCGTGTAGGTCGAAACGGCGACTATGAGAACCTCGACGCGCTGGTGATGGACGCCACCAACAACCTGATTGACGAGGTTTATCAGGATGACCCGAAACTCGTTGCCATCGTTGGCCGTAAGCTGCTGGCCGACAAATATTTCCCGCTGGTGAACAAGCCGCAGGAAAACAGCGAGGCGCTTGCGGCAGATATCATCATCAGTCAGAAGCGAATCGGCAACCTGCCTGCTGTGCGTGTGCCGTACTTCCCGGCGAATGCCGTGTTAGTGACCACGCTGGAAAACCTCTCTATCTATTTCATGGATGAGAGCCACCGCCGCAGCATTGATGAAAACCCGAAAAAAGACCGCGTTGAAAACTACGAGTCGATGAACATCGACTATGTGGTCGAGGCGTATGCCGCCGGGTGCCTGCTGGAAAACATCACCCTGGGCGATTTCACCGCACCTGCAGCACCGGAAAGCGGAGCCTAAACCATGACGAGCCCCGCACAGCGTCACATGATGCGGGTCTCGGCCTCTCAAGCCGCGCAGCGGGAGCAAGCCCCGCTGCGCCATGCAACCGCCTATGAGCAGATGCTGGTTAAGCTGGCCGATGACCGCCGCACGTTAAAAAACATCCGTTCAAACGAACGTAAAGCCGAGAAAAAGCGCGAGCTGCTGCCGTTCTATGCGCCGTGGGTCGCCGGTGTGCTGGCTGATGGCCGTGGTGCGCAGGATGACATTGTCATGACCGTCATGCTGTGGCGTCTCGATGCCGGTGATATCGCTGGCGCGCTGGAAATTGCCCCGTACGCGCTGAAATACGGCCTCACCTCTGACCACCGCCGCACAACACCTTACATGCTGGTTGAGGAAGTGGCGCTTGCTACGCAGCGCCTGCGCGATGCCGGTGAGTCTGTCGACCGTTCCTGGCTGCAGACCACTATCGACCTGACCGACGGCGCTGACGTTCCCGATATGGTGCGCGCCCGTCTGCATAAGGTGACAGGCCTGACCCTGCGTGATGCCGGTATGAATGCAGAGGCGCTGGCGCAGTTTCAGCGCGCGATGCAGCTCGACCGCAATGCCGGTGTGCGCAAGGAGATTGAGCGACTGGAACGGGCATTGAAGCCAAAGCCAGAGGCCGCGCCCCGTAAAACGACTAAACCGCGCACGCGCAAACCTGCCAACAAACCGGCGGCAAAGCGCGGGCGTCCACCAAAGGCGGTAAAAACCGCCGGTTAACTGAACGCTCCCCGAGCCGGGCGGCACGCCGGTCAAAGCGGGTTTTGACCCTGACGGCGACCGGCGTCCACCGCCCAACCTAATGAGGTTGTCATGACGACAGTAATACTGAATCAGCCCGACGAACCGCAGGACGTACCGGGCGTGGTGATTCCCGCACCGGAGACGGGCGACGCAGTGATTAAAAACACGTTCTTTTTCCCTGATGTGGATCCGAAGCGGGTGCGCGAACTGATGCGCCTTGAGCAGACGGTTTCCGATGCGCGCCTGCGCAACGCCATCAAGACCGGCATGGCGGAAACCAATGCGGAGCTTTACGACTACCGGCTGCGCCAGATTGCCGCAGGGTTTAAGACACTGGCCGACGTGCCTGACGCCGAGGAAATCGACGGCGAGAATGTGCGCGTTTTCCACTACCTCAGCGCCGTGACGGCGATGGCGACCGCCACCCTGTATGAGCGTTATCGCGGGGTTGAGGCCACGGGCAAGGGTGACAAAAAAGCCGACAGCGTCGAAACCACCATTGATGACCTGTGGCGGGATATGCGCTGGTCGGTCTCGCGTCTGCAGGACAAGCCGCGCTGCATCGTGGGTCAGCTCTGATGAAAGTCTACGCGATGCAGGGCGACACCCTCGACGCGCTTTGCGCCCGGTATTACGGGCGCACTGAGGGCGTGGTCGAGACGGTGCTGCAGGCTAATCCCGGTCTGTCTGAGCTGGGCGTCATTCTGCCGCATGGCACGGCGATTGACCTGCCCGACGTGGCATCGTCACCCGTAACAGAAACTATCAACCTTTGGGAGTAAACCATGACAGAAGGGGAAAAAGGCGTCCTGTCACTGTTTGTGATTGGCGTGATGATTGTTGTCGGAAAAGTGCTGGCGGGTGGTGAGCCCATTACCCCGCGCCTGTTTATCGGCCGCATGCTGCTCGGCGGTTTTGTTTCAATGGTCGCCGGTGTTGTTCTGGTGCAGTTTCCAGATATGTCACTGCCTGCCGTTTGTGGGATTGGATCCATGCTCGGCATTGCAGGTTATCAGGTGGTAGAAATTGCCATTCAGCGCCGCTTTAAGTCACAACAGGGGGATAGCGATGCCGGTCATTAATACTCACCAGAATATCGCCGCATTTCTGGACATGCTGGCCTATTCCGAAGGGACGGCGACGCATCCGCTGACGAAAAATCGTGGTTACGACGTCATTGTCACTGGCCTTGATGGCAAACCGGAAATTTTCACCGACTACACCGACCACCCTTTCGCACATGGCAGACCAGCGAAAGTGTTTAATCGACGCGGCGAAAAATCCACGGCATCAGGGCGTTACCAGCAGCTTTATCTCTACTGGCCGCATTATCAGAAACAACTCGCATTGTCTGATTTCAGCCCGTTGTCGCAGGACAAACTTGCGATTCAGTTAATCCGCGAACGCGGTGCCATTGAGGATATTAAGGCGGGGCGTATTGAGCGGGCAATTTCACGGTGCCGCAATATCTGGGCGTCGTTACCGGGTGCCGGTTACGGCCAACGTGAGCACAGCCTCGATAAACTGGTCACCGTATGGCGCACCGCTGGCGGGGTAATGGAATGAAAATCCTGATTACACTTCTGGTGCTGACTGTGCTCGGGATGTTGTGGTTGCGCCATGAGAACGGCAATTTATCCCGCTCCTTTGAGACAGCAAACCGCGTCGCGAGCGAACAAAAGACGACGATTGGCATGCTGAAAAATCAGCTCAGTGTTGCCGGTCAGCTTGCCAGACGTAATGAATCTGCCCAGGTGGCACTGCGTGAACAGCTCGCAAAGGCCAGCGAGGAAGCCAGCCGCCGCGAGCAATCAATAACGAGGTTACTTAATGAAAATGAAGCCTTTCGCCGCTGGTATAACGCTGCTTTACCTGATGTTGTGCGTCGGTTGCACATCCGCACCGCCTGCGCCAGCGCCGGTGATTGTGGTCAACGGATGCCCGAGAGTGAGCCTTTGCCCGATGCCGGGAAGTGACCCGAAAACCAATGGTGACCTGAGCGCAGATATCCGCCGCCTTGAGGGCGCGCTGATCGCCTGCGCGCTACAGGTCAAAACCGTCAAACACTGTCAGGATGAACTCGATGCAGAAGCACAAAAGCCTGCGCAAAGCGCTGATTAACGCCGTGCCGCAGCTCCGAAACAACCCCGATATGCTGCGCCTTTTTGCCGACAACGGCCATACCGATTCCAGACTGGCGAGCTCGCTGTCGTTTGAAAAGGTGTACGTGCTTAACGTGTTGGTGACCGACTTCACCGGTGACCTTGATTTGATATTCGTGCCGGTGCAGGCGTGGCTGCGTGAACATCAGCCGGACATTATGACCACCGACGACGGGCGGGAAAAAGGATTCACCTGGATTATTGATATCAATAACGACGATTCGCTCGATATCAGTATCAGCCTGAGGCTCACCGAGCGCACGCTCGTCAAAGAGGTCGACGGCGCGCTGCATGTCAGCTATGCCCCTGAGCCGCCGCTGCCTGAGCCGGTGACGCGCCCGGTCGAGCTGTACGTTAACGGCGAACTGGTGAGTAAGTGGGATGAGTGAGTTAACCGCACTGCAGGAACGCCTTGCCGGTCTGATTGCCAGCCTGTCATCGGCGACGCGTAGGCAAATGGCGGCTGAGATTGCGAAAAAGCTGCGTACCAGTCAGCAACAGCGTATCAAGCGCCAGCAGGCACCAGACGGCACCCCGTATGCGGCACGAAAGCGCCAGCCGGTGAGGAACAAGAAAGGTCGGATTAAACGTGAAATGTTCGCCAAACTGCGCACCAGTCGCTTTATGAAAGCCAAAGGCAGCGACAGTGCGGCGGTGGTGGAGTTTACCGGCAAGGTGCAGCGCATGGCGCGGGTGCATCAGTACGGGCTCAAAGACAGACCAAACCGCAACAGCCGGGATGTGCAGTACGAGGCGCGCCCGTTACTCGGTTTCACCCGCGACGATGAGCAGATGATTGAAGACGTCATTATCAGGCATCTCGGTAAATAAATATTGTGTGAACCACCACCGGAGCCGCGCGAATTGGCGCGACTCCAGACCAGAGGCATCCTTGCACTATGAATACGTTATCCACGATACAGGAGCTCGCACGTGCGATTCGCAACCTCATCCGCTCAGGTGTGGTGACTGAGGTTGATACCGTGCAGGGGCTGTGCCGCGTACAAAGCGGCGGGATCCAGACTACATGGCTGAACTGGCTGACCACCCGCGCCGGTCGTTCGCGGACGTGGTGGGCTCCCTCGGTCGGTGAGCAGGTTCTGCTGCTGGCAATCGGTGGCGAGCTTGATACCGCTTTCGTGCTGCCGGGTATTTTCTCCGACGATAACCCCGCCCCGTCTGCCTCGGCGGATGCGTGGCATGTGGCTTTCCCTGATGGTGCGGTCATTGAGTACGAGCCCGAGACCGGCGCGCTGACGGTCAGCGGTATCAAAACTGCCGACGTGACGGCATCGGAGTCCATCACTGCAACCGTACCGCTGGTATCCAGAAGTGGGAGCCGCGCATCAGGCTTACCGCCATCAACTTTGAGACCGGCGACGCTGGCGAAATGTATGTCGATATTACCGGGATGCGTACCGATACCGGTGCGTCAGTTTCAACCACTGTTTCACTGAGTTAAATCACTATGGCAACCGTTGACCTGAGTCAGTTACCCGTTCCCGATGTGGTTGAGGAACTGGACTATGAAACTATCCTTGCGGAACGCATTGCGACGCTGATTTCGCTCTATCCCGAAGACCAACAGGAGGCCATTGCCCGGACGCTCACACTTGAGTCAGAGCCGATTGTTAAGCTGCTGCAGGAAAACGCCTACCGTGAAGTTATCTGGCGTCAGCGGGTGAACGAAGCAGCGCAGGCAGTGACGCTGGCCTACTCCGCCGGTAACGACCTCGACGTCGTGGCAGGGAACAACAATACCGAACGCCTGACCATCACCCCGGCGGATGACACCACCATCCCGCCGACACCTGCCGTTATGGAATCTGATACTGACCTGCGACTGCGCACGCAACAGGCGTTTGAGGGGTTGAGCGTGGCGGGTCCGGTCGGCGCATATGAGTATCACGGTCGCAGCGCCGACGGGCGGGTCGCTGACGTCTCGGTCGCAAGTCCGTCGCCAGCCTGCGTGACGATTACCGTGCTATCGCGCGAGGGTGACGGCACTGCCAGCCCTGAACTACTGGCGATTGTTGATAAAGCGCTGAACGCCGAAGATGTGCGCCCGGTGGCTGACCGGGTTACCGTCCAGTCAGCCGAGATTGTGCCCTACCAGATTGACGCAACGCTCTACGTTTACCCCGGCCCGGAGTCTGAGCCCATCAGGCAGGCATCAGAGCAGAAGCTGAAGAGCTACATCAGTGCGCAGCACCGTCTCGGGCGTGATATTCGACTGTCAGCCATTTACGCGGCGCTGCATGTTGAGGGGGTACAGCGTGTCGAGCTGGCATCACCGCAGGCCGACATTGTGCTGAGTAAGTCGCAGGCGTCGAACTGCACCGAGTACCAGATAACTATCGGGGGATCGGATGAGTGACAGGCTGTTACCCGCTGGCTCGTCGCCGCTGGAAGTTGCCGCCGCTGCTGCACTTTCTGAGATTCAGCGCGTGCCGGTACCGTTGCGCACCCTGTGGAACTGGCGTACCTGCCCGGTAAACCTGCTGCCGTATCTGGCGTGGGCGCTGTCGGTCGACCGGTGGGATGAGAAGTGGCCGGAGGCGACAAAGCGCAGCGTCTGCGCGTCTTCGTTTTTCGTCCATCAGCACAAAGGCACCATCAGCGCATTGCGTCGGGTGGTTGAGCCGCTCGGTTTTCTGATTGAGGTGCGCGAGTGGTGGCAGCTCGACGAGGAGCCTGGCACATTCCGCCTCGTTGTCGGCGTGCTCGATAGCGGCATCACTGACGAAATGTATCAGGAGCTTGAGCGCCTGATTGAAGACGCCAAACCGGCAAGCCGTCATTTGACAGGGCTGGCTATCAGCCTGAGTGCGACCGGCGAGCTGTATGTCGGCGCGGGATGTTACGACGGCGACGCGCTGACCGTTTACCCCTACACCCCTGAGGAAATTGTCGTCGGCGGTGAATATTACCCGGCCTCGGCCATCCATTTGATTGATAACCTGAGAGTGAACGCATGACCGCAAAATATTTTGCCATTCTGACCAATCAGGGCGCGGCGCGGCTGGCGAACGCGGCGGCACTCGGTACCAAACTCAACCTGACGCAGATGGCCGTCGGTGATGCGAATGGTACGTTGCCGACCCCTGACCCGGCGCAGACGAAGCTCATTAACCAGAAGCGCATCGCGCCGCTGAACCTGCTGACCGTTGACCCGGCCAATACCAGCCAGATTATCGCGGAACAAATTATTCCCGAGAATGAGGGTGGTTTCTGGATCCGCGAGATTGGTCTCTATGATGATGCCGGTGTGCTTATTGCCGTGGCGAACTGCCCGGAAACCTACAAGCCGCAACTGCAGGAGGGAAGCGGCCGCACGCAGACCATTCGCATGATTCTGATTGTGTCGAGCACGTCGGCTATTACCCTGAAAATCGACCCGTCGGTCGTGCTGGCAACGCGCCAGTATGTCGACGATAAGGTTATCGAGGTAAAAGCTTATGCCGATAGCCTGATGGCTGCACACCTTGCCGCTGCTGACCCGCACGCTCAGTACCTCAAAACAGCGGATATTGATAAATATATTCCGGTTGGTTTTCCGCTGCCGTGGCCGCAGGCAACACCGCCGGAGGGGTGGTTAAAATGCAACGGTGCAGCGTTCGATAAGGCGAAATATCCAAAGCTGGCCGTCGCTTATCCTTCTGGCAATCTGCCTGATTTACGCGGTGAGTTTTTGCGTGGCTGGGATGACGGGCGAGGTATTGACAGCGGTCGAGTATTGCTCAGTGCCCAAGTAGATGACTTCAAAGCTCATCGGCATGAGTCCTATTTTTATGCAGGAGTATCACGTAACGAGGTACCTCTGACAAGTCTGCCAAGCTCGGATGAAATGCTGACGTTAAGCTCAGCGACGAGCTCGCTGGCACCGCTTGATATTGATGCCAACGGCACTCTAATCGGCAATGATGATTACAACTGTCTTGCAGAAGGTAACAAAAACAATAAGCGAACCGCGACCGGGTTGAGTACCAATATTATAGGCGGAACTGAAACCCGACCACGCAACATCGCATTTAATTACATCGTGAGGGCGGCATAATGGCGAAAGCAACATTGAATAAAAGTGGTATTGCCACAAAAGCTGGCGATGTGACGGTCTTTAACTACGACGGGGAAACGCGAGAGTTTTTGTCGACTTCCACCGAGTTTTTGGCGGTGGGCGTGGGGATTCCAGCCAACTCCTGTATCGATGCACCGGTAGCTGAGAAAGACGGTTTTGCCATTTGCCGCTCGGTCAGTCTTGATGGGTGGGTTTATGTTATCGACCACCGGGGAGAAACTGTATATGACACGGAAACCGGCAAGCCTGTCGAGATAACCGGGCTCGGTGATTATCCTGATAATGTGACCATCATCGAACCACTGACGCCTTATGACCGCTGGAACGGTAGCGAATGGGTTACGAATGCGGATGCGCAGAAAAGCGGTCAGATTGCAGCAGCAGAACAGAAAAAAGCCTCATTGCTGGCCGAAGCCCAAAGCACAATCAGCCTGTGGCAGACTGAGCTGCAGCTCGGCATCATCAGCGACGATGACAAGGACAGCCTGATTGCGTGGATGAAATACATTCAGGCGCTGAACGCGGTCGATACCTCCACGGCACCGGATATCGAGTGGCCGGTTAAACCGGAGTAATGCGAGGCGGGCTGATGCCCGTCTTTTTTGTAATTTGTTTATGTGCCATCCGCTACCCATCGCCGACAAATAGCCCCTCACCAGACCAGCCAGGACAATAACACTCGCCCACTAACCACGGAGTTAACCGGATGAGTGATTTTCACCACGGCGTGCAGGTGCTTGAGATTAACGACGGTAACCGTCGAGTGGTCTGTCGGTGGCCTGCCTGATGTGGCGCTGTGGGCGCAGTACGCCGCGCCGGGTGCTGACGCTGTGCCGTTGCGTTTTGCTGGCTCTTACCAACGTGACGACACTGGCGAAATCGTGGCGGTCGAGGTGGTCATGCGTGGCCGTCATAAAGAAATCGACGGCGGCGAGAATAAGCAGGGTGAAAACACCTCGACCAAACTGTCGACCGTATGCACCTATTACCGCCTCACGATTGATGGTAGCGACGTCATCGAAATCGATACCGTCAACATGGTTGAGAAGGTGAACGGCGTCGACCGTCTGGAACAGCACCGCCGCGCAATCGGGCTGTAATTCCCTGACCGGTCAGCACTGCTGGCCGGTTATTAATCCCCATTCAGAGCAGAGAAAAACATCATGGCAAAAGCACCACGTAAAACCGCTGAATTTGTTGATATGGCTGGCAATGAAATTGACACCGTAAACCCGAACGTCGTGACCCTCGACAAGCCGATTAAGCGCGCCGGTCAGACGATAGATAAAGTCACACTGATTGAGCCGAACGCCGGTACCCTGCGCGGTGTCAGTCTGGCAGCGGTGGCGCAGTCCGAAGTCGATGCGCTGATTAAGGTATTGCCACGCATGACCTACCCCGCGCTTACGGCGCAGGAGCTTACCGCAATGAACCTGCCCGATATGCTGTCGCTGGCCGCTAAGGTGATTGGTTTTTTGTCACCGGCTTCGGCGGAGTAGATTTCCCGCCCGACCTGTCGACCGATGACCTGATGGCGGATATCGCGGTGATATTCCACTGGCCGCTATCAGAGCTCTATTCCCTGAGCCTGACCGAGCTCATCACATGGCGCGAAAAGGCGCTGCAGCGTAGCGGACACCACAATGAGTAATAACCTGAGACTTGAGGTTTTGCTGAAAGCGGTCGACCAGGCGACCCGACCGCTTAAATCCATCCAGACCGCGAGTAAAACCCTGTCGGGCGATATTCGCGACACACAAAAAGGGCTGCGTGACCTGAACGGGCAGGCCGCGAAAATTGACGGTTTTCGCAAAACCAGCGCTCAACTGGCCGTAACCGGCCAGTCGCTGGAGAAGGCAAAGCGCGAGGCTGAAGCGCTTGCCACGCAATTCAAAAATACTGAGCGCCCGACGCGAGCGCAGGCACAGGTGCTCGAATCCGCAAAACGTGCCGCCGAGGGGCTGCAGATTAAATACAACAGCCTCACCGAGTCGGTTAAACGCCAGCAACGCGAGCTGGGTGCCGCCGGTATCAATACCCGCAATCTGGCAAACGATGAGCGGGGGCTTAAAACACGCATCAGCGAGACGACGGCGCAGCTCAACCGGCAGCGTGAAGCATTGGCGAAGGTCAGCGCACAGCAGGCGCACCTAAACCGAGTGAAAGAGCGATATAAATCGGGTAAGGAGCTTGCCGGTAACATGGCCGCTGCAGGTGCTGCCGGGGTCGGTATTGCGACAGCGGGAACGATGGCCGGGGTTAAATTGCTGATGCCCGGTTATGACTTTGCGCAAAAAAACTCCGAGCTGCAGGCCGTGCTTGGGGTCGATAAGCAGTCTCCAGAAATGCAGGCTCTACGCAAACAGGCGCGTCAGCTCGGCGATAACTCAGCGGCCTCAGCAGATGATGCCGCCGCCGCGCAGATTATTGTAGCCAAATCTGGCGCAGATAAAGACGGCATAGTGGCGCAAACACCGGCCATTCTGAATATGTCGCTGGCAAATAAAAAAACTATGGAGGAAAACGCCGCTTTGCTTATTGGCACCAAATCGGCATTCGGGCTCGCAGATGACAAGGCATCGCATATAGCAGATGTCATATCGATGGCGATAAATAAAACACAGGCATCATTTGAGGGATTAAACGACTCACTTACATATGTTGGTCCAGTTGCCAAAGATGCCGGTGTCAGCCTAGAAGAAACCGCCGCGATGCTGGGTGCGCTACACGATGCAAAAATCATAGGTTCGATGGCAGGAACTGGTAGCCGAGCTGTTTTAAGTCGACTGCAGGCTCCAACTGGCAAAGCCTATGATGCCATTAAAGAGCTTGGCGTTAAGACGATGGATAAAAAAGGCAATACACGGCCAATCTTTACCATCCTGAAAGAAATACAAGCCAGCTTTAAGCGCAACAACCTCGGTACAGGTCAAAAAGCCGAGTATATGAAAACGATATTCGGCGAGGAAGCCAGTTCCGCTGCAAGTGTGTTAATGGCCGCAGCGGCCAGTGGAAAACTGGATGAACTGACCAAGATAATTAAGGATTCTGACGGTAAAACCGAGGAATTGGTTAAGGTCATGCAGGATAACTTAGGTGGCGACTTCAAAGAGTTTCAATCCGCTTATGAGGCCGTCGGTACCGACCTCTACGACCAGCAAGATAGCTCATTGCGTCAGCTAACTCAGACAGCAACACGGTATGTGCTAAAGCTTGATGACTGGATCAAAGACAACAAGGAGTTAGCGGAAACTATCGGCATCATCGCCGGTGGTGCGCTGGCGCTGATTGGTATCATCGGCGGCATTGGTCTCGTTGCGTGGCCGGTTGTCATGGGGATTAATGCCATTATCGCCGCTGCTGGCGTGCTGGGTACGGTCTTTACTGTCGTCGGTAGTGCCATTGCGACAGCGCTCGGTGCGATTACCTGGCCGATAGTGGCCGTCGGTGCGGCGATTGTGGCGGGGGCGCTACTCATCCGTAAATATTGGGAGCCCATCAGCGCATTTTTCTCGGGAGTGATTGAGGGCATCATGAGTGCCTTTGCCCCAGTCGGGGAAATGTTCGCTCCACTGGCTCCCATTTTTGATGGTCTCGGCGAGAAACTGCGCGGCGTCTGGCAGTGGTTTAAAGACCTGATAGCACCGGTTAAGGCCACGCAGGAAACGCTTGATAGCTGCAAAAATGTCGGCGTCATATTTGGTCAGGCACTGGCCTCTGCCTTGATGGCTCCGCTCAATGTTTTTAACAAGCTGCGCAGCGGTGTCGACTGGCTTCTCGAAAAGCTCGGCATCATCAACAAAGAGTCGGACAGCCTCGACCAGACCGCCGCCAAAACCAATGCCGCCACACAGGGTAATTCCTACATCCCGGCAACCAGCACATATGGCGGCTATCAGGCTTATCAGCCAGTTACCGCACCGGCGGGGCGCTCTTACATTGACCAGAGCAAAAGCGAATACAACATCAATCTGCCGGGAGGTGTTGCGCCGGGGCATCAGCTTGACAGACAACTACGCGACACGCTCGAACAGATTGAGCGCGATAAACGCGCCCGCCAGCGTGCCAACATGACCCACGACTATTGAGGGAGATTAAACGATGATGCTTGCTCTCGGAATGTTTGTGTTTGAACTTCGCACCCTGCCTTACCAGTCGATGCAGCATTCGAAAGATTATCGCTGGGTGTCCAATGACCGGGTGGGTAAACCACCTGCCTATCAGTTTCTTGGCGAGGGAGAAAATTCTATACAGCTTGCTGGTACGCTATACCCCGCTATCACTGGCGGTTGGATCTCACTTAAGGCTGTAGAGGTGATGGCCAATGAAGGCAGAGCGTGGCCGTTGATAGAGGGAACCGGAAATATCCTCGGGATGTATATCGTCGATAAAGTATCGACTACACGCACCGAGTTTTTCAGTGATGGTGCGGCCAGAAAGATTGATTTCACGCTTTCGCTAAAACGGGTTGATGAATCGCTGACAGAGATGTTTGGTGACCTGAATAAACAGGCCAGTGAGCTTCTCGGCTCTGCCGGTAATTTGACAGATAAACTGCAGGGTATGCCCGGAGGTTTCACTGCATGATAACGGGGATGGCAATTGACGCCGGTGCTAGCCTTGCACCGGCTTTTATGCTGACGCTGAACAGTCAGGACATTACCAGCAACTTCAGCGACCGGCTGATTTCTCTCACCATGACGGACAATAGGGGCTTTGAAGCTGACCAGCTCGACATTGAGCTCGATGACACCGATGGGAAAGTCGAGTTACCCCTGCGCGGGGCAGTGCTGACGTTGTGGCTTGGCTGGCAGGGTTCGGCGCTGCTGAATAAGGGGGATTTTACGGTCGATGAGATTGAGCACCGGGGGGCTCCTGATACCCTGACCATCCGGGCGCGCAGCGCGGACTTTCGCGGCACGCTAAATTCCAGGCGTGAAGAGTCATGGCACGACACCACCATCGGCGAACTGGTCAGTACCATCGCAAAGCGCAACAAACTGACGGCCAGCATTGCGGAATCGCTGAAAAAAATCCCGGTACCGCATATCGACCAGTCGCAGGAATCCGACGCGGTATTTTTGAGTCGACTGGCTGACCGCAACGGGGCAACGGTATCGGTGAAGGCAGGGAAACTGTTGTTTCTGAAAGCCGGTAGTGCGATGACGGCCAGCGGCAAACCCGTCCCGCAAATGACGCTGACCCGCAGTGATGGTGACCGTCATCAGTTTGCCATTGCCGACCGTGGGGCTTATACCGGCGTCACTGCTAAATGGTTGCACACCAAAGACCCGAAGCCACAAAAGCAGAAAGTAACGCTGAAACGCAAGCCAAAAGAGAAGCACCTGCGCGCACTGGAACACCCAAAAGCAAAGCCGGTCAGCAAAAAGACAAAGGTCAAAAAAGAACAGGAAGCACGTGAGGGTGAGTACATGGCCGGTGAAGCCGATAACGTGCTGGCGCTGACGACGGTCTATGCCTCAAAGGCACAGGCGATGCGCGCCGCTCAGGCTAAGTGGGATAAACTGCAGCGAGGCGTTGCGGAGTTTTCAATCACACTGGCGCTAGGGCGAGCGGATTTATTTCCTGAGACGCCTGTACGCGTGTCAGGCTTTAAGCGCGTCATAGACGAGCAGGCATGGTTAATCAGCAAGGTGACCCACAACCTCAATAATAACGGTTTCACGACGGGCTTAGAGCTTGAGGTTAAACTCTCCGATGTGGAGTACAGCTCAGAAGAAAATGAGGAGTGAAAAAGCAAACCAAAACTTGCAAATGCAATTTTGAAGTTTATTATTCCCTCAGATACGCCAGCAGGGGAAATAATTATGATGCACTGCCCGTTATGCCAAAACGCCGCACATGCTCGCACTAGCCGGTACCTTAGCACCGAAACAAAAGAACGTTATCACCAGTGCCAGAACATAAATTGCGGATGTACATTTATCACTTTTGAGACGCTATCAAGATTCATTGTGAAACCGGGTACTGTTGATCCTGCTCCGCCACACCCCATCAGAAACCAACAACAGCAACTTTGGCTTTGAACCTGCTTCGGCAGGTTTTTTTATATCTGTCGCCATCGCTCCAACCTCTGCCGCCAATTTGCCGCCACCACCAATAAAAAAGGGGTTAGGAATTCGCTAACCCCTTGTTTCATAACACGCTTTGGATGTAGCGCGAATACGTTATCAGTTAAGACGCTCTTTGATACGAGCAGCCTTACCAGTACGCTCACGCAGGTAGTACAGTTTAGCTTTACGAACAGCACCACGACGTTTGACAGAAATGCTGTCAACTACCGGAGAGTGAGTCTGGAAGACACGCTCAACGCCTTCGCCG
>OGHK01001431.1_pt1 | contig 20431 bp, 15 predicted proteins | sample 1571411 | NCBI WGS metagenome assembly OGHK01 (sample SAMEA2582043, study PRJEB24529) | metagenome | biome: Human gut stool | place: China | collected 2011 | reverse complement strand
TCCAGAGTGCACTGGAGGAAAACGTGGGGGAGGAAATTCAAAGATTGAAAGTCATCAAGCGAATGAAGCAAAAATAAATATAAAGTGATTAAAAACCGCCAGATGAATGTCCGGAATCCAAAATTCCGAACCCATCTGGCTGATTTTTATATGTGGAAAACTATTTAAAAAGTTATCCCCATCATTATTTGTTTTGTGTATCTGTCATCCACATCTGTCTCTCCTATGTGGAAATTTCATCTTTTACACACTCGGATTCTCTTTTTATATTCTGTTGTGTCTATCTGCACAATACCTTTTTGAATATTCTGATTATTTTTATATATAATCCTTTATTTTGTCTTTTGCGTGCAATATTATATGATTTTTAGAATATAAAAAAGTCAATAGATTTGTGGATTTTTTCGTCCAAAAATGTCGATTTATCATTTTACACAAAACATCTGTTTCTTTTTTCCTTATGTAAATCGAGTATTCCACACACATAAAATGTGGATAATGTGGATAACTTTGTGTATAACTTTAATTTACGGGATTTTTTAAAGGTTATACATGTGGATAGAATGTGTATGACTTTATCCACTTATCCCACCTTTCGACTTTCTTTGTGCAATTTGTCGAATCCTCTGTTTTATGCTTCTTATGGGTGGACAAACAAATATTCAAGAAAGACTCTACTCACTACTTATTACTGTCTGCAATTGAAGCAGGTGACTTACCCGGTTCACTTAAACAGACACATAAAAAGCCTCATTTATCGTTACTCAAATATAAGAGTAAGCTCTAAACGAGGCTTTTACATAATCACAATTATTCCATGAATGTTCCAATCGCTGTCGGCTGTTCATAATCATAGTTGGAAATCTTGATTCCTGTAGCAGCACCGCTGGCATGAATGATCTTTCCATCACCGATATAAAGCGCTACATGATCGATAGCTCCGCTTCCATAGAATACCAGATCTCCCGGCTCAAGCTGGCTGATATCTTTCTTTGTGGAGGCCTCACACTGCGCTGCAGCCACACGTGGAAGACTGTAACCGAAATTGGCAAATACAGACATTACAAATCCTGAGCAGTCTGCACCGTTTGTAAGACTTGTTCCGCCATAAACATAAGGATTTCCTTCAAACTGCAGCGCAAAGTTTACCACTTCCTGTCTCTTTGCCAGACGTTTCGCTTCTGCTTCTTCGGCAATTTTTTTCTTTGTATCCTCAACTGTCTGCTGAATACTCTCCAGCGCGGCTGTTTTTTCCTGCTCTGCCTTCTCAGAAGCCTTTTCCGCTTTCTCTACTCTTCGTTCTTCACGAATCTGAGCTGCTTCCTCTTCTTTCGCAACAAACTCCTGTGTCTGTTCCTCTGTCTGCTTCGCCAGTGTACTTGCCAGAGCACTTACACTTCCTGTTCCATCAGAAAACGCTGATGCGCCATCATCAAACTGTGCTGCGCTTACACATACCCCCTGTGTCAGAACCACAGAGCTCATAATTGCTGCCATCAAAATTGTCTTTATTTTATTATTCATTTTACTAATCAACTCCTGTTATACATCGCTGTAAAATTATTACATTTTTATTACGTTTTGTTACGCATTTGTGTATGTTAACATAACATCCCAATTTTGTCAAATGAAAAAAGTGTGACGAGCATTTGAAAGGATGTTATGTTACTGAAAGCATACTTCATGCCTTCCTTCAATAAGATAGTAAAAAGCAGATTCCGAGGTGGATATGCGTATTTATAAAAATATCCCTAAAAGAATCCTCAGCCTGTGTCTGGTCTTTGCCATTGGCATCAGCATGGGTGTTCTCTCCGACCACTTTGTTTCTGAAAACTCCCGTTTTCAGACCTTTACGGAAAAATTATTCCGGTCCGAAGTATGCAGCAATACCCTCACCCTTCACTACACTCTTGCACACCCTGAAAAAAAAGGTATCAGAAAGCCCGAGGCAACTCTTGGAACTGCACTTTCTGACCCGGCTAAGACCACCAGTCTCTGTCAGGAATATGAGAAAGAGCTGAAATCCTTTGCCTATTCCAGACTTTCCGAAGAAAACCGGCTTACCTGTGATATGCTTCTTCTCTATTTTCACACCAGAGCCTCCCTTGGAAAAAACAGCGCCCTGGATGAGCCGCTGGGACCAGGCCTGGGTGTGCAGGCACAACTTCCCATTCTTCTGGCGGAATATACTTTCCGGACAAAAGAAGATATCTCTGATTATCTGAAACTTCTGAGTACCGTCAGGCCATATTTTCAAAGTATTATAAAACTGGAAAAGCAGAAATCCCAGTCAGGGCTTTTCATGAGCGACACAACTCTGGACCGTATCCTGAAACAATGTCATTCTTTTGTCGCGAATCCCGATTCCAACTACATGGATGATATTTTCGCGCAGAAACTGAAAGCTTTCTCCAACCCTGCATTTAGCAGCGAAGATCAGAAAAAACTCTGTACATATCATCATAAACTGATCTTAACCGAAGTGATCCCTGCTTATCAGGAACTGGCAGACAGTCTGGAAAGTCTTCGCGGTACAGGCAAAAGCAGCCGGGGCCTGGCATTTTTTGAGGGTGGGCGTGAATATTACCTCTACCTGCTGCAAAGCCAGACAGGAACCTATGTACCTGTCGGACAAATCGAGAAAAGGATGTCAGCTCAGCTTTTGTCCGATTACCGGGAGATATCTTCTCTGCTGAAACAGGATCCCTCCCTGATCGACAGGCTGAATCAATGTTCCGGTGAACTTACACTGACACCAACTCAGATGCTGGAGAAGCTTCCGGAATTGATGAAAAAAGATTTCCCGGAACTGAAAGATGCCTCTTACGAACTCCGCACCGTTCATCCTTCCATGAAAAAATTCTTAAGTCCTGCTTTTTACCTCACGCCGCCTGTGGATACCCGAACCCCCAACGTAATCTATATCAACGATTCCGGACGTACCTCTTCTCTGGAACTTTTCGGCACACTGGCACATGAAGGATTTCCCGGCCATCTTTACCAGACAGTTTCTTTTGCCGAAAACAATCCCTCTAACATCAGATATCTGGTCACCTCCTCCGGTTACGTGGAAGGCTGGGCAACCTACGTGGAATCCTACGGCTATGAATATGCCGCCTCCCTTATGAATGATCCGGATTCTGCCAAAAATGCCGTCCGGCTTGCCTGGGTAAACCGGAGTATGAATCTGTGTATTTACTCCCTGATCGATATCGGCATTCATTACAGGGGCTGGGATGCGGCCCGCACTGCTGTCTTTCTGAGAGCATTTGGCATCAACAATGCTTCCACTGCTGCCGAAATCTATCAATATATCGTGGAAACTCCCGGTAACTATCTGAAATACTATTGGGGATATCTGAATTTCCTTGACTTGAAAACAGTCTGTCAGAAAAGACTTGGAGATGATTTCGACCTGAAAGAATTTCACCGCCGGATTCTGGACATCGGACCTGTACAGTTTCCGGTTCTGGAAAAATACATGAAATAAACGAATTACTGGAAAACTTTCATCGGCCAGACTTCCGGAGAGTCTTATCAGTTTGAGTGGCATGGAGGAGATAATGTTACGGTTATCATTCAGCCATCTGAACGTCAGAGCGGAATCCGCGTCAGTATGGATTAACAGCCTGATATAACAAAGAGCCGAACTGACTGCAATATTTTATAGAATTGCAGTCAGTCCGGCTCTTTAAAATATAAAACCAAACATTTCTCAAGTAATGTTTCCGAAAACAGTCTTCCTGCCTCCATTTCCATCACTGTCTCTTTGAATCTGTCGCTACCATTACCGTAAATCTTTTTAAATCCGGCCGGAACTAATCCCAGGTCGCTTTCTTCCACCATGGAAACATCGAATTCGCTGTCTCCGGCTGCTATGATATATGCAGGCTGCAACCTCTTTCGAAGTCTTCTCACAGCCATTCCCTTACTCAGATTTACAGGAACAACATATACCTTCTCTCCATTATGAAATACGTCCACCAGCTTCGTAGTCAGTTTTGCCTGCAGATCTTCAACCACTTCCTCTGGCTTTTCACATTTTGTAAAAATAAAAAGCTCATCTAGAAATCTCAGCTCAAACTTTCGTCTGGAATCCCCGGCAAGAATCTGCTGCGCTTTTTCCATTTCCGGTCTGCTGTTCTGGATCATTTGCAGCGACTCCAGATACCACTCTCTGTCACGCTTACCATTTACCAGCAGTACTCCTCCATTACAGACAAGGGCATAGGGTACGATTCCTATATCCAGATCAATACGTTTATACTGTTCTTCCGTCCTTGTGGATGTTGGTATGATAGTCATCTTCTCACTTACTTTTTTCAACAGATCATGCGTTTTTTCAGAAATAAACGAGATTTCTCTTCCATTATATAACTCAACATTTAATTTATTTTCACCGATATTGCGCTTATACGAATATATTATGGTATTGTCCATGTCCGCGCATAAAATGCCATTCATTCGCTTCCTCCAAAAATGGGACTGCCACACTGTTATTACCTGCGACAGCCCCATAATTATTATTTCATACGTATTGTTTACCTGCTCATGATTGCTTTTCTGATAAGATCCACCGGTATAATAAGTACTGCAAGTACCATGGATACCAGTAATGCCTTTGGCTCAAGCAGAGTTGTGTTAAATACTTTTCCGCCGATTTCAATGATAATGGTCTGAAGAACAAAGATTGCTCCCATTACCAGTACGAAGTTCTTATTCTCCCCGATATGCTCAAACAGATTAAACTTCTCAGATCTGGTATTCAGACTGTTAAAGATAATCGCATAAATGAAGAACGCAAACATAAATGTTTTCTCATAAAGCTCCGGATCTGCACAGCCCGCAGGGATTACCCAACTGGTAATGCCGCCGATATTCTCAAGTATCAGGATAGAACCAAGGGTAATAAATATTGCACTTACTCCGATCGCTGACTTGATGTACGGAGTCAGAATATTATCTGTTCTCTTTGCCGGCTGATCTTTCATATATCTGTCAAGAATAGGTTCTCCACCAAACGCCATGGCAGCCAGTGTATCCATAATCAGATTGATCCAAAGGATCTGGACAATGGAAAACGGCTCTGTCCATCCCAGGATCGGTGCAATGATATTCATTAACAGAGTACTGATATTTACAGTAAGCTGGAAAATGAGGAATTTTCCAACAGATTTCGCCATAGTCCTGCTGTTAAGCACACAGTCTTTAATGGAAGTCAGACTGTTATTAAGGATAACAACATCTCCTGCCTCCTGTGCAACTGCTGTACCATCTCCCATTGCAAAACCAATGTCTGCCTGTTTTAATGCGGGAGCATCGTTCACACCGTCACCGGTCATACCACAGACATTATCAATCTGCTGTGAAAGAGATACCAGTCTTTTCTTATCAAGCGGTTTCGCGCGGCTTACCACTCTCAGGTTCGGGAGAACTTTCTTCAGCTCTTCATCTGATAATTTCTCCATTTCTTCATGGGTAAGAACCACGTCCTTCTTCTCATCTGCAAGAATACCTGCCTCTTTTGCAATGGCTACTGCAGTTTCCTCTGCATCACCGGTAACCATAACTACCTGGATTCCTGCATCATTGAGAATCTGAACAGTCTCAACCGCATCTGTTCTGACATTATCACGCAGACACAGAACTGCCATAAGAACAGTCTTTCCATCGCTGATTTTCGCTACGGAGAGAAGCTTCATGGTTCTCTTTGCCTGTGCATGCATCTGTTCTTCTACTTTATCTTTATCTGCCTTTGTAAACTCTCTTTCTTCCCCGTCCGGAAGCATGTAATGTGTTACTTTATCAATGATATTCTCTGTAGCACCCTTCCAGTAAACAAGTCCGTTTTTCAGTTTTACAGTGGCACATTTCTTCTCAGAATCAAATCCGCTGATCTCTTCTACCTTCTCCGGATCATTGTCATAATCATTATAACCATGATCAATGGCATAAGAGAGCAGTGCTCTGTCCATGTTGTTACTTCCGATTGCCTTTCCCTCTGAGGAAATCTTTGCAAGGTTATTCAGAGTGATAGCTTCTATAAACTCCCTGCTCTGGATGGAATCAACAATCTCACCGTTACCTGTGATAAATTCTACCAGTGACAGGTTACCCTGTGTGATCGTTCCGGTTTTATCACTGAACAGCACGTTCATGTAAGCAGAATCTGAAAATGCCGCCTTGTGGCTGACAAGGATATTCTTTTTATACATGGACTCTGTATTCATTGACTGAACCAGACTGTTCATCATCGGGAGTCCCTCCGGAACTGCCATGATCACGATAGAAGCCATAAGCATAACTGCTTCCGCTATTACAAGGAGAACGGAAACAACAGTGATTGCCTGATCTGCCCTGATCAGAGTCAGGACAACATGAAGGATACCTGCGATCGCTGCAGCTGACACACCCAGTTTACCGATACCTGCTGCCACACCCTCCAGCTTCAGGCTGGAAGTATCTTTTCGCTCTTCTTCCTCGGAGGTATCTGTCAGAGCTTTGTTTATCTTTCCTAATTCAGAACTGTCTCCGATAACAGTTGCGATCATGTAACCTTCGCCTGAAGTCACAACAGAACCCATAAAGACTTTTCCATGTGAGGAGTAATCCGTAGATTCTGCCTCGTCCATATTGGTTACTGCTGCTTTGTTCTCATCTCTTGATTCACCGTTTAATGCCGCCTGAGATACTTTGATCTTACCTTCAAATAACAGACCATCTGCCGGAACCTTATCTCCTGCCTGGATAAGGATCGTATCACCTTTAACGATTTCACTGGTAAGAATATTGACCAGCTTTCCGTCTCTTACGACTTTGGCATAAGTCTTGCTGTATTCTTCCTGAAGCGCCTCACTTCTTGAAGTATTTCTGTACTCTGACAGGGTACTGAAACCGGTAGCAAGTGCGATTGCGATCACAATACTGATGATCTCCACAACATCATTTCCGCCGGATAATGCAGGGACAAAGATTCCCAGCACAGCCAGGATAACTTTAAGAGCCAGAGCCGCACATAATACCTTGATCCAGATGTCATCAAATGCGCCGATGAACATGGACCAGAGTGATTCAGTCTCTTTCTTCGCCAGCTCATTGGTGCCGTACTTCGCCTTGCTCTCGCTGACCTGCTGTCCGGACAGGCCCTGCATTCGCTCCTCTTTGTTTATTTCATTCATAATAATCAACCTCCTCTTTCGGGTTTTGCAACTGTTCAATCATGGACAGACAGTTACCGGATTTTATATAAAAAGAGGAACCATAACAGCTCCTCTTTTTATTTTCACACAAATCTCTGGCAGAGTTCCCCAAGTCCGGGATCTGTTGTGCCATTTCCTACGGCGTTGAATTTCCATTCACCGTTATACCTGTATATTTCCCCAAAAATCATCGCAGTCATACCTGAATAATTCTCAGTTAAATTATATTTGCACATTTCTTTATTGTTTCTGGCATCAACCAGACGGATAAATGCATTCTGGATCATTCCAAAATGCTGTTTTCTCTTTACTGCCTGATAGATATTGACAACAATGACAATCTTATCATATTCAGCCGGAACTCTTGACAGATCAATAACGATCTGCTCATCATCTCCCTCGCCTGCTCCTGTAAGATTGTCTCCCATATGATTGACTGTCCCGGATTTATGTTTCAGGTTGCCGAAATATACCAGGTCTGTTTTATCTGTAAATTTACCATTTTTCAACATGATTGCAGAAGCGTCGCAGTCGATTGCCTGATGTGATGAAGAACCAAATAATGCACCAAACAATCCACCACCGCCGGATGGCTTTGCCTCATCCCAGCCAAGTCCCACGATCACCTTTGCTAATCCTGCATGCTCCTTTGACAGATTTACCTTCTGTCCTTTCTGTAAGCTTACTGACATTTTCGTCCCTCCTGTTGCCCTCCGGCACTATTCTACGTCTACACCATAACTGTTGCACAAAGCAGCCAGACCACCCTGATAACCACTTCCAATGGCATTAAATTTCCATTCGTCACCATTCTTGTACAGTTCACCAAATACAACTGCTGTTTCAATAGAGAAATCTTCTCCAAGATCATATCTGAGGATTTCTTCTCCTGTCACTTCATTGAAGATTCTCACAAAGGCATTGGAAACCTGTCCGAAATTCTGGCGTCTTGCCTCTGCATCATAGATGGTAACTGTAAATGCAATCTTTGTGATATTGGCAGGAATCTTTGACAGATCGATCTTAATCTGCTCATCATCTCCGTCTCCGGCACCTGTAAGGTTGTCTCCCATATGCTGGACTGCTCCGGACGGATGTGCAAGATTTCCATAGAATACAAAATCGTTCGAATCAGAAACCCTTCCGGAATCTGTCAGACAGAACGCTGCTGCATCCAGATCGAAATCTCCGCCTGTGTCAAAAGCATTGATATCCCATCCGATACCTACAACTACATTCTTAAGTCCCGGGTTACCTTTTGTAAGACTGACCTTCTGTCCTTTTTTTAAACTAACTGGCATATATTTTTCCTCCCATATTGTCTTATCCGCTTCGCTATACAGCTCCATACCTGATAACTGTTTAGTATTTTTACCAAACAGCCGACTGTCTCTTACATTACGCTACTTCAATACCATAATGACCGCAGAGCGCTGCAAGTCCACCTTGGAATCCGCTTCCGATGGCATTAAACTTCCACTCTCCGTTATGTCTGTAAAGTTCTCCTACAACTACTGCTGTTTCAATGGAGAAGTCCTCCCCAAGATCATAATGGATCAGTTCCACCTCATTGGATTCATCTACCAGACGGATGTAAGAGTTTGAAACCTGTCCGAAGTTCTGACGTCTTGCTTCTGCATCATAAATGGTAACTGTAAACGCAATTCTCTCAATATTCGCCGGAACCTTTGACAGATCGATCATGATCTGCTCATCATCACCTTCACCCTCACCGGTAAGGTTATCTCCCATGTGGATGACTGATTCACTGGCATGCTTCAGATTGCCATAGAAAATGAATTCTTTCTCTGTAGGGCATTTTCCGTTGGCACCAAGCATAAATGCTGCTGCATCCAGGTCAAAATCCGAACCTGAATCAAAAGCGTTTACATCCCAGCCAAGTCCTACCATGATCTTCTTAAGTCCCGGATTCTTCTTTGTTAAATCTACCTTCTGTCCTTTTGATAAATTAATAGGCATATCATTCATCCTCCCTTTTTTCTATGTTCTTATTTTCTTACCGGTGGCACATTGTATTGTTTGTTAAAATCCTGTTTGATTGCCTCCAGACGAACCTGATCCTCCTGGCGTTTCTTTCTGGCATCTTCCTGGATCCTTCTTGTCTCTTCGATTCCATTTGTAATGGTTGCCCATGTCTTCTCAAGAGTCTCAATCTGAATGGAACTTCCGGATGCCATTTTAGCTGTCATCTTCGATACATCTACTGTATTCTGGGCATTCTTAAGAAGCATCTCATTTGTTTTCTTATCCAGTTCTGCAATAGATTCTGCCTGTATCTTCTGCCTTTTCAGAAGAATTGCCTGCGCAAGTGCCTGCTTAAATACAGGAAGCGTAACGATAAACGCAGAATTGATCTTTCTCACCAGATTGTAATTGCTGAACTCCATAGTCTTTATCATGGGAATGGACTGCATTGCCACATTCTCTGCTGTTCTCAGATCCTGTGTCCTCTGTTCCAGCATCATCAGTGCCTGATTCAGACTGGTAAGTTCAAACTGAATAGACTGATCTCCCGTATTCTCCATATCCTGCTGTCTCTGGGCAATGTAGGCTTCAATCTCTTTACATGCCTGTTCTCCTGCAAGGATATATTTCACCAGTTCATGATAATAATCCACATTGGTCTTAAACATGGTATCCAGCTTTTTGTTGGACTGTTTGATTTCAGACTCATATCCTTTAAGCTGAACATAAATCTTATCAACTTCTTCGCCCATTGTGTGATACTTGGCCAGTATCTTATCCAGCTGTTTTCTGAAATTTCCGAAAAGCTTTCCGAAAAGTCCCGGATTATCCTTAATTTCATTAATGTCAAACTGATCCATGATCTTTGCCAGCGATTTAAGCATCTCGCTTGTCTCATTAAGCTGCGACATATTCATGCTGTTGAGGACCACATCAGATGCCTTGGAAATCTCCTCTGCTGCTTTCGCACCAAAAGATACAATGGTATCCATATTGTAAACTTCGATCGTGCTGACAATATCGTCCACTTCTTTTGAATTGACCAGCTCAGCATTCATCTGCTGCCTGTCAGCGACAATATCATATTTCTCCACAACTTCAATCTCATTTTTCTCCTGAAGACCATTACCGGCCTGAGCAGGATTTCCCATAGATGATTTACCGAAATCAAGTCCCATAATCTACTAACCTCTCCTGAAAAGTTTTCTCCGCCATGAGGGGCGGGTACTGTTTGTCGAAATGTTATTCAGATCCGGAACCTGCATATCGTATTTATATTCCCCGATCTGGTGCTCTTCCATCAGTTTTTCTGCAAAGTAGTTCTCCACACTCTGATAGCCTGTAGGGACAAAAAACAGAATGTCAAATCCTGCCAGGTTCAGGAATGTTACAAGAATCGAATCCTGAAGTGAAATCATCGTCTCCCCTGTATTAATATATATCAGTTTCGGATTCTTTTTTGTAAAATCAAATTTCTGGATCAGACGCAGAATCTCCTTCGGCAGATCCAGAATCTGCGCGATCACTGTATATTCTGTACCATTTTCCCCAATACCCTTTATCAGTTTCCGCTCGATCAGAAGCTGCAGCTTGTCAAGTATAAATTCCTGCATTTCCTCCCGAAGAAGATGATAAGGATATCTGGGATGATTCTTTATTTTATTCCGCAGAAGCTTTCCGTTTTTATAAAATTCTACGGCAAAGGCTTTCATTGGACCGGAGGCAGTTGGTTCAATGTACGGAGCACTTTTCACAACAACGGTATCCTCTGTGATCAGTGCTGCTATGGATTCCCAGTACTGAGAAACACTTCCATCCTTCACTCCTGAGATTTTTGAAAAAATAACCGGAATATTTACCACACCGTTAACTGTGCTGAAATTAGGTCTGTATTTCAATTCCTGATCCCACAGTAGTTTTATCTCTTCATACATGGTCTGCAGATTGATAACATTCGCCTTCACATACTGCTGATTTCTGTATATCCCACTGTCCTGATACATCAGAGTATCAAGTTCTCTTTCCGCATGATAAGCGGCTGTTCCAATCTTTACCTGAGAACTCTCTTCCGGATATTCTGTGATCGCCAGACTCTCCGGATAGTTGACCTCATACAGAAGTTTATCTTCCAGACAGCACTTAATGTTCAGATCAGGACATAAGATCAGCACATCCAGTGGCAGCCGTCCAAGGAAACTCATAAACAGAGCTTCGTTTTCATTCCGGCAGCCCCCCAGATAAATAAAGCATCCAATCTCCGGTGATTTCCAGTTTATGAACAGCTTCGGCAGATATCTTCTCATCCAGCACAGCAGATACACTGCCCTGTTTGTCAGTCTGTTAAGATTTTCCCCTTCCTTCTGAGATTCAGCCAGCATAACATCCACAAATGTTTTATGCAGGATCCGCTGAAGCTCCGGATTGGCTCCATACTGTATATTACACGCAAGTCCCAGGAGCATCTGATCTCCGGATGTGTAGTTTGACCTCTTTATCTCTGAAATTTCCTGCGGCGTTGGTCTTGGAATCTCTTTACTTACGATCACCGTATTTCTCTTTGAATTTCTCAGTTCCTGCTGCAATCTGAACAGTTCATTTGCATAAGTAAGCTTATCTTCTGCCCCGTTTATCCTGCAGAAACAGTTATAAAAAAAACGGCTGTCATTTCCCCTTAACAGAATGCTCTCGCGGATATCATCCAGGCCGTTTCCCTTTATCCATGCATTTGTACAATTTGTAAGCGAAGGTCTGATTCCATACAGTCTCTCATTGTTAAGTTCATTCTGAATCTCATCTCTGACCTTTTTCACACAATATCCCTGCGGAAATGGCTGCAAACCTTCCATCTGCAAACTGTCTGAAAGAACGGAACCCGGATCTGTTTTCAGATATCCCTGATCCCCTGCATACTGAAGCAGTACTACATCACAGCCTGCATTGGAAAGAATCGATATGAGCATTAACTCATAATTGCTTATCTGCCCTTCATATAATATTTTAGGGATATGGTTCTCTCCAAGCTGATTTACAATGCGTTCAAATTTATAATACAGCCAGCACATGAACTTGATATATGCGTTCCTGAGCATATTCTCGGTTTTCCCGGCTTTTCGCAGGGAATCCAGAGAGTCATAAATGGAGGCTGCCACATTCTGTCTCTGAAACTCATTCATCCTTGGCAGCCATTTTCTCAGACTGACATGGATAAAATCCATACTCATCTGAAAATCCATTCCCATTATTTCATTATAATATGCAAGATTCCCCTCATCGGGATTAGGTATCTTCCCTTCGATAACCACTCCGGTTCTTCTTGCTGTATCATAATATTTCTTTATAAATTCGCCGACTTCTTCAGAATATCCGTTGATACGGTAGAAATAAACACCTTTCTCCCGCCTGCTGTTCAGTTCGACAAAATAATCACTGAGGTTTTGAATTTTTTTGTGTTCCAACATATAAGTATCTCACCTTCAATATCTGCTTATCTTATTTCTGTTCATGATAAGTTCTACAGCAATTTCATAAAATAATGCGGAACCATAATTTTCTCCAAATTTTCGTATAAATTCTACCTCAAAATTGTATCATATTGCTATTTATATTTCAAGAAAATTCCCCTGTTCTTTCCATGGCTTATTCCCCTGAAATGTGCTATGATGTAGTTGCTGACTCGGTCCTTCACACTGTGATGGGCCGGATTACCTGCAGTATTTTATTGAATTTCTATAAGGTACCCTATTTACGGGAATTTTTGTAGATATGTCAGAAGGAGTGTTATGAAAAATAATGTTTTATATTACAGTGTAGGTCCATTACTCTATTGTCCTGCCAACAGAATATCCATCACTGATTCTCTGATAAATGAAAGATTCGGGAACAGATTTTCTCTTGCTCTCTGTCTTGAAGATACCATAAACGACGATCATGTTGAAGAAGCCGAGCAGATACTGATTTCTTCTCTCAGCCAGATATTCATACAGCATGAACAAAAGCCATTCTATCTGCCCAAAATATTTATCCGTGTTCGGAATCCACAGCAGATTCAGAGATTAACAAAAGCTCTTGGGCAATCCATTAAGATTGTTACCGGTTTCATCGTCCCTAAATTCAGCCCGGATAACGCACAAAGTTATATTGAGCAGATGATCCTCGTCAATGAACTTGTCGCAAAAAAGCTTTACATGATGCCTATTTACGAAAGTCCTTCCATTATAGATTTGCGAAACAGAATTGATATTCTCTATTTGTTAAGGGATTCTTTAGCCAGAATTGAAGATCTTATATTGAATATACGTGTTGGCGGAAATGATCTGTGCCATATGTTTGGGTTTCGCAGACATGCCAATGAATCTATTCACAGCATCAGACCTGTTTCAGATATTTTCTCAGATATTATCACTGTATATGGTATGGATTATGTGATTTCCGGTCCTGTATGGGAATATTATGCCGGTGACAGCTGGAAAGAAGGAATGATTCAGGAAATCCGGGAGGACAGACTTTGCGGTTTCATCGGAAAAACCGTTATCCACCCTTCACAGATCCCTGTAGTAAACAGAGCTTATCAGGTTTCACGAAATGACTACCTTGACGCACGGGCGATTTTAAACTGGAATGCTGATTCTGCTTCCCTTGTTGCAGGAAGCAAAACCAGAGAAAGAATGAATGAATATAAAACCCATCTAAACTGGGCTAAGAAAACAGTTTATCTTTCAGAAGTTTTCGGAATAACAGAATAAGTATTACCCTTCTCACGCATCCGCAAGCTTCTTAATGATTCCACAGCATTTATAATGTGTAAGTGGATAGTATTCTACAGGTGTATGTTTCTCTTCGGCAAGTCTGACAATATGCTCCAACTGAGGATTTCCCTTATATCGCTCATCGATCAGCACCTTCCAGGGAATTCTCCTCAGTAATACTCTTGTTGTCTCTCCGATCCCCGGTTTGATCAGATTAATATCGTCAATACCGAAATTCTTTCCTATATTTATTACCTCATCAATACCCTGACTTTCCACCCTTTTTTCCAGATCAGGTGTATTCTCCATATTAAATTCCTTTTCAATGGTTTCAATAAAGTCATATGACAGATCAGAATCTGTCAGTTCTCCGTAATAGACTGCCCCATGGAAATCATCTCTGCCTATTATGTCATCTCTCAGAAAAGTACGGCTGATAAGGCCGGATACTGTACTGTTCAGGCAGGAACTTGGGATCAGGATATCTTCATGTGTTCCGCAAAGCTCCGTAACATTTGCCGGATCTGCCACTACCGCTATGTCAGCAGAAACCCCTTCATATGCAGAGATATCTTTCTTCAATTCATTCAGGATCGCACCCTTGCCAATCCATCCGTCCACAAATAAAATCTGCTGCGGTCTGTACTTTTCAAGCAGATACTTCATGGCATTATCGTCAATCCCTCTTCCTCTGATAATTGAAATGGAATAATGTGGCACATTTATACCATATTTGAATTTGATGTATCGCTTCACAAGGATACCAATTGGGATTCCCGCTCTGGCAAGGGATACCAGGACAATTTTCTTTCCCTTATTCTCTATGATCTTATCTGCCAGCATTCCTACTGCATTGGCAACCGGCTTCGCATAATGTTTCAGCGCATTATGATATACCTGCATATACTGATCTGTAGGAACATATTCAACAGGCAGCATCTCGCTGTAATGTTTTCCGGACTGAATCAGTTTCTCCCTCACTTTGGCAGGCTGAGGTTCTACCAGCCCGGTAATATCCTTCAATAATAAAATCACATCTTCTTCTGAATAGGAACTTCTCAAATCAGCACCACCTTACAACTGTAATATCCTTGTTCTGCATCCGGACAGCATTTATCAGCGTTTCCTGACTTTCCTTTATTTCCGGGGAATCTGTGACAATCAATACCTTGTCATATTTTCCTATATCGTAAATAAACGTTCTCCTGTCCGGATCATATAAACTTTTCAGTTCATATCTGCTGTGAAGGGGATACTCTTTTTCCAGACTCACAGCAATGGGACTTCTTGTAGTCGAATGGCACCTTACTTCGGCTCCCTCTTTTTCCATCTTTCTTCCGATATAAAGTGCAGGGAACATAAACTCCTCAGTGCCGATCACCAGTATTCTTTTGCCAGATATATTATCAGCCATGTTTCCGGTTTTCTCCCGGATTTCTCTCCACAGATTCTCACATGCTTCTTCATATTTCCCGGAATCAATCAGTCTGCGGGCATCCATCCGGTTTTTAACATAAATCGTTGTATACTCTGCGGCCTTATCCGGACATTTATAATAAAATCCGTCTTCCTTAAATGTTTCTGCTCTGTCTCCGTAAGTACTGTGATCCGTTTTTACCAGATAATACAGGGAAATCCCCTGTCTCTTATAACGTTCCAGATTCTCCTCGCTCATTCCGTTTAACAGAGATGCTACTGAATATTTAAATTTTCCGTCATATTCCCTGTCAAGAATACTGATGATATTCCGAATTGTTTTTCCGGTAGTTACTTCATCCTCAATAAATATGATCCGATCCGTCTCCGCCGCTGCTCTGTCAATATCATCTTTTACCAGCTTCTGCTCTGTGGCATGGCTGTGTTCCTCGGAAAAAAACAGATAATTCACGCCGGGAATAACTTCTCTGGTGGTCTGAATATAATCTGCCCCCACAGTAATCGCTGCCTGAGCACCTATGGCAGTTGCTGTCTCCGCAAAGCCCACCAGCAAAAGTTTTTCATCTTTGTATTTCTCCCTGAAAGTATCTGCCAGAGCAGCAAATAAATCCAGTGCCTTTGATGGCACTACCGGAATATGCTTTCCCTGAAGCGGATCCACTACCAGATAGTTTCTCTTCGTATTATTTTCCCTTTTTGCGATCTTTACTAAATCCTTCTCAGTATATTCCATCTTTACTCCTTCTACTGATATGATCTGAAAAATGCCTGCAGCTTGGTCAGAGCTTTCGTCAATGCCTCTGTCTCCTCCACATTTAGGCCTTTAAGTACAGCCAGTACCATCTTCTCATGGAAATCTTTATGATGGTAATAAGCTTTCTTCCCCTGTTCTGTCAGGGAGATCAGCACAACCCTTCGGTCCTCCTGACTTCTCATACGCTGGATATATCCCTTCTTTACAAGATTATTCACAGCGATCGTCAATGTACCCACAGTCACATTCAGTTCTCTGGCTACTGTTGACATATTCTTCTGTTCCCGGATACCTACTGCATTAATAATGTGCATATCATTGACGGAAATATTCTTATATTCTCCCGTAATCAATGCCCGTTCTTCCAGGTCCAGAATCTCATTAAATAAATTGACCAGTACATCATTAATTGCCTCATAATGGTTCATCCGGTTACCTCCCTCTTTTTGCTTAAGCAATTCCATATAGCATTGCTGTAGCATGTTTGTACATTATGGTTATATTGCTACCTATTATACACTAAAATACTTTGTCTCACAAAGCATTTCTGGCAGGTTTTCAAAGAATTTCTCTCTTAATTCTTTCTTTGAACCATGAAATTTGTTATAATGGACAGATAGATTACAGTTCATACGCTCCTGTCTCATTTCCGTATGCAGTCTGCAATGAATTTGAGATACGGTACTGAGGACAGCAATACAGGCTGCAGATTACTGTAACTGTTCAGCACTCTCACTGTTAAGAACTATTTTAGTTAAAGGGAATTTTCTATGAAAAAAAATAATATGCCACTTAATTTACGGGAGAGAATCAACTCCCGAATCAGTCTTCTGTGTTCTGTTATTGTTCTGGTTCTGCTCGTTCTGGTGATGCATCAGATGGATTACACCCTGATCCGTAAACCGCAGAAAGAAGCAGCAGAAGCAGCGGCTCTCAAGGAACAGCAGGATAAGATCAAAGCTGAAACACCTGTCATCTCCACTGCAAGTGTAATTGCTGTTGGAGATAATCTTTATCACAGCAAGCTGTATGAATCCGGCGAAAATGACTCCGGCATATGGAATTATGACCATATCTACACTCATGTTCTGGACCAGATCCAGGCTGCAGACGTAGCCATGATCGACCAGGAAACGGTTTTTGCTCCAAGCCACGATGCTGTCAGCACTTATCCTTCTTTTGCCACTCCCCAGGAAGTGGGAGATGCCATTATCAAAGCAGGGTTTGATGTAGTGGAATCTGCCACAAATCACGCCGATGATTATGGATATGACTATCTGAAAAGTACTCTGGATTTCTGGAGCACCAATTATCCGGATATTCCTGTACTTGGCATCCACGCCACCCAGGAAGATGCAGACACTGTCAAAGTAAAAGAAGTGAATGGTATTAAGATTGCTTTTCTTGACTATACATACGGCACCAATAATTCCGGTGCAGGCGAAGGATATGAGTACATGATCGATATCTTTGATAAGGATAAGATCACCACAATGATCCAGAAAGCCAAAGAAATCAGCGACTGCATCATCTTTGTGGCTCACTGGGGAACAGAAGATGAAACCATGCCAAATGAATACGAGAAACAATGGGCCGCTTTTCTGATGCAGCAGGGTGTTGATGTGATCATTGGCGGTCATCCGCATGTGCTTCAGCCTTACGGACAGCTTTCTGATGACCAGGGACACAATACCACCATATTCTACTCCCTCGGAAACTTTGTTTCCACTCAGCAGGAACTCCCGGAACTTCTGGAAGGAATGGCAAGTTTTACCATACAGAAATCAACTCTGAACGGCAAATCAACCATCCAGATCCTTTCTCCGGAAGTGAAACCTATGGTCATGCATTATAATCACGATAACGGAGAATACGGACCATATATGCTGGATGATTATACAGAAGAACTTGCTTCTTCCCACAGTGTAAGAAATGTGATCGGTGATGAGTTTACTCTCGATAACCTGAAAGCTAAATTTAAGGAAATCATGTCCATGAATGTGAAGCCTTCCACAAATACAAACCTGCTGAACGTCAAGTTTGACTGGGAGGGCAACATGATTGACAAAACTACCGGAAATGTAGTGGAAGATACAGAATCCATCCACTCCTGGGAATATCAGGCAGACACATCAGACGGAACCGAAGACTCTTCCGACAGTTCTGACAGCTCTTCGGATGAAAGTTCCGATGATTCTTCAAACGAATATGACAGCGGTTATTGATGAATACCCAGCAGTTTCTCTGCATTCTGTCTGGTCACATCAATGACCTCTTCTGCTGTAATTCCCTTCAGTTCTGCGATTGTCTGTGCTACATAAGGCAGATTTAATGACGAATTTCTCTTACCTCTGTTTGGCTCTGGAGACATATAGGGACAGTCTGTTTCCAGAACAAGCTGAGACAGGGGTGCATACTGAACCGTCTCTTTCAGTTTCTTTGCGTTCTTAAAAGTGACAACTCCGCCGATTCCCAGATACAGTCCCATTTTCAGATATTCTGCCGCAATCTCCCTGCTGTATGAAAAACAATGAATGATACCGCCATACATACCACCCTGCATATATTCTCTGACGATATTCAGAGTATCCTCGGCAGCTTCTCTGCTGTGGATCATAAACGGAAGCTTCTCTTCTCTGGCAATGTCAAGCTGGGCGCGAAACATTTTCTTCTGGATCTGATGTTCCTCTTCTTCCTTATGCCAGTAATAGTCCAGCCCGATCTCACCGATTGCCACCATCTTGTCCATATGGGATAATCTGCGAATCTCATCCAGAGTCTCCTGTGTCATCTTATCTGCATCATCCGGATGGATTCCCACTGCTCCATATATAAAAGGATATTTCTCCATCAGCTCCACTGTATCGTGTAAACCGTCTACAGAAGCGCAGACATTAACTATCTTCTCAATCCCGCCATCATGCATAGATGCAAGAAGCGCCTCTCTGTCTGCGTCAAAAGCCTCGTCGTCGTAATGTGCATGTGTATCAATAATCATTTTCTTCGTTCTCCTCGTATGGTCGCCATGTATCCGCTAACTTATATTCCTTGTGAAACGTCAGAGAAATTACTGACAGCGACTTTATAAATATTGCTGATTATTATCCGGTTAAACAGATATTATCTTTAATCCAGTATTGTAAGCTCATCCCCTGGATGAATCACACCGCCATGCAGAACTCTTGTAAAGACTCCCTGCTTCGGCATAATGCACTCACCCATTTTCTTAAAAATCGCACATCCGCTATGGCACTCTTTGCCGATCTGAGTCAGTTCCAGAACCACATCGTCGCAGCGGAATCTGGTTCCAATCTTCATTTTTGTAAAATCATATCCGCTGATCACCAGATTTTCCCCAAAAGCACCATCGATCACACCGGCGCCCTGGCGATTGAAGTCCTGGATGGTCTCGTAAGTCACCTGACGGTGCCAGTTTCCCGCATGGGCGTCATGCTCCACACCCCAATTTTCAATCAGTCTGGCTGTATGGACATTTTTCTTCTGTACACCGCGGATCTCGCTGATACAGATGGCCATTACCTTTCCCATCTTACCTAACCTCCTATTTTTGACATATTTTGTTTTTCTATATTTTCTACCTGTTTTTCAAAATGATGGCACTGAGGCTTTTTCTGGATTTCCTTCTCAAGCTGCTCCCGAATTTCTGTATCCGACACCCCGCTCCGCAGCAGACTCCTCAGATCCAGGGTCTCCCCGTACTGGAGACAGGTCTTAAATCCACCGTCCGAGGTCATCCGCACCCGGTTGCACTCTCCGCAGAATTTATGGGAAATGGCGCTGATGAAGCCGATCTTTCCCCGAAATCCAGGAAGCTCATAATAATGGGCAGGCCCATTGCCCATGTTCCCATCATAAGGGCAAAGAATACCATACTTCTGCTCCAGCAGCCCCAGAATCTTCTCTTCCGAAATTCCATCCTTGTTCCGTCCCTGGCCGATGGGCATCAGTTCGATGAACCGCACTGTCAGAGGATCATCCTTTGCCAGTCCTGCGATGGCGGTCACTTCATCCAGATTGTATGCTGCAGGCACACAGTTGATCTTGACGTTCAGCTCCGGATACCTTAATGCCTCTGAGAGTCCATCTAATGCCTCTGAGAGCTGGTCTCTTCTGGTGATCTCCAGGAATTTTTCCCGGTTCAGGGTATCAAGGCTGATGTTCACACCGTCCAGTCCAGCCTCCACCAGTCCACCGATCTGTTCCTTTAACAGCCCCCCATTGGTGGTCAATGTCACCTGCTCCATGTGACACGACTCTTTCAATGCCCGGATCAGCCACGACACGCCCTT